>Ga0326727_10014379_pt1 | contig 17270 bp, 11 predicted proteins | sample MB2enrmetagenome_FD_207643 | JGI IMG/M metagenome (GOLD analysis project Ga0326727, IMG submission 207643) | Lab enriched peat soil microbial communities from McLean, Ithaca, NY, United States - MB29MY | ecosystem: Environmental > Terrestrial > Soil > Wetlands > Peat | place: USA: New York...
CGATAAAAGAGATACGGAATTAACGGCAATGCCTGTAGCGGTGTCCGCCCAGGCTCTCTCACGTGTTTTTTGTGAGAGGGCTGCGTAGGCACTACTTGCGGCGCATACTGCATCTCGCCGAAAGAAGGGGGGGTGCGATTTGACTCGATTGGCGTGCCGGTTGAGAATTTGTGGGCCTTGGAGCAGACGATGGCACAAGTAGAATTCGCGATTAGCAAAGTCGAGCGACAGGAAGAGGAAGCTAGACTGGAGGCCTTAGCCTCAACCGGAATTCTCGACACCGCACCGGAGGCCAGCTTCGACGCCATTACGCGTCTGGCGGCCGAGTATTTCAAAGCCGACACGGTGCTGCTGGGTTTTGCAGACGCGAGCCGGGTATGGACCAAGTCCCATTGGGGCGAGCCGGTGCGGGAGCTGCCGCGGAAGCACTCGATCTTCGAGCGGGTGCTGGCCGAGGACGGTCCGGTGGTGGTCTCGGATATTAACGACGATCCCGAGTTCCGCGAGCGGCGCCTGCCCTTGCGCCGGATTGAGGCGCAATCGTTTGCCAGCGCTCCGGTGCGTTCTTCCGACGGCAAGATTCTGGGTGCGCTGACCATCTTTTCCTGCCAGGCGCGCCGGCCCATGGCGGTCACCGAGCTGCACATGCTGGAAAGTATTGCCGAGATTGCCGCCAGCCAGTTGGAGCTGCGCAGACTGCGCAAGACACTGAATGGACACCGCGTGCGGCGCGAGCGCCGGGACGAGGTAGTGACGGGAATCTGGCCGCGCAAGGCGGACCTGAAACAGGCAATTGAGAGAAACGAGTTTGTCTTGTACTACCAGCCCGAGGTGGAACTGGCTACGCGGCGCATTGTCGGGCTGGAGGCCTTGATTCGCTGGCAGCATCCGGATCGGGGCCTGATTCCGCCGATGGATTTCATTCCCCTGGCCGAGGAATCGGGGCTCATCCTGCCCATCGGCGACTGGGGAATGTCGGAGGCCTGCCAGCAGATCCAGCACTGGCGCACCGAGTATCCCGATCAGCCTGCGCCGCGCGTGTGCGTGAATCTTTCTGCCCGCCAGTTCGCGCGCCAGGGGCTTGCCGATCATGTGGAAGCGCTGTTGCGCCGTACAGGCGTTTTGAGCCAGCAGCTTGGTTTGGAGATGACCGAGTCGAGCCTGATCTCCGATCCTGGCACGGCATTGGAAGTCCTGAGCAGCTTGCGCCGCCTGGGGGTTTCGCTGCTGATGGACGACTTCGGCACCGGATACAGCTCGTTGAACAACCTGCACACGCTGCCCTTTGACGTGCTGAAGATCGACCGCTCGTTCGTCGCGCGCATGACCGAGGGCGATCAGCCCTTGCAGATCGTGCGCACCATCGTGGAGCTGGCCCGCGTGATGGGAATGGACGTGGTGGCGGAAGGCATCGAGACGACAGAGCAGCACATGCTGTTGCGGCAACTGGGCTGCCGTTTCGGGCAGGGATTTTTGTTCTCGCGGCCTGTGGCCGCTCCTATTGTGAGCGCGATGTTGCGCCTGCCGGGACGGATCCTGCCGGATCTGGAAGCGCCTCGAGCCGCAAACTAGATTCGAGAACCGCAACTTTGGAATTGCTTCGATTTCGATCTGGGAATTGCTTGCGGCTGAGTCCGATTTGGGACAGTAAGGCGCTGGGGATTGGTGTTTTCTCACGCATGCGGCCTGGAGCCGCTGTATGCTCCAACCCATGCAGCAACCCGCTCCAACGCAGCCCCCCCCCACCTCCTCCAGTTTTGCGGGACTGCTGGCCACGCTTGCCTCGCCCCGGCCCGAGGCCACAGAGGATGAGTCTCTGTGGACCACGAGCGACCTGGGCGAAGACGTGGCAACGCTTAGCTACGAGCGCGCCCTGCGCACCCTGGGGCGCTACCGGCCTGCAGAGCGCCTTATTGATCGCGACGATGACCCCGGCTACGGCTTGCCGATGCCGCCGGCCGGCTCGGAAGTCGACGCCGGAGCCGATGCAGGGATCGAAACCGATGCTGCCAGCGCCGCCTCTACTGCATCGGCAATAACACCGCCGCCAACCTGCGCCGCACCGGACCGCGATCTGCGGTCTGCAAGCGTGACCATTCGCATGAGCAAGGCCGAGTGCGCGCAATTGCGCGAGCGCGCCGCGGAAGCCAGCTTGACTGTCTCGGCGTATCTGCGCTCTTGCGCGCTCGAAGTCGACGCGCTGCGCGCCGAGGTGAAGAAGACGCTCGCGGAATTGAAGACGGCGACCGGGACCTTACCCCAAGTTGCTCAGGCAAAAACTTCCCGGTGGAGATGGATGCTGCGGCTCGCAAAGCGCAGGCAACAATTACCGCCCGCAATCAGAGCTTAACGGTCACCGGCATCGAGAGATGCAATCAGTTTTCGCATGCCCTTGTGCGCCTGATTGTTCGCGCCAAATCCTATGCCGCGCAGCGCTACTGCGAACTGGACAGCGATGGGAATGAGCATGATCTTGGTCATCTCCCCAACGAAAATGAAGGAGTCGTCTGCGGCCACACTGCCGAATGCTGCGCTCCGCTGCACAGCCATCAGAAATTGCGTCAGCATGACGGAGGTCGACACCAGCCACAATGGCATGGTCGCCCACCGGCTGCGTGACAGGGCGATGCAATAGGAAGGGAAGATCAACAGGAGCAGTGTGTAGCGAAGCCAGATCATCGCTCGATGCGCCTCCCGCGCGATAGATCCAGCCTGAACCACTCGCTCTAAGGAAAACATATAGAAACCCTCTAACTAACATAAGGACGCGACAGGCGGAGGGGCGCCGCATGGCGCTGTGCAGTCGATTGCAGCTTTACTGTTTTTCGCTTGCGCCCCACTTCATTCCACTTCAAGCACCAGGCACTTCAGGTATTCCGTCTCCGGCAGATTGAGAACCACCGGGTGGTCGGGAGCAGCGCCGCGGCGATCGAGGAGGCGCACGCGGCGCTGCGAATCGGCGGCGGCCGCGGCCACGGCAGCTTCGAGATCGGCCCAGCTCACGTGATGCGAGCAGGAGCAGGTGACGAGCAGGCCGCCGGGGCGCAACATTTTGAGTGCGCGCAGGTTCAGCTCCTTATAGCCGCGCAGTGCGCCTTCGACGGCGCGTTTCGATTTGGCGAAGGCCGGGGGATCGAGAACGATGGCGTCGAAGGTTTGGCCGGCTTGCGACCAGTCGCGGAGAACCTCGAAGGCGTCGCCGCAGACCCATTCAATCTGTTTTTCGCCCAGCAGATCGCGATTGGAAGCGAGGTTCTTGTCGGCCACTTCCAGTGATGCGTGCGAAGCATCGATGCCCGTGACCTGGCGGCAGACCTGGGCAAGATGCAGAGCGAAACCGCCCTGGTAGCAGCAGACGTCGAGGGCGCGGCCGATTGCTCCCAGGCGCTTTGCCCACTCCCGCGCCGCCGCGTAGTTGGTGCGCTGATCGAGAAACGCGCCGGTCTTCTGGCCCGCGTTCGCATCGTAGTGAAAGACGAGGCCGTTCAAATGGAATTGCGTCGCTGCCGAGGGGCGCGCGGAATCGGCCAACCATAAAGGATCGGGGCTGGGTGCGGGGAGGCCCTCGAGCTCGCGGATGCGCGGATCGGGACGCTCGAAGATTGCAGCGGGCGCGAGTTCTTCGCGCAAGATGCGCACGCAGATCTCGTCGACACCTTCGGCGAGCAGGCCCCTGGTCAAGCGCTGCACCACGATCAGATCGCCATATTTGTCCACGACCAGTCCGGGCAACTCGTCGGCTTCGCTGAAGCACAGGCGACAGGCATCATTCTCCGCATCGAGCAGCGGCTTACGGCGCGCGATGGCCGCGCGCAGCCGCGACGCGAGCAGCTCGAGCCACGCGGCTTGGTCGAGGGCTTCGTGCGAGACCATGCGCAGCGCGATTTGCGAAGAGGGACTATAGAGCGCCGTGCCCATCAGCAGTCCGCGGCTATCGGCCACGGGAATCAACGCCGGCGGCTCGCCCGCAGGCAGTTCGACGGACTCAATATCGGAGGCGTAGACCCACAGATGCCCAGTGCGCAGCCGGTCGGCGGCGCGGCGGTTGATTCTGGCTCCAAGGACGGATTTCTGGTGCATCGGCGCCATCGGCGGCGCAGGATTAGCGGTTTTTGGCGCTTTTCGAGTTGGAGCAGGTTGGGCGCTGCGCGGCTTGGTCATGAACTTCCCTGGTCTGGTTCATCTTACCAAGGATCGAATCCCGAAGTGGCATTGCGCGCGCAATCCAGCGCGCTTTTGCCCGCGGCAAACGCATGCGGCCTATAATGAAGCATGGCGACCGCCCGCCACACCGCACCGAACGAAGCCGAAGGCGCAACCGCGACCGAAACGGGAGCGGCGCAGACCGCGAAATCGAAGACGCCGGATGTCCGCAAGGATCAGCGGCCCATCGACGATCGTTTTGAGGCCCTGCTTCGCCAGGTGCAGGCCAACCGGCCCAGTGAAGACATCTCGGTGATTCGCAAGGCGTGGGAGTTCTGCGCGAGCCACCACGCGGGGCAAACGCGCGCCTCCGGCGAGCCCTACATCGTGCATCCGCTGGAGGTGGCCGAGGTGCTGGCGGAGATGAAACTGGACGCGACCGCTATCGCCGCCGCCCTGCTGCACGACGCCGTCGAAGACACGCCGGCCACGAGCGAAGAGATCGACCAGCGCTTTGGCGACCAGGTGGCGCACATCGTCGAGGGCGTTACCAAGATCGACAAGATCCAGTTTGCCAACCGCGAGGACCGCCAGGCCGAGAACGTGCGCAAGATGCTGCTGGCCATGGTGAGCGATGTGCGCGTGGTGCTGATCAAGCTGGCCGACCGGCTGCACAACATGCGCACCCTGCAACACCTTCAGCCGGATCGGCAGGAGGCGATTGCCCGCGAGACGCTGGATATCTACGCGCCGCTGGCGCACCGGCTGGGCATGGGCAAGGTGCGCGGCGAGCTGGAGGACCTGGCCTTCCGCTACACCGAGCCGGTGGCCTACGAGCGCGCGGCGGCGGCCGTGGAAGCGCGGCGCGTGGAGGGCGAGCAATTTCTGCGCGGCGTTGAAGACACATTGGCGGAACAACTGCGCGAGAACGGCATCGCGGCGCGCGTGGAGTGGCGCATCAAGCGCCTCTACTCGATCCACCAGAAGATTGAGCGCACCAAAGTTTCTTTCGACCAGGTGTACGATCTGCTGGCCATTCGCGTGATCACCGAGGATGTGGCTTCGTGCTACGCGGTCTTCGGCCTGATCCACACCTTGTGGCGTCCGGTGCCGGGCCGCATCAAGGACTTTATCGCCATGCCACGCGCCAACCGCTATCAGTCGCTGCACACCACGGTGATGAGCGCCACCGGCCATCAATTCGAAGTGCAGATCCGCACCGAGGAGATGCATCGCATCGCCGAAGAAGGCATTGCCGCGCACTGGAAGTACAAGGCCGGCGGCGCTACCGTGACCGCCCGCGACGAAGAGCGATTGAACTGGATCCGCCAGCTTGTGGAGTGGCAAAAGGAGATGACGGATCCCAACGAATTCCTTTCCAGCCTGAAGATGGACCTCTATCCCGACGAGGTGTACACCTTCACGCCGAAGGGGAAGGTGGTGGTGGTTCCGGCGGGCGCAACGCCCGTGGACTTTGCCTACACCATTCACACCGAAGTGGGCCATACCTGCGTCGGGGCCAAGATCAACGGGCGCATGGTTCCGCTGCGCACCAAGCTGCGCACCGGCGACATTGTGGAGATCGTGACCCAGAAGGATCACAAGCCGAGCCGCGACTGGCTCACGTTTGTGAAGAGCCCGCGCGCGCGCAACAAGATCAAGCATTGGCTCAACGAGGATCAGCGGCTGCGGGCGGTGGAGATCGGCAGAAAGCTGCTGGACCGCGAGGCGCGCAAACTCAAGGTGCCGATGACCGAGATCGACGACCGGGATCTGGCGCGCGTTGCCAACGAGTTCGGCGTGGCCACGGCCTCGGATCTGCTGGCCACGCTGGGGCTGGGCCAGAATACCGCATACCAGGTGCTGAGCAAGGTTGCGCCGGGATTTGCCAATCCGCCCGCCGAGGAGCCCGGCGCCGGAGCGAAGCCGGGCGAGACCACAACCGACGCCGTGCGCCGGCTGCAACTGACCAGTTCCGATTCGTTGCAGGTGGAGGGCCAGAACGATCTGCTCGTTTACCGCGCGCGATGTTGCAACCCCATTCGGGGCGAGGAGATTGTGGGCTACGTGACGCGCGGCAAAGGCGTGGCGGTGCATGCGCGCAGTTGCCCCAACGTGCAGAACCTGCTTTACGAGAGCGACCGGCGCATCAGCGTAGAGTGGTCGCGCGTGCCCGACGCCGCAGGCAAGGCGCAACGCTACCCGGTGAAGATCACCGTTTATTGCGACGACCGCACCGGCATGTTGAAGGAGCTGACCGCGGTGATCTCCGACGAGAACGCCGATATTCGCGGCGTGGAGCTCAAACGCAACGATGAGGGCGAGGCAGTTGTCGAATTTGTCGTCGAGGCCGAGGACGTGCGCCACCTGAACCGCATGGTGCTGGGCCTGAAGCGGGTGAACGGCGTGCGCCAGGTGCAGAGAACGCAAAAAGTCTGAGTGCAGCCAGAAGCTTTCTAATGCCGCCAAGCCATTCACTTCTCGACAGCATTCACGTCATCGACGGCGGTCTTGCGACCGAGCTTGAGTATCGGGGCGCGCGCATCGACGGGCCGTTGTGGTCCGCACACGTGCTGGAGGACGCGCCGGAGAAGCTCGCGGCCGTGCATCGCGCCTACATTGAGGCCGGTGCGGAGTGCATCGCCACATGCAGCTACCAGGTTTCGCGCATGGGCTATGCGGAGGCGGGCCTCTCGGCGGAACGCGCCGATCGGGCGTTGCTGCGATCGGTAGAACTGGCGCGCGCCGCGATCGCCGAGTTTCCCGAGCGTCGCATTCTTGTCGCGGGGTCGCTTGGTCCCTACGGCGCGGCCCTTCACAACGGCGGCGAATACCACGGCAATTACGATTGCACATTTGACGATCTGGTGCGCTTTCACCGCGAGCGCATCGAGATTTTCGCGCGGGCAAGCGGCGCCGAGCGGCCCGATCTTCTCGCCTTTGAAACCTTCCCTTCTCTGGAGGAGGCGTGTGCAGCGGGCGAGGCGTTGCAGCCGTGGCCGGAGTTGCAGGCCTGGTTCAGCTTCTCGTGCCGGGATGAGCAGCGTGTATCGCACGGCGAGCGGGTGGCCGATTGCGCCGCGCTCGTGGCCTCGTTTCCGCAGACCGTGGCCATCGGCGTGAACTGCGTGCCGCCAAAATGGATTCCGTCGCTGATCGCCGAGTTGCGCGCCGCTTCAACGAAGCCGGTGCTGGTCTATCCCAACTCCGGCGAGGGATGGGATGCGGAGCGGCGCTCGTGGACGGGAGATACCGACCCAGCCGAATTCGGAGCCAAGGCGGCGGAGTGGTTCAGTGCCGGCGCGCAGATCGTGGGCGGCTGCTGCCGCACGCGGCCGGAGCACATTGCCGAGGTGGCGCGGGCGGTCTCGGCCCGTTAGTGGGCCTGCGAGACGTTGGCTGCCGGGTTGTGCCAGGTTTCGCCGAGGACGCGGTAGAGATAGGCTGCGCGACGCGGGAGGAGAATCTGCGAAATGGGCCTCGGCTGATCTGAGGCAAGGAGCCACCATGCGATTGGCGCCTGATCGATGTCATATCCGGCGTCGTGGAGCAGCCCCAGGCTCACGCGGCCGCTTTGCTCCTCGGCTCTGATGCGGATCGTTTCATCGGTTGAAATCCCGAGCGTCGGCCCCGCCAGTCCGAGACCAGGCACGAAGAGGCCGCCCGTATACAGACCAACTTCGCTTGCTGTCACCGTGTCGCTTGTCGGGAGGATCCGATAGGTTTGTTTTTCAAGTGCACAGGCGATGTTGTCAGCCAAGACGGTCGCAAGCTGCGAATCGTTTTGCATGCGCTCCACAACCTGACGCGGCACAAAGATGATCCCGCTGGGCAACGTCATCGCGTCGCGCCAATTTTTGCGATCAACGAGCACAAAGCGGAAGCGGATCTTTGCGGGATTGGTGTCGGGCAGAGCCAGTTGGTAAGCCGGAACCAGTTTGTTCCCAATTTCATTGATGCGGGCCTGCATCGCAGCGTCGTTCCAGGACGGAGGAGGTTTCCGTCCCCCAGCCGCATCGGCCATTCTCGTCTTGCGCGTTGGCTGGGCAAGGCCTCCAAACTGGGCGAAATCCGTCTTCGCGCGGAGATCCTGCTCTCGCTTGCTCACGACATCCGGACTGAGCTTTGCCGACGTAGCAACCAGTTGTCCCGATGCATCCAGTTGGCCCTTGTACTCTATCCAGTTGCCGGTCTTCACATCGGCAACAGACCTGAGTGGCGCGGTCCACACGACGTCCGTTTTGCCGTTAAGAAGAATTCTGTAGCCGTCGGCGCGCACAAGAAGAGATGGCGTATGGATAGCCGCGAAATCCTGGGGGAAAACAAAGTCTATCAAAGCCACTCCCGATATCTCGCCGGGTTTCACGCTCTCTAGATGGATCGACGTCGCTTCCATCGCCGCGCCACCACTCTGGTATAGCCCGGCGACCTGCATTCGCTCGCCGACGAAGGGACGGTCAGGCAGGCATTCCTGCTGCGCGGGGGTCTTCGGCGCTGATTCCAATCCCCGCCGAGTGACTGCCCCGCACAAGACGCGGACGCCATTGACGTCAAAGTTGGAGTTCGACGCCGCTCTGGTGACGTATCCATCGAGCGTGGACGTTTGTGCCCACAGAGGAACAGCCAGCAGCCCGCAGAGCAAGACAACGTGCAAGGTTTTCATTGCGGCAGCAGTATAAGCAGGCAGGGCCGCGCTACGCAAGAAGAGTAGCCGCGATAGAAAGGTGGATTTGGAGTGGATTCTACTCGTGTCCTCTACGCCAGCCGTAACGCGGCCGTGCTTTTGCGGGGAGCGATGAAGCGATCGGCGCGGTGGACGATGGCGAGTTTTTCGCGGCTGAGGAGCTTGCGGATCTGGCCGCGGGCGTGTTCGGCCCAGGGCCCATGGTTGTCGAGCTTGACGTAAGCGCGCCAGTGGCGGAGAGCATGACGGCCCTGACCGCTGCGCTCGTAGGCGAGCGCCAGGTTATAGTGGGCGTCGGCGTAACCGGGCGAGAGCGTAACGGCCCTGAGATAGGCGGCGATGGATTCGTCCAGGCGTTCGAGCTCGTCGAGCACGTTTCCGAGATCGAAGTAGGCCAGCACGTAGCCGGGATCGGCAATCGTGGCGCGGCGATAAAGCTCTTCGGCGCGGCCGTACTGGCGCAGGTGAAAGTAAATGGTGCCGAGGTTGATGGCAGCCGCGGCGTAGTTGGGGTCGAGCGAGAGAATCTCCTCGTAAAGGGCGATGGCGCTTTGCTTGTCGCCGCTCTCCTCGGCGCGCACCGCAGCCAGAAAACGCTCCTGAACGACGCGCGGTCCCGATGGCGCGGGCAGGCGCAAGGGCTCCGGTTCCACGGCAGCCGTGACTGTTTCCTGCTGGCCGCCGCGCTCGAAGTCGAAGAGCAACTGGCCGCGGACGGGGTCGACCATGGCGCCGTGATGGCGGAAGGCGAGGCGGGTTCCCGTGCGCACTACGCGCGTTTCAAGCAGCGGGTTGGCCATGCCGGAGACAGCTTTCATGGCCAGAATCAACTCGCGGATCGAAGCCGCGGGCACGTCTTCTGCACGCAGCGCGCGCAGAATGCGCAACTGGCCCAGATCCTGAAAGCTGTAATTCTCCTGTTGGGGAAACAGCCCGGCTCGTTCCCAGGCTTGCAATTGACGGGGCCCGATCTCGAAGATGCGCAAAACGTCCTGACGCCGATAGGTGCTCACTCGTGTGCTCCCAAGGGTAATGCGCGGCAGTTCCGGGGATGCGTCTGGCATTCCACCGTAAATCAAAGAATGCAGCTACGCGCTCCCCATCCCGCCACGACGTTCTCGAACAGTCACGCAGGAAGCGCTCTTGCAGCGATTATGCCAAGTTCTGGCGGGGTGCGTGCGTGGATAACAGGGGCGGAACCCTTGGAGATAACAAAAAACCGTGGATAAAGTGCGAGGGAGCCGGTCCAAATTGGCCCCGGCGGGGAGTTTCCTGGAGAATAGAACTGAACTTACAGCAAATCCCGCCGAAGGTTCAGATGTTGCCGCGGCGGCGACGAGGTGAGTTGCGCACAGGGAAGGGTGGTTGGGCCGTAGCCGAGTGTTGGGCGGAAGAGGTTCAAGAGATGCTCGCACGCCGGAGGCGACAGCGATAGGAGGGAGTTGCAACGGAGAATTGTGCAGGATTGAGCCACATGGGCGAGAGATCGCCCGCGGCTAATCCCCACGATTTTCATGGCTTTTTCAAGATTCGCTATGATAGCCTGCCTCGAACGAGTGCGGGTCGACGCAGAAGGCCCAGGGCCATGAAAGACGCTACTTTCTGCTTCGTATTGAAAGCTTCGCCGCAACTGGTCTCCGCCGGCGAAGGCACGGAAGCCCTGCTCGGTTACTCCTCGGAAGATTTTCTCACCGCTAGAGTGCAATTGCAGGATCGCATCCACCGCGAGGATGGGGACCTGGCGGCATCTCTTTTCTCCCCGGATATCAGCGTCCAATCGGGTTCAGTCAACCTGCGTATCCGTCATGCCGACGGCCGCATCCGCTGCTTCAAGGGGCGGTATGCCAAGAAGCGCGTGCGCAAGGGTCCGCCGAGGCTGGAACTGACCATTGAAGATGCCCGGAAGCTGCGTGAGCCCGGTGATCGGCGACTGATCGCCAGCTTCAAAGCCCTGATCGAGCATGCCAGCGATTACATTCTCCTGAAGAACCGCAACCATGTGATTCTGGCCGCGAGCCGAAACGTGCCGGAGATTACTGGATCGGCGATGGAAGCCGCTGAGCTGAAGGGAAAGACCGACTACGAGATCCAGCCGGAAGCCGTCGCCGACGAAATCTACCGGCTGGAAAGCCGGGCGCTTGCCGAGGGGAAACGCGTAGATGAAATCCACCAAATCGAGCGCCGGGATGGCGCGAAGAGGTGGATTGGCAATCGCACGCACCCTATCGATGGGCCCGAAGGCGAGATCATCGGCACTCTCGGCATTTCGGCGGACATTACCGAGCACATTGAATCGCGGTTGAGGCTGCGCGAAAGCGAGGAATCGCTGCGAGATGCGCAGAGAATTGCGGGACTAGGCAGCTATGCCCTGGACTTCGCGTCGGGGGTGTGGACCAGTTCGGCAATCATGGACGAAATCTTCGGCATCGGCGACGGGTACGAGCGCACCGTGGCCGGATGGCTGGATCTTGTTCATCCCGGCGACCGCGAGATGATGCGCACCCATTTTCAAGGCGAGGTGGTGGGTGAGCGCAAGCCTTTCGATAAGGAGTACCGTATCCTCCGGCACAGCGACGGAGTGGAGCGGTGGGTGCACGGCCGGGGCGAATTGACCTGCGACGCCCAGGGGCAGCCGGTGAAAATGCGCGGCACCATCCAGGACATCACGGAAAGAAAGCTCGCGGAAGCGGCGCTCGACGAGAGCAGGGAGAAACTGCGCTTGTTCATCGAGCATGCACCGGTGGCCCTGGCCATGTTCGACCGGGAGATGCGTTACCTGGCGGCGAGCCAGCGATGGGAACAAGATCATTCCATTGACGCGCAAGAGATTATCGGCCGCTCGCACTACGAGGTAAACCCGGACGTTCCGGAGCGATGGAAAGAGACGCACCGGCGCGGGCTGGCGGGCGAGACGCAACGGGTGGAAGAAGACCGGTACCGCGCGGCCGGCGGCGCTATGGAATGGATCCGATGGCAGATTACGCCGTGGCGCGACGCCGATGGATCGGTGGGTGGCATTGTGATGTTCTATGAGGACATTACAGAGCGCAAAAGGGCCGAGGCGGCGCTCAAAGAAAACAAGGAACTGCTGCAACTGTTCATCAAGCACGCGCCCGTTGCCTTGGCTATGTTCGATCGCGAGATGCGTTATGTCTCTGCCAGCCAGCGCTGGCTCGAGGAGAATGCGCCTGCCGGTCAGCAGATCATTGGACACTCCCATTACGAGGTCGTACCCGATATTCCCGAGCGGTGGAAGGAGGCGCACCGGCGCGGACTGGCGGGAGAGACGTTGCGCAACGACGAAGACCGATTCGAGCGCGCCGACGGCACTGTGGTGTGGAACCGTTGGGCAGTGATTCCCTGGCGAACCGCGGAGGGCGTGGTGGGCGGCATCATCCTTTTCGCCGAGGATATTACGAAATGGAAGCGGGCGCAGATGGAAATCGCCGCCAGCAGGGAGCTTCTGCAGTTGTTCATCGAACACGCACCGGCGGCGCTGGCCATGCTCGATCGCGAGATGCGCTACGTGGCCGCGAGCCGGCGATGGCTGGAGATGCACGCACTGGGCGATGCCGCGATCGTGGGCCATTCGCATTATGAACTCTTCCCCGGAACCCCCGAGAGCTGGCGGGAGGAACACCGGCGCTGCCTCGATGGCGAGAAGATCGACGTCGGCGAACGTGAGGTGACGTTGGCGGATGGAAGCGTGCGCTGGGTGCGGCGCGAGATTCATCCCTGGCGGGCCGGTGACGGCTCCGTGGGCGGCATTGTGATCCTTTCCGAAGACATTACCGAGCGCAAGCAGGCCGAAGACCGGCTGCGATTGGCGGCCACGGTCTTCACCGGCGCTCGCGAAGGCATTTTCATCACCGATCCTGGAGGCACGATTCTGGAGGTGAACGACGCATTTACGCGCATTAGCGGCTATACGCGAGAGGAACTGCTGGGTCAAAATCCGCGCATCTTGCAATCGGGGCTGCATAGCAGGGATTTCTACAAGAACATGTGGGATTCGCTGGTCCGGGACGGGCTTTGGTCGGGCGAACTGTGGAACCGGACAAAGGGCGGGGAGATTTATCCGGAGATGTTGAATATTCATGCGATTTGCGACGCCGCCGGGCAGGTGAAACAGTATGTTGGTCTGTCTACCGACATCACGGATATCAAGAGGCAGGAGCAGCAGCTGGAACTGGCCGTGCACTACGATGCGCTGACCGGGCTTCCGAACCGGGCGTTGCTTGGCGACCGGCTGCGCCAAGCGATGGCGCAGGCACGCCGCCGCAATCAACTGCTGGGCGTGGCGAGTTTCGATCTCGACGGCTTCAAAGCCCTCAACGACAGCTACGGCCAGGCAAGCGGCGATGCTCTACTGAGCGCCGTGGCCCTGAGGATGAAGCGGGTACTACATGAAGGAGATACGCTGGCGCGACTGGGCGGCGACGAGTTCGCCGCCGTAATCCTGGACGTGCCCGACAGCGATGCCTGCCTGACAACATTGACTCGCATGCTCGAAGCCGCCGCCGAGGAGGTCGAGATCGGCGATTTGCGACTGCGGGTGACGGCCAGCGCCGGCATTGCCTTTTACCCGCAGGCCGAGGAAGTGGACGCGGATACGCTGCTGCGCCAGGCCGGCCAGGCTTTGTACGAGGCTAAGCTGGCGGGGAAGAACCGCTATAGCGTCTTCGATCCCAGCCAGGACCTGATCATGCGCAGCCGAAATGAAAACATCGAGCACGTCCGCCGCGGGCTGGCGGCCAATGAACTCGTCCTTCACTATCAGCCCAAAGTGAATATGCGCACCGGCAAGGTAATCGGCGCCGAAGCCCTGCTGCGCTGGCAGCACCCGGAGCGGGGATTGCTGCCTCCGGGAATGTTTCTGCCCGTGATTGAGGATCATCCGCTAACGGTAGAAGTGGGTTGGTGGGTGGTTGAGAGTGTCTTGAAGCAGATGGAGACCTGGCAGGAAAGCGGGTTCCAGATTCCTGTGAGCGTCAACGTGAGCGCCTATGAATTGCAGCAGCCGGACTTCGTCGGGAAACTGTGCGCGCGGCTGGCGGCCTTTCCGCGCGTCAAGCCATCGAACCTGGAGTTGGAGGTGCTGGAGACCAGCGCCCTGCAGAATGTGGCGCTGAGTTCCCAGGTGCTGGCGGCCTGCCGCGAAGCCGGCGTGACGATCAGCGTGGACGACTTCGGCACCGGCTACTCGTCTCTCGCTTACCTAAAGCGGCTGCCAGCGGATGTGCTGAAGATCGATCAGAGCTTTGTGCGGGACATGCTCGATGAGCCGGAGAGTCTGTCTATTCTGAAGGGTGTTCTGGGATTGGCCGAGGCATTCCGGCGGCAAGTGATCGCCGAGGGAGTGGAGACGGTGGATCACGGTCTGATGCTGCTGCAGTTGGGCTGCGATTGCGCTCAGGGATACGGAATCGCCAGGCCCATGCCGGCAGGGGAACTCGAAGCCTGGGCAGCGGCGTGGCGCGCCGATCCGCGATGGGTCGAAGTGCCGAGGGTTCAGGCGACGAATCGGGCGGCGCTCTTCGCCATGGCGGAACTTCGCTCCTGGTATGGGAATTTTCTGGGATACCTGCAGGGCACACGCCCCGCGCCACCGTGCCTCGATCCCGCATTATGCAGTATCAGTACGTGGCTCGATGCACAAGGTCTTTCCGCCGGAGACGTGTCCCCCTCCCTTCAGGCGATCGAGACCCTTCATTTGCAGCTCCACGAACTGGCAAAGCAGATCTACGAAGCGCATGCCAACGGCCACAAGCAGGACGGACTGGGGCTCCTGCGCCAGTTGCGCTATCTGCAGGATCGGTGCCTGAAACGCATGCAGCCTTTTACGCGCGCCTCCTCTCAGAAGAACTCCGGCAACGGCACGCTTCGGGCAGGGATTGCATCTTCGGACGACGATCGCGCGTGACGGCCCGCGGCCTTGAAGGCTGCTTAAGAAGATCCGCAATCGGAGTGGATTTGCGATCGCGTCCTATCCCATCCTTTCCGCACAAAACGCGGAAAGGATGGGGCACCCAAGCATCAGTTTTTTACGGGCCGTATCGATAGTTCCGCTGACTCCGCGAACTCCGCTCGTCTAGCGATGCGCGCCCATGGCCACGGCTGCCACATCCTCCGGCATGGCTTGCGGCTCGCGCAACGTCAGCACGGGGCAGCGCGCATGGGCCAGCACGCGGTAGACAGTGCGGTCCCGCGCCAGGTTCTCAAGCGCCGAGCCTTGCGTAGCGCCGAGCACGATAAGATTGGCGCGGCGTTCGTCGGCCAGGGCAAGGATCTCAATGGCAGGATTGCCGTGAGCCACGACCGGCTCAACCGCGGCGCAGCAGTCGGCACCGATTTGCGCGGCAAGGATGCGCAGCTCAAGCATGGCCGAGGAGCGCATTGCGGCCGGCATTCCCTTGCGCTCCATCTCCGAGATGGAGGGCAGAACGTGCAGCAGCAGAAGTTTTTCCTTCTTGGTCATGGCCGCCAGGCAGGCAAGCGCCGCGCTCGGGCGAGAGGTCTCTCTGAGTGTGGTGGCATGCAGGACAACACGGTCCTCGCCGCTATCCACCGGGAGATGAGCCTCGGGTCCCACGGTAATGACCGGGAGGTAGACCGAGCGCAGCACTTGTTCTGCCACCGAGCCGAGCAGCAACTTGCCAAGCTTGCTCCGGCTCTTGGTTCCAACCAGCACGCGGTCCGCATGAAACTGGCGGACGGCGGCGGCAATCTGCTGCGTGGGATGCCCTTCGTGGACAAGGGAATCGCAGCGAACTCCGCGGCGCGCCGCAGCCTCGCACCAGGGATGCATGGTTTGCTTCGCGATGTCTATGGCTCCGGCGATATCGTAGTAGGGCATGCCGGAGGCGTCGGCAGTAAAGCCGGCGGCTGTAGACAGAACATGCAGAAGCAGGATGCGGGCGCTGGCATGGCACGCCTGCTCGATGGCAAACGGCATGAGATGGTCCAGATCGCTTAGGTCCGTGGCCACCAGGATGGTCTCTGGATGCATCCAGCGATGGGCATCGCAGTCCCGCATAGCGAACTCCTCAACTCTAAGAAGCGTGGCACCGGCAGGAGAGCTGGGATGTGCCTGAGAGCACGGCGAAATGTGAGATAAATCACATTATTTCGCCGTGTCCCGAGCAGGGCAGCTTTGAATGACCATGGTGCGGACAGCGCACTGAATGCTTAGAGTAAACGGCCCGATAGGAATAAAAGAGCCTAAGAAAAGGCCAGCCGTGAACTGGGGATTCTCGAATGCAGTCTCACATTGACGAGGAGTCGCTGGTACGCGCCAACGCGCAGTTCTGGGAGCAGATGCTGGGTATGCAGATGGAGACGGTCCCATTTGCCGAGGAATACTGCGTCAGCCCTGGGCATGTGGTGGTGAGCGTGAATCTCTATGGCGAATGGAACGGGCGCATCGAAGTCCGGTTGGCAAAGGAACTGGCCCTGGCGACGACCGCGGCCATGCTGATGCAACCAGTGGAGACGGTGGGCGATGCGGACATGCTGGACGCGACGGGGGAAGTCGTCAACATGATCGCCGGCATCCTGAAGGCATCGCTGCCGCCGTCTTCAATGACGGTTCCCGAGTCGGAGATTGTGAACGAGCAGCTGTGCTCACGGCTGCATGGAGAAAACACGCTGACAGTGGCCTTTCGCCACGAGGTTGGGGGGCTGCTGGTGCGCGTGCGGGAAGAGAACAACCTGCATTAACCTGAACTCGGCGGGGCAAGAAAAATCAAGCAAGGCACCCTCTGGCATTCAAGGTCGCTGGAGCAACGCCAATCCCGCGAACTCGTTCAAGCGCCGGCTTGCGCGGGTACGGGCGCGGCTGCGATGATCGCTGCGCGGATTTCAGCCGGAGCCGCATTGCTCCGCAGTCCATTCGATCCGGGAGATTGCTCTCATGAACAGAAAACTGCTGTTGGTTGCCGCGGAGGCCTCGTTGGCCTTATTGCTGGCTGCTGGCGCGTGTGCACAGGGCCCAGCCTCAGCCGCGGCCTGGGCTCCGCCCGCCGGCCTCGTGACCATGCCGATTTGGCCGGGAACGCCGCCTGACGCTACGCCCGGCCTGCCGCCCGAGGTCAATGAGAATGCGGACGGAACCCACAAGATTGCGGGACGGCCGATCGTTCGCCTTGGCAACGTCTCCACGCCAACGATTACGGTTTACCCGGCGAAAGGCAAAAACACGGGCGCGGCGATTGTGGTGTTTCCCGGCGGCGCCTACCGCATTCTGGCCATCGATCTCGAAGGCACGGAGGTTTGCGACTGGCTCACCGGCATCGGCGTCAATTGCATTCTGCTCAAATACCGCGTGCCCGATAGCGGTCCCTATCCCCGCTCAGCGGCAGCCTTAGAGGATGCGCAACGCGCCATGGGATTGGTGCGGCTGCACGCGGCGGAGTGGGGCATCGATCCGCACCGGGTTGGGGTG
>Ga0326727_10014380_pt1 | contig 17270 bp, 16 predicted proteins | sample MB2enrmetagenome_FD_207643 | JGI IMG/M metagenome (GOLD analysis project Ga0326727, IMG submission 207643) | Lab enriched peat soil microbial communities from McLean, Ithaca, NY, United States - MB29MY | ecosystem: Environmental > Terrestrial > Soil > Wetlands > Peat | place: USA: New York...
GCTTCGCCGCTTATGCCAAACGGCCGGGGCGATGAGATCCTTCTCATCGCCCCGGCCGTTTTCCGGTTCATCACATCGTCGGTGGGCTCGGCGGCACGACCGGCGGCTGCGTCGGCCCACCCGGTGCTGGATGTGGCGAGGGCGGAGGATCGCCCGGCCGGGGAGCCGGCGGCACCGGCGGCATGATGCCGGGGCCAGGCGTGTCGCCGGGCGACGGATGCGGCTCATGGCGCCCCGGTGAGTTCGGCTCGGGACCTGCTGACCTCGCACTTCGCTGCATCCCATCGTTATGCTTATCCATAACCTCCCCCGTCCGTTTGCATTCCGCCGTGCCTCATGGCGCGACGTAAAGGGGTGTGGTGCAAACAGTATGCCTCGCCGCGAGCTGCAGGAAGATGAGCACACCGACCATTTATGGCAAAGCTCGACGTCATCTGGGGCGTCGCGATCCGATTCTCAAGCAATTGATGTCGGTGGTTGGTCCGTGTCGATTGCAGCCCAATCACGGTGATCCGTTCGCCTTGCTGGTGCGCTCGATCATCTCCCAAATGATCTCAACCAAGGCCGCGGCGGCCATCTTGGAGAAAGTTAAGGCGACGGCCGGCGACGGCGGCCTAACGCCGGCGCGTATTAGCGCTCTGGCTGAAGCAGAGCTACGCTCGGCCGGCCTATCCGGTGCGAAGGTAAAAAGTCTACAGACCCTGGCTACGCGAGCGCTCAGCGGTGAGGTGCCGTTGTCGCGCCTGCACGAATTGACCGACGAGGAGATAACGAGCCATCTGCTGCCGCTGCCCGGCATCGGCGTGTGGACGATCGAGATGTTCCTGATCTTCGGTCTTGGCAGGCTCGACGTCTTGCCGGTTGGCGACCTCGGCGTCCGAGCCGGCGCCCGTGACGTGTATAAGTTAGCGGAGCTGCCGACGCCGGCCGAGTTACGCGCGATTGCCGAGCCGTGGCGGCCCTACCGAACAATAGGCACGTGGTATATGTGGCGCAGTCGCGGCGCGGTGCCACAATCCAAAGCGAAATGAAGCGCTGCGAATATATTTTCTGTCTTTAGCTGACGGCTGAGAGCTGATGGCTGTCTGCTTGTTGTTGAAAAAACTCTCAACCAGTCCGAATCGCACTCGCCCGATAGATCGGCTTCCCGATCAACCGAGCCTTACGTTCAAAGTTCGTCAGACAATCGAATTCGCTCTTCGAGTCGAGCGAGTCCACTATCTGCAGATCGGTAGAGGCCGCAATCAATTCCCGCATAACTCCAAAATATTCTTCAACGTCCGTCGCAACGTGCAAATGGCCTCCAGGCCTCAGCACGCGCGCCACCGACGCCACGAATTCGGCGGTGAATACCCGTCGTTTGTGGTGTTTCCGCTTCCACCACGGATCCGGGAAGTAAACGTGGACGGCTTGCACCGAGGCCGCCGGGACATTCTCGCTCAAGAGAGTGCGTGCATCCGCACAACTAAGGCGAACATTCTTGAGAGAGCGTTTAGCGATACGGGTCGCTGTGAATAGCTGATATTTGCGGACGATCTCGACGCCGAGAAAATTAACTTCGGGACGTGCGAGAGCAGTCGTTAAAAGGAAAAGGCCCTTACCGCAACCAACTTCGATCTCAACCGGTTGGCCATTGTCAAAGATGGCTTTCCAGTCGAGCGGCGTCACTTCTCTGGCAGGTCGCGCGGGGAGCTCGAGGAGATAAGGGGCCAGAGCCTCGATCGGCAGGCGAGTCGAACGGCGCACGCGGCAAGTCTCCTCGCCTCAGCTCTGTGGCGCGGCATCCTCTCGATTGAGGGGCACTCCGAAAACCTCACCGTGGAAGACCATCGTCGAACCGACGAAGCCTTGCACGTTGAAAATGGTCTGGCGCCGGTGCAACCGAAGACCCTTGCCGACGAGCACGAATCGGTCGCCCGGACGGACCAAGCCCCGGAAGCGAACTTCGTCCAGGCCGCCGAAGCCGATGAAGTCTCCATGTAAGAGGCCGGTTACAACGACATAGTATGAACAGAGTTGTGCTGCCGCCTCGCACATGAGCACGCCGGGCATGAGCGGGTAGCCGGGCATGTGGCCGCGAACCCAGAATTCGTCCGGCTGGACGTCCTTGTAACCGATGATGATGTGCTGTTCGCGATCCAGGTGGATGATGCAGTCAAGCTGTTCCATCTCGAAGCGCTGCGGGTTAACACGACGAAGCTCTTCCTTGTCGGCCACGACCTTACTGAAGTCCAGCTGTGCCGGATCGAAATGCACCTCGGGTGGCATGGCCGCTCCTTCAAAACGGTCGCTGATCAGACTCGGAATCCGGCAACCCGACGGCGGACGCGCGGTGCGCTGGGTGGCGAGTATCGATCTTCTGCCTTCTGTTCTACGGAATGACCTCGGCGAGTTGGCTCAAATCTGTCAGCAAAACATCGGGACGAGTCGTTGAATCCTTCAGTTGTTCAGGCGTCGCTTGCAGTGAACTCTTGTCACCCGCAAACAGGGCCGTGCGGAGGCCGATTCGCCGGGCAGGCGCCAGGTCACGTGTCACGCTGTTGCCGATATGCAGGACTTCGTGCGGCTGCAGACCTTGTTCTTTCAACGCCGCCTGCACCTTGCGAAATAGCCGCTCCGATGGCTTACGGCCTTCGATCTCGCAGGAAAGAAAGCGTAGCCCGTCGTCGAGCAAATCGTCGATGCGGATACCCGCCGCGCGGGCCGACACGCCGCGCTGAACTTGGAGCAGCGTGAACGGTTGAGCATCGGCGAGCACGCCCTGCATCAAGCCGCGTGATTTGATCCGCAACAGTGCGTCGCCGGCTCCGGGATACGCCGCGGTCCCTTGTAAGGAGCTGTGGAAGAAGAACGCGACTTTGTGGGCAAACTCGTTGAGCGCACCGTAGAAGGTTGGATCGAAGCGATAGTCTTTCTGAATCAAGAGCTTGAGCATCGCCTCCCAAAGCCGATAGGACGAGACCTCCGGCAGGCGTTCGCGTCCCCCGCCAGCTGCCATCTTTTGTTTGAGCAGGGCCTGTTCATACCAGGTTGCGAGCTGTTCGGACGGCTGACCCGGCCGACGCGTCATCGAAGCCCACATCTTGAACTCTTGCACCGTCTTGTCGAGCGCCACCTCCATGGCGAACGCTTGGGGGTGGGTAAACCAGAGTTCACCCCCGGCAATCGACAAGAGGGTGCCGTAGACGTTCCACAGTACGGCGCGCACTTCAGGAAGTTGGACCAGGTGGCTCCGTGCCTTGGCTGGCTCGGGTGCGGGCGCCGCGGGCCAGTGAAGAGCGCGCGTGTCCAAATAGGCCGCGTACTGCTCGAGGGACAGGGGCATAACACAACCTGCAGGGACGCGGCTGAGTCTTACAACATTTTCAAGCTAACAGGGGTGGCGATCGCATGCAAGGATGGGTAGCTTGACGCCTCCGCGACGGCCGCTAAGAATTACTTTGCATCGTCGCATCCTAAACAACACCATGAGTTAGTAGCCAACCGGACCTAGCTTGCGCGGTGTCGTGCCCGGGCTAGTCCCGGGCATGTTTACTGACTGTGGCCATGCCGGGGCATGGCCGCAAGCCTCTTCGAACATCTCCTCATTGGCGGATCTGCCATGCCGTCTGAAGCGTTCTCCTCCGGACCTCCACCCGGTTTGCCACCGGTTACTCCGCCTTCGGGCAAGTTCATCGTGCAGCTGTTCCTTGTGCCGGGACTAATTGTCGGCCTCATCGTCTGCATGTTGTTGCTCTTCAACTGGTGGATCGGCGGGCCGCGGTCGCCCGAGGCGTTCTTGCACAAGCTGGATGATCCGAACCCCGAAGTGCGCTGGCGGGCGGCAGCCGACCTTGCCCTTGTACTGAAGCAAGATGAACGCCTGGCGGGTGACGGAGCCTTTGCCATTGAACTGGCGGAACGGGCCGATCGTGCCCGCGAGGCTTCCGAGTCCGCGGAGAAAACGTTCGCCGATCGTTACGCATCTCTCACAGAAAAAGAGGTGCAGATCGAGACAGCGAAGCTTGAACCCGAGCGCAATTATCTGCAATACCTCTGTGCCTGTCTCGGGTATTTTCGCGTGCCGGCCGGCGTCGAGATTCTGGACAAGCTCGCCAGCCAAGAGAGCAGTTTAGAACCGCAAGCCCTGGCTGCACGGCGACGACGCGCCGTCTGGGCGCTGGCCGATCTCGGCGAAAACCTGCGGCATTTTGATGAAGCGAAACTACCGGACCAGGATGTGATCTTGGCCAGCCTCGATCGGTTGAAGGGCGAGATGGATAGCGCCGCAGCCAGGAAAGTGGCGACTCAGCTCCAAGATCGCCGGGCCGGCAAGCGGAGCGCGCTCGGCGTCGACAAGACTTTGGTCAAGTGCGCCGACTCTCGCGATTCGTTTCTCCGCGAGCTGACAGCCCTGGCTCTCAGTTTCTGGCAAGGATCGGCCGCCGAAAACGAACTGATGGAGAAGACGTTGCTGAAGCTCGCTCACGACGACGGACGCGAAGAAAGCTGGGTCGAGAAAGAGAACGAGGCGCACGCCGATCAACCTCGCAGTATCGTGAAAACACCGGGGTTGCGGGTCCGTTATAACGCAGTGGCGGCACTGGCGCGGCGCGGCAGCAAGAAGGTTCCGCTCGACCAACTCGAAGAAATGCTGGATGCCGGCCGGCTCAGCGAACTGTGCGTTGTGCGCCGGCCCGACGGCGTCGAACAGCCCGACGAAGCGTTCATCGTGCAGGCGCAAGTCGCAGCCTTGCAGGCTGTCACGGAATTGCATCGCAAGCAACCGGAGATGGATCTGTCGTCCGTCCGGGCTCAAGTAGACAAACTGACGGAAGATCCCAATCCGGATCTCCGCGCGCCGGCGCGAGCAACGCAAGAAGTGCTGGCGAGCAAGTGAGAGAAAGAAGCCCTCCCGCCGCGGACGCGGCGGGAGGGCTTCTGTGCGCTTCAGGTGCTCGGAGGGTTATCCCTCGCCGGGGCCCTCGGTGCCGCCGGTGAATTTCTCATCCTCGGCGGCATGGCCGATCAGAACCTGCGCCTTGTAGCCTCCGATGGCCCGGAAGTACAGGATGAGCAACAGGTAGCCCAGTGCCATAGTCGCCGGCACCGCGGCTGTCCACGTCAGCGCCTTTTGCCCGCCGTAAAGGCGGGTATCCTCAATCGGTTTCTTGTCATCCTCTGCATAATCCTTCGCCTTGTTCCACCAGTTGTTCAGTGCGGAAAGGTTCGGGTCATCGGCAAGCTTTCGGCCGGAGCTTTCGAGCACTTCGATATCCGTCTTCAAAGTCTTGCCATCGTCCTTGAGTACGCCGACCTTGGCGTTGTCCAATCCGGCAACGGCCGGGAAGACGAGGTAGGGCTCAGGCTTTTCGACTTCGTAGCGCTGATAGGTATCGGGCGCGTTGGCCTTGATGAAACTCGCGGCTGCATAGTCTTGCATGTAGCCGATGCCGGGACCGCCGAGCAACCCGGCAGAGAGCATGCCGACTCCGCCAACCATGCCGAGTGTAATCGCCCCCCCCTTGGGGAAGCGCTCCGAGACGACACCGAGCATTGTCGGCCAGAAGAACGTTTTGCCAAATCCGTAGATCGTGGCCGCGAGGACGCAAATAATGATTCCGGTCGCCTGGCCCAGCAGCAGCAGACCACAACATCCAAGCACTGCACTAACGAAGAGCAGTCCGAGCGGAGAGATCTTGTGCACGATCGGCCCGGCGAAGAAGCGCAGAACAAACATGAGACTGGACGTCCAGATGAACAGCATGGTGCCGAATGCGCCGCTGTTCAGAATCGTTCCAGTTATGTTCTGAATCCAGCTGTCGGTGCCAAGTTCGACAAAGCCGACCATGGCATGCAGAACGATCAAGAACAACAAGATCGGAGAAGCGAATTCCAGGAGCATCGTACCGACCGAGATACCAGCGACGCTGGCTTCGGATCGCGGGAATTTGCGGCCGACCATCATCAGTCCATACATCAGTGTCGGCACAAGGAAGATGCCCATTTTTACTTCCCAGCGGACTCCGGAAAGTAACAAGGTGAGGAAGGCACCGAGGATCAGTCCGCCCGGCCAACCGGCGTGCAGGATATTTAGCCAGTGGGTCTTATTTCGCGGGTAGAGCGTAGCCGTCAGCGGATTGATGACCGCCTCGCAAGTTCCGTTGGCTAGCGAATAGAGCATGCCGCCGGCGGCGAGGCACCAATAAGCCGCGTCCTTGCCGTAGGCGTTGAATATCGGTGTGGCGGCCAGGGTAATCACACCGGAGGAGAAATGCAGAAGAAAAGCCAGCACCATCAACGGTGCGTAACCGATGCGATCGGCGACAAAGCTGAGAGCAATGATCGTAAAGCCGAAGCCAACCAGGCCGAAGCCCTGGATGCCGCCCAGGTCGCTCTGCGTCAGACCAAACTGCTTTCCCCAGTCGCCGAGGATTGCCCCGCGAACCGAGAAACCGATCCCCGCGGCGATCAGAGTTAGAAAGCTCGCCCAGAAGAGGATCTTCTCATTGCGACCCGGTTCGCCCGGGGGGGCCGGTGGTCCCCCCGACTGTCCAGGACTTATCCTCGGTTGACCTTGAATCTGGCTCATCCGACATTGCTCCCGAACGAACGCCCGCGGGGAGACGGGCCGGCCATCCAGGCTGCCAGCCGTCGCGTTCGTAAAAGTCGTCACGGTATGGGCTTGACGGCCGCCACGGCCGCCCGATTATCGGAATTCGTCGTACCATCCGGCCGCGGCGAAGTCAAACATGCGCATTGCAGAATTCCAAATCGGTCGATCTCGCCGTAGACAACGCGCAGGAAACCCCTTGCAGCGACCGATCGAGCCGGGAAAGTGCTTGACAAGAGGGGGGGGCCCTTTACCATCATTACAATTGTCGGTCCTCGCCCATCTTTCCGCCGTGCATTCATACACGGGCCGGCGGGCTATGAATTGTTCCTCTGTGCGCAAGGGGCATAGAGAGAAGACAGACGGCCCGCTCGGCTTGATAACTCTATGGAATGGCTTGCACGTGCGGGCCGCTCCGGCCTGGCAGCCAAGGGAGTCGTTTCATGTCGTCACAACCTCGCCGCCGTCGCCTCGAGGTCGAGCAAATCGGCGATGTGACCGTCGTCAACTTCGTGGACCGCAAGATCCTCGACGAACAAAACATCCAGATCATCGGTGAGCAGCTTTTCAGCCTTGTCGATCAGGATGGCATGAAGAAGCTTCTGCTCAACTTCGGCAACGTCGAATACCTGTCTAGCGCCGCTCTCGGCAAGCTCATCACACTCAACAAAAAGCTACAGGCCGTTGGCGGCCGGTTGATCCTGTGCAACATCGATCCGCAGATCCACGAGGTCTTCGAGATCACAAAGCTGGACAAGTTCTTCAAGATCGAGAAAGAAGAACAGGCGGCGTTGCAGGCATTTTGACGATTGGCCGTTTTTTTGGCGAAACAGAATACATACTTAGGGATAGTAAACGTCGGAATGTCGCCGGTCCCCTGACGCCGGCGTGATGCGAACAGGATGGGAATTCGCAGCATAGCGGTGAGGGGGTCGTTCCCGTCCCCCGCCGCGGACCCCGGCACATGCCGGGTATGTCGACTCCGCCAGGAGCGGAATGCCTGGCGGGCCCGCGGCTGAGCAAGAGGCTTTCGGACGTACGTTCCCCGGCCGGGAGCACGGCTCCCGGGGGTTTCCACTGCGGTCGCCGCCCACGGCCCGGCGTCAGGAGGCACGCGAGTGCCCGCAACCTACCCACATACGATGAACCCGTCCCGCGAAACCGCCGAGCCTGCCGTGGAGCTCGTAATCGCCAGCGACCCGGCCGAGGCTCGCACCGTGCAGGACCAGGTCGAACGACTCCTGCAAGCCGGGAAAGTTCCCGACCGGGATGTCTTTTGCATCAAGCTGGCACTTGAGGAAGCGCTCGTCAACGCGATCAAACACGGCAACCAATTCGACCGCAGCAAAAAAGTCTACGTCTCCTATCGCCTTCTCGCCGATCGTTTCGAAGTCGCCATCAGTGACGACGGCCCCGGCTTCGACCCGTCCGACGTCCCCGATCCGACTGCCGCCGAAAACATCGAACGCCCCTGCGGCCGCGGTCTCATGCTCATGCGACATTATATGTCCGAAGTCGCTTACAATTCCCGCGGCAACGGCGTCACCATGTCCCGCGTCTTCCGGGCGAATGGGAAAAAGTAGATAGTAGTCAGTAGACAGTAGTCAGTAGTATGACGGCCAGGCCGGCTTCCTTCTGTCTGTGAACCATCTCTCCCGCCACACGCATTCCAGCGCGCGCCGACTATATTTGCGATTGGACGCGGACGGAGTCTGTCCAACGGATGCCTGCAGGTTTACCTACTGACTACTGTCTACTAACTACTGACTACTGTCCCCCCCCCGGATTGATACAGTCCCTACAAAGACAACAGACAGGTCTTCCTACTGACTACTGTCTACTAACTACTGACTACTGTCCCCCCGCCCCCGAGCAGTGAGCATGACCCCGATGATGCAGCAGTACCGGGAGGCGAAGGGTCGCCACCCGGGAATGATCCTGCTGTTTCGTATGGGCGATTTTTATGAGACGTTCGAGGAAGATGCCGAGGTCGTTTCTCGTGTGCTGGGACTGACGCTCACCAGTCGTGACAAAACCGTACCGATGGCCGGTTTTCCCCATCATCAGCTCGATAACTACCTCCGAAAACTTCTTCAAGGCGGCTACCGTGTCGCCGTCTGCGACCAGGTAGAAGATCCCGCCACGGCCAAGGGGTTGGTCCGCCGCGAGGTGACTCGTGTCGTCACGCCGGGGACGTTGACCGACGACGGTTTGCTCGATCCGCGCCAGGCCAATCACCTGGCAGTGCTGGGGCCCATCGCCGTCGGTGCCAGGGTAGTCGGCGTGGCCTGGGCTGAGCTGTCGACCGGCTTGTTCCAGGCAGCCGATGTGCCGAGAGATCGGCTGGGCGATTACACGGGTCGGCTAGCGCCAGCCGAGGTGCTGGTGCCCGAGATGGCGGGTGCGACGCCGGAGACTGCAGCCGTGATCCAGCGGCTGCGGCAAGAAGTCAAGACATTGACGGTTACCGGGCGACCCGACTGGAACTTCGATCCGGACACGGCACGCGCGGCGCTGTTTCATCATTTCGGCGTCAGCACCATGGCGGGCTTTGGCTTCGACGATCAGCAGCCGTGCCTGGCAGCGGCGGGTGCTCTGTTGCTTTACCTGCAAGAAACGTTGAAGGCGGGACTGGCCCACCTCACAAAACTGCGGCCGTTTGCCGAGGAACAGCATCTCTTTCTGGATGAGGTGACCCGCCGCAGCCTGGAGTTGACGCGCACATTGCGCGACGGCGGGCGGGCAGGTTCCTTGCTGGCAGCGCTCGATCGCGGCGTTACGCCGATGGGCGCTCGCTTGCTGGGCGAGTGGCTGGTCGCTCCTCTCGCGGACAAGCAAGCCATCGACGCTCGTCTGGACGCGGTCGGCGAACTGCTTCGAGAAAACGGCTTGCGGCAGGACCTGCGCTCGACGTTGGCTGCAGCTGCCGATTTGCAGCGGTTGACGGCAAGAGTCAGCACCGCTCGTGCGACGCCGCGCGACCTCGCGGCCGTGGGGCGCACTCTGGCACTTTTGCCGAAAATCAAAGCGCGGATCACGGCGCGAACGTCGCCGCTGTTGCGTGAACTCGAAGCGCGCGTGGAGCTCTGTCCTGACTTGCGTGAGGCAATTGAGACCGCTCTGATCGACGAACCGCCGCAGAGCGCGAAGGAAGGCGGAGTCATTCGCCGTGGCTACGACGCTGACCTCGACGAACTGCACGCCATCAGTCGTGACGGCAAGGCATGGATCGCCAATTTCCAGGCCGACGAGATCACTCGCACGGGCATCAACAGCCTGAAAGTCGGCTTCAACCAGGTATTCGGTTATTACATCGAAGTGACCAACGCCCACCAGTCGCGTATCCCGACCGACTATCAGCGTAAGCAAACACTCAAGAACGCCGAACGCTACGTCACTCCGGAGCTGAAAGCGTACGAAGAGAAAGTTCTCACCGCCCAGGAGAAGATTTACCAGAGGGAATACGAGCTATTTATCGCCTTGCGCGATCGCGTGGCAGCGCAGACCGGAACGCTGCTGCAGACTGCGGAAGTGCTGGCGCAGCTCGATGCCCTTGCCGGCCTGGCCGATCTGGCAGCCGAGCGTGGTTACTGTCGGCCCGTCCTCAGCGAGGATCCGGTGCTGCAAGTACGCGACGGCCGGCATCCGGTTCTCGATCAAACACTGCCGCCGGGTACGTTCGTACCCAACGACGCAGCACTCGGACCGGCCGATGGCACGTTTCTGCTCATCACCGGACCAAATATGGGTGGAAAGAGTGTTTATATCCGTCAAGTGGCTCTCATCACGCTCATGGCCCAGATGGGCAGCTTCGTGCCGGCTCGAGAAGCGACCATCGGCCTGGTCGATCGCATCTTCACCCGCGTCGGTGCCAGCGACGAGCTGGGTCGCGGTCAGAGCACCTTCATGGTGGAGATGACGGAGGCGGCCAATATTCTCAACAACGCCACGTCACGTAGCCTGGTGATCCTGGACGAAATCGGTCGCGGCACGAGCACGTACGACGGCGTTTCACTGGCCTGGGGAATCACCGAGTACCTGCACGACTCGATCGGCTGTCGAACCCTGTTCGCGACGCACTATCACGAGCTGGCGGAGCTAGCCGGCCGGCTTGCCGGTCTGCGGAATTACAACGTGCTCGTGCACGAAGCCGACGACGGCATCATCATGCTGCACAAGATCGCCCCCGGCAGCGCCGACAAGAGCTATGGCATCCACGTCGCGCAACGGGCGGGAGTGCCTGGATCGGTCCTGGATCGAGCTGGGCAGGTATTGGCGGAGCTGGAGGCTTTGCACGTGAAGGCGCCGGAACGTCCTGGCGCAAAAATCCGCCGTCCGAAAGTGGCACAAATCAGCCTGTTTGCGAATAGCGAAGATCCGGTGCTGGTAGCGCTCCGCGACCTGAACGTTGATTCGATGACAGCGGATGAGGTCCTGGAATGTGTGCGACGATGGCAGCGGGATTTGGGCAAATGAGGAATCGCCGGTCCGGTGCTACGACGATGGAGGATCGTGGCAGCTATAATTGCCGATCGCGATGAGGATAGAATGTGCCAGCCGGAGCCGCAGAACGGAGAGTGCCATGTTGCAGGCAACAGCACCAAGGTCGATGCCGGTCCAAAAGTCCATCGTGCTCGAAAACATTGACTGGACGACGTATTCGCAGCTGCTGCACGCATTCGGGCGATACCCGGGGATAAGACTGACCTATGACCGGGGACAGCTCGAAATCATGTCGCCCATCCTCCGCCATGACAGAGACAGTCGCTTTCTCATGCGACTCATCGAAGCGCTCACGGAAGAATTAGACTTACCCCTTTTGCCGGGCGGATCGACTACCCTCCGCCGTCGCGTGCACCAACAAGGCGGCGAACCGGATGAGTGTTTCTGGATTGCCAACGCTGCCCGCATGGCCGGGCGACAGCGAATCGATCTGCGTCGCGACCCGCCGCCCGATCTTGCGGTTGAAGTAGACGTCAGTCGCAGTTCGCTCGACCGTATGGGGATCTTTGCGACGCTGGGCATCCCGGAGATTTGGCGCTTGCAAGGGAATAAATTGACATTTCACGTTCGTTCCGCGGACGGTAAATACCGGCGCGCCGCGCGTAGCCAGTCGTTCCCGCAAATATCACCGACTGACCTGATGCCATTCATTCAAGCAGCTCGCAAGGATGGTGATCAAAATCCGCTACTGCGCCGATTCCGCAAATGGGTGCAGGGCAAATGAAAGTGGCGGGAGCAGACTTCGTGTCGCTCCTTGATGAGAAGGTAGGTGCTTATCTCGCTGCCGGTGTCTCCTTGGTTTGCATTATCAATCCGGGCATGCAGACAGTGCAGGTCCATCGTCCGGACGCGGCGCCGGTGTTGTTCAACGTCACGCAAGAACTCTCGGGTAAGCCGCAGCTGCCGGGCTTTCGCGTGCCGGTGTCCAGGTTGTTCTCGTGCTGAAGCCATCGCCAGAAGCCAGTACTGGCGGGGAAACACTGCGTCGGTAGAATTCGTGCGTGGGCGCGGTGAATAGCTGAGTTGGCGGGGAGAGAAACGATGCTGGCCATCCTTCTTCCCTGCGGAGGCGGGCCTGAAATTCCGATCCTTTCCACCACGGCCGTGGTCGGACGCCAGACCGATTGCGACGTGTCGCTGACGCATCGCTCCATTTCCGGCCGGCACTGTCAGCTCGAATGCGTGGACGGCTTCTGGCGCGTACGCGATCTGGGCAGCAGTAACGGCACGCGTGTGAATGGCATCACGGTCAACGTAAGCTGGCTCATGCCCGATGATGAGTTGACGCTCGGCAAGGAGCGGTTTTATCTCATCTACATCGCGCCGGAGGATAAAGCGCCTCCGCCCAGGGCCAGCAGTCTGGAATCGTTGCGCAAGCCGATGCCGGCCAAACCTGCTGCAACCTCGCGTAAATCAGCGCGCGCCTGGACGCTGGGGGAGCTGGTGCCCTGTGGCGGTGGTGAGTCGATCCCTCTGGTCAAGTCTGCCGTTCTCATCGGCCGCACGCTGAATTGCGATGTCACGATCGAGGCCAGCGACGTCTCCGGTCAGCATTGCCGGCTCGAGTTTGCCGAGGGATATTGGTTCGTGCGGGATCTCGGCAGCCGCAACGGCACGCGCGTCGATAACGAGCCGTGCGTCGATCTCGCGCCGATTCTCCCGGACAGCGTGCTGACAATCGGCCGACACCGCTATCGGCTGGTGTACACGCCGGAGGTCTCGCCGGGCTCCAAAGACGATCCGTTCTCGCACGGCCTGCTGGAAAAAGCCGGGCTGGAAGAGTGGGACCCGGGCGAGGAAGAAGAACCTGGCAAGGACACGCAAAGCTGAACGATCCGCTGTAAAGGGCTGTCGGTCTCGCGAGGATCTGATCATGCACTCGATGCTCGTCGTGGACGACTCTGCTGTGGATCGCCGCCTTGCCGGGGGTCTGCTCCAGCGCGAATTCGATTGCGAGGTTCGCTACGCCGAAGACGGGCGCAGTGCTTTGCGGGCCGTGGCTGAACGCTTGCCGGACCTTGTGCTGACCGATTTGCAGATGCCCGATCTCAATGGCCTGGAACTCGTCGCTGCCATCAAGGCCGATTATCCACTCGTGCCCGTTATTTTGATGACCGCGCGAGGCAGCGAAGACATCGCAGCTCGCGCCTTGCGCGGCGGCGCGGTCAGTTATGTTCCCAAGCGCCGGCTGGCGGAAGACCTGGCTCCGACGGTTGTTCGCGTGCTCGACGCCGCGATCGATCCACGCAGCCTGACTCGTCTGATGCACGCATTGGAATCGAGCGAAAGCTCGTTCGTGCTGCGGAACGATCCGGCGCAAATTCGCACGCTCGTCCGGCATTTACAGGAGGTGCTTCGCTGCCTACCTCTAAGCGATGAGACAGAGCGCCTTCGCGTTGGAGTGGCGCTCGAAGAGGCACTGGAGAATGCCTGCTATCACGGCAGTCTCGAGATCGGAGCCGCTCTCGGGGCGCGCGATCGTAGAAGCTTTGAGGAGCAGGTGCGGAGTCGCATGCTGGAGCTCCCCTATGCCAGCCGGCGAATCCACGTACACGCGAAGGTAAACCGGCAAGAAGCCGTCTTTGTAATTCGAGACCAGGGACCGGGATTCGATGCTACGCCGCACCTCACCGGAGGATTGGCCGACGGCGACGGCGGGGCCGGCCGGGGCATCGTGCTGATGCGCGCCGTCATGGACGAGGTGATCTACAACGCGGCCGGCAACGAAGTGACGATGATCAAGCGCCGTGCTCAGGAAGAGCCGAAGGAAAACACGCTGAATCCAGCGCCGTGACCATTCTTATTGCAGCTCCTTTCTCGGTTAGAGTAGTTTGTGCGCGATATGCGGATGATCGGGAGAAAGGGAGAATAACCGTGGCGAGCTTTTCTTGTGCGGGTATGAAGCCTCGTGCGCTACGCACGCGGAATCTATTCCACCATTTCCAGGCCGAGTAACGTCAGATCATCGGGATGTTCCGCAGCGCCGAAGAGATCGCGCGCCAGTCGATCGACGAATGCTCCTAGGGGAAGCATCCGATGCTTCTCTGCACAGGCCAGGAGACTCGGCGTGCCGGGCGGCTGGCCCTCGAAGCTGGCGCTGTCGACGCCATCGCTATAAAGCAGCACTTTGTCTCCCGGGCGGATGCAATGCGTCGCTGCTGTGAAGGTTGCGTTGACGACGCCGAGCAACAGTCCCTCCTGCTGCCACAGTTCGGCCGGCCCTTCTTTCGGGATGTAGAGCGGATAAGGATGCCCGGCCCGGGAGAATTGCAGCGTCCCATCCTCGTGATTGAAGAGCACATAGACCATCGTGATGAACGGGTTCTCGGAAAGCCGTTGATCGATCAAATCTTGATTCAGCCGGCCGATCACTTCGCCAGGCGGCACCAGCCGGTATTGCTTGCCGAATACTTCCTTCGCGCGAATGCCTTTCTTGACGAATATCGTGAGCAGACTGGCCGGTACTCCGTGGCCCATGGCGTCGGCAACGTACAGGCCGACGTGGCGTTCATCGAGGCGGAAGACGTCGTAGAAATCGCCGCCGACCCGGCCGCAAAGCAGATATTGCACGGCGAAGCGGACACGAGGAACCTCCGGCAAGCTCTGGGGCAGAAAACTCGCCTGAATGCGCTGGGCCAGCTCCAACTCTTGATCGATCTGCTGATAGGCCTGCTGCAGACGCTTGTTAACACGGTGAACCTCGGCAGTCTTATCTGCCAGGCGATCGTGAGTCTCCTTGATCCGCAACAATGCCCGCACCTGGGCCAACAACTCGCCGGGTGCGAACGGGCGTAGCAGGCAGGCATCGGCGCCTGCCTCAAAGCTCGCCAGGCGTGTCTCGGCGCCATGATCGTCCGTCACGAATACGACCGGCAGGAGCGACTCGTCGAGCCGGCCCCGTAAGCGCCGGCACAGATCGACGGCTGCAGACCTGCAGCCGGTCCCTTCCACGACGACGAGCCGGTAGTCTGAAAGACGGTCGGGATCAGGGGTGCCGAGCAAATGTCCGAAGACCTCGTTGCCGCCCGCCGTTAACAGACGGCGCACCTCCGCGAGCGCGTTCATCTCATGAGCGCATACGAGAATCCTCGGCAGTCCGTTGACCGACATGCGTTTTCCTCCGGCGAGCCTCCCACTATACGCACGGAGGCCACCGGAGTGGAAGATGAAGGCGCCGTGATGGTTGCACACTGGAGCGAACTGCTCAGGCCCGGCGCGAATTATTCGACCGCGACTGAGCGTCGCGATCATTCATGCCGGCCGGCAGTCTTATATTGCCGGCGGCAGCTCATATCGCCAGCTCCAGAACAGCGGGTTAACCTCGAGGACTCCCGTGCCGTCCTTGACCGAGTAGTCGTCGTCGAAGCCTTTGCCCGTGGCCGGGTCGATCGGGAGCGGGACCGCGGTGATATCTGAGAGCTTGGCCGGTGGCTTACCGCCGTGTGCTGCTGCGTAGATACGTATCGCCTCGGCCGTCCGCAAAGTCGCGATTTTTCGTTCCATGCGGAGCCACGTCTGGTAAGACTTCGTGGCCGCCGGAAACATCAGCACGACGAGTGGATTACGGTTTGTTTTGGCGGCGTCGGTCGCTTTCTTGACGACGCGCTCTAGCTCGTCCCGGCCCTGCCAAGCCGGCACGGACATCCACTTGAGAGCGTCGTCGCATGCCTCGTCGTATTGGCCCAAGAATGAACTCACTACGATTGCCAGCGCAGGCGTTGCGTTGAGTCGCTCATCCGACCAGCCACGCTCGCGCAGATATTTTTTTGCGCCCGCCAGTGATGACATGACCAGCACCGAGCCGGCGATCTTGTCCGACCAAGCCGACTTCTTGTCGTCCTGCCATTTGTTCAGCGTTGTAAAGAAATCGTCCGCCAAGCGATCGACTTCGGCGGCAGTCAGTCGTTCGTTGCTGCGCATGAGGTTTAAACGCCGCAGCGAAGGGTAGGAGCGGTAAATGGTATTCAGTTCGTAGGCAATGATCGGCCGCAACTCGAGGAAGGGCGAAGGTAGCTCCGTCAGCGACCAGTACAGATCCGGCGCTCCTGGCGTGCGCATCCAGTCCTCGACCTTGCCGAACTGGACCGATGCAATCGCATTTCCGACGAGGTATTCGAGCAACGATCCGCCGATGGCGACGTGACGCCCCAGTGTCAATCCCGTTTGCAATGTGTAAATCGCTTTATCGAAGCGCTTCTCGGCTAGTTCGAGCCGGTAACGACAGCCTAGCAGCGAGGCCAGCTCGCGGCAGAGCTGTACTTGCGGCAGCGGGACGACGTCGTTCGTGTTTTCAACCGTGATTGCCGGCCGTCCCCAGTCACAAGAAGCACAGCGTGCGGCTTGGTCTGCCAGGCGCAGCGATGGCCCGAAGTGGTCGAGAAACTCTCGGATTGCCTTGGGCGTTTGCTTCGCAGCCTGTTCCGGGGTCGGATATATCATTGCCAGGTATTCATCCGATTTGATCTTCGGCGCATTTTCTTTGATCAACAAACCGGCGTGTAGCCAGAGAGGAGCGGCGTTGCCCGGCTTCAGATCGAGAGGATCGGGCAGCAGCGGGTAGCGTACAGTTCGCTCCGCAGGAGCAGCCGGCGCTAGCACAACGAGCAGCCGATTGATGTGCACGTTGGCCGGCACGTTTGCGGGCGGGGACTTGATTTCTTGTCCACGGACCGACATGCATAGCACGGCGGCTGCCAACGATGCTTTGAAGGATGCTCGAAAATTCATGGCGCACCTCGTTTATCCGACAGACTACATGCCGGAGAGCAGCTCCTCGGTCGTGACCGGTTTCGTGGGACCGAACGCCAGGGGGGGCAATCCGTCAAGCCCGCGGGACAACAACTGCTCCTGCAGGCGGAAATAAGGCGACTTCGGCGACTCATCGGCCGATGGTTCTGTGTCCGGCGGGAGAGGCGGCGCCGCCTCCTGAACAGGCGCCGGTGGAGCGGGTACGTAGACGATGCGCACGACCGGCGGTCGCACGATAAGCAGCACGGCAAGCGCCGTCGCCAGAGCGATCGCCACACCCGTAGCCAACTGCCAGCGGCGGATCGACGAGCGCCCGGCCCGATACATCAGCGCATCGCGATCCAGCGCTACCGGCCGCGGCGTCAGCGATCCGAGAGCGGATTCCAGGGCGTTCAGCGCTGCGTCTCCGCGTTCGTTGGACATGGAA
>Ga0326727_10014382_pt1 | contig 17269 bp, 8 predicted proteins | sample MB2enrmetagenome_FD_207643 | JGI IMG/M metagenome (GOLD analysis project Ga0326727, IMG submission 207643) | Lab enriched peat soil microbial communities from McLean, Ithaca, NY, United States - MB29MY | ecosystem: Environmental > Terrestrial > Soil > Wetlands > Peat | place: USA: New York...
GCGATCAGGAGCACACAGCTCAACGACACCAGCGATGAGGCAAAAACCGTTCCGAAACGTCGGAAAAAACTGAGAAGAAGAGTTGGCAAACGCGTAGACACAGACCCTTGCGATTGCCTTGAGGATACCACTGTCTTTACGGCAGCGCTGCGACAGCTTTGGCGCCCACGGGGTCGGTTCCCGTATTGGAGATAATCGCGGCGGTCAGCGCCCCGGAGCTCATGGTGTAGGCTTCGAGGTCGGGGTCGCCGCTTGAGGTTGAGCCGCCGGTGGAAACCGCCAGCACAAAGTTGTTATCGCTGTCCTCGGCAAGGCTGATGGGCACAATGCCGGCTGTGATTTTGCTCCCCGAAGCGATCGTATAGGTGGTTCCCGAAGCGGTGATGGGAAACCATGAGACGTTCCCCGACCCCGTATTGCCCTGGCCATTGGCGACGTAGACGTATTCACCCGACGCAATGGGCAGAATGGCGTTGGGCGACAGTCCGCCGCTCGCGATGGGCGAGCCTGTGATCTGAGTAGGGGAGGAACGAGGCGTGCCGGTGCCCAGTGAGCTGTAATTGAAGACGCGCAGCCCGCCGGAGGCGGAGACGGCCTGCGTCTCACCGATGTAGAAAAGCCGGTCGGTGGGATCCACTGCCACCGACAGTGCCGCTCCACCACTGTTGGCGACTGGAATTACGAGTGCCGACGAACCCAGCGGATTCGCGTTGCCGGCTGTGAAGGGAACCACGAGGGTGCCGCCGGTTTGCAGAGCGACAAACAGATTGGTCGCGTCGGGAGACAGAACCATCTGATACACAGATGCGCCGGTCACATTGAATGCCTGGTACGGCGGTGTGCCCGAGCCGGCATACGCCCCTGTCGAGGCGTTGATGGGAATGGCATCCATCTGCACACTTCCAGCGGCCGGACTGAACGCGTCAATCAGCCACGAGCCGCTCACCTGCATGGCAGTGGGAACATCGGAGGAAATCACCGCGCCGCCATTCCCAATCGTTAAAGCGCCGCCCGATCCGATGGTGTAAAGATAGATGCCGCTCACGGTGCCGACGTAGAGGAATCCTCCGCCCGGAGCAACCGCAATGCAATACGGCGCGGAAGAAAGACTGTAGGGGCTGCCGGAAACCTGCCCCAACTTGCCGGAGGAGATCGAGTACACGACAATTTGCTTCGTCGTCTGATTCAGCACATAAAAGACGCCGCTCGAGAGCGTGGTCGCCGTGGTCGTCGTCGACGACGTGGGCAGGTTCCAGAATCCCGAGCATCCCGCAAGCAGCGTTGCGGCGGCAAGCAGAATAAGGCCAAATCTGATCTTCATCGTCACTCCAGGCAAATCGCGCACCCAGGACCGTCACTTCCTGGAGAGTCCGCATAGGGATTCTGTTTCAAGGGTAGCGCCAGCCGGTGCCTTTTGTCCGCCGCCGGGTCCGATTCCCAGGCGCGGAAATGCCAGTCTCTAGAAAAGACGCTGTCAGAACCGTTTCCGCTCGCTGGCGGCGAAGCTTTCTTGTCGGTTGTGCGCGGTTGCTGGGATTCGCGAGCGCTGCGGTCTGCTCACACTCTCGGGATGGCGGCGACGGGAGCCGGTTTTCTTCAGTTCCAGAAGCGAGGAGCGAACTATCTTGACCACTACCGGTCGTTTCCGGGGAAAGACAATCCGGGAGCCGCGGCCAGATCGAGGACGTAAATATGACCGTCGTCGTAGAGATGGGGCCGGGTGTGGCCCAACTCATCGTATTGACGCTGCGCATCGGCCCCTATCTCGATCTGGCTACGCCTCCATTGGGTTGTGGTTGGGTCGTGGACGATCCTGAAGACCTCCGCGCTGCGCTGGCTTGAGCAGTCCGGGTAATTCGCGATCCGCTCACAGTCTCCATAGTCGTAGATGAGATAGCGAATTTGATGGCCGAGCAGGAACTGGGCGAGGGCTTCCCCGCTCTGGTGGGCGGGCCAGCCGGGCTTGGGGCTGGCGGAGCCAACAATGTCCGCGAGCAGGATGTCGCGTTTGGCGAAGTTGAACAGGAACGGATCATTCACCGTGGCAAGGACGCCGCCCTCAGGGGGGATGGCGTTCTCGATCGCGGCATACTCATCGTGCATCGGCTGCGGGAGGATGCGGAAGTCAGTCAGGCTGGCTCTGAAGCAGCGAGGGAGCATGGCAAACTCGTGGGTCTCGGTGTTGAGGCCGACGTAGAAAGCAAGAGCGATGGCGATGACAGCGCCGAAGCCCTCCAGAAGCTTCAAGCGCCGCACGCCGCGGGCAAGATTGGCCCGGTGGGCAAAGACGATGTAGAGCAGCAGGATGGCGGGGAGGATGCAGGGGTAGTTGTATCGCCGAAGGGAGTCTCCGCCAGTGGCAATGCTTACCAGTGTCGAGGCGATGAATGCAGCCAGGGTGAGCGCTGCGGCGGCGTAGCTGCGCTCATCCTTTTCGCCCCAAACGCACTCCATGATGAAAAAGACCAGGAACGGCAGAGTGAAGGGCAGGACTTTGTGCGCCAGGGTGCTGAACGCGATGCTGGTCGGCGGGGGAAACTGGCCATAGGCGCTGTAGTGGAAGCCCTTGCCGAGCATAGGGTAGAACCAGGTTCCAGAGTCGGCATGGTTTGCGATCATCCAGGGCAGCAAGACGACGAAGCAGGTGAGCGCAGCGACAAGCAGCAGGCGAACGCCGGAGCCGAGGCCGCGCTTCCACACGCGCAGCAGGCCAATGCAGAGGACAAAAATAACTCCATGAGCCACGTATGTGGACTTCATGGAGCCGATGGCAGCGACGGCGGCTCCCAACACGGCAGCCTGCAAAACGGGCCACTCTTCTGTCAGTCGGCGATTGGCGGCGACATAGACCAGGCCGAAGAAGAGGGCGCTGGGCAGGATGACGAAGGTGAGATTGAACTGCAGTTGCGGGGTGATGATCACAAAGAAGGCAAAGAGGGCGCGTTGCAGCGAGGTGAGCTCGAACTCAGCGCCGAGCGCGAGGGCCAGTAGCGCGAGCAGCATCAGGCCGAGGGCACGGTCGGCCATCTGGAGATCTTCGAGCGGCTGGGTGGCGAGGACGAGGGTATTGAGGAATTGGTTGCCGCCGACGCTCGACGTGATGCGCCGCTCGCTAAAGGGATCGGGCGCGAAGGAGTGGGTCTCGATCATCTTGACCGGGGCAGCGAGGTAGAAGTTGTAGTCGTCGAAACGCTGGTAGTACGGGGTGTGGACGGAGGCTATGAGACGGACGAGGAGGATGAACACGAAGGCCGCCATGATGACACGGGCGGCGGTTCTGGATACAGGGGAGCCCGAGGGCTCCGCCGGTGCGCTGCGATCGGGGCGCAGGAACAGGACGGCGAGCAGGACTCCCAACACCACTGCGACGATCAGCACGGTGGCGAAGATGGCGTGGAAAAGGTTGAGGAGACCGCCGAGCAAGATGACGACGCCGAATCCAGCGGTAGCGGCCAAAACCAATGCGGGCCGGCGCAGGCCCATGGCACGCAGGAAGGCCGCGCCGTAGCCGGCCACCGCGGCGAAGACCAGCACAGCCCAGAGAAGAGCCCACGCCAAATGGGCCAGTGAAGCTGCTGTGATGGGCGGCAAGGGCATGGGATTCGCGAGCTTCAGTTCGGTCTGCCGCCGGATGCCGCGCGGCGCCGGAAGCGCTCATCTACGGGCTGGCGGCCCTGAAACCCGGCTTCCAGCGTGTGCCAGTGTTCGATAGCCGGCTCGCCCATGCGCCAGCACAGCAGAACGACCTCGTCGTCGATCCGGCAGGGAAAGTCGAGCAGGCCCGCTTCCAGGTCTTTCACCTGCACCCCGATGGCGTCGATCTCTGCAATGCTCTCGCGCACGCGCTGCAGATGCGAATCCATTTCGGCGCGTTGCCGGGCCACGCCCGCGGCGTTCACCCGCATGCCGCCGGCAAAATAAATGCGTTGCGCCACTTCGTTCAGACCCGACTCGGCGGTTTGCGCGGAAAGGCGGCCTTCCATGGCGCGCTTGAGCAGCGACTCAAGCACGGGAAGCAGCGACTGCGCCTCTTCGAGAGTAAAGGTCTTCATTGCATGTACCCAGGCACCTACAGCATACGACGAAATCAGGACAAAAGTGTAGAAGGGCCGGACCGGATGCTTCTTTCCGTTTATCGCGCCACGGGGTCGAGCACGGGCGCGCTCCGTTCGACTGCTTCCGACATCATCTTTCTCAGCTGGCCGGCAAAGGTCTTCGTGTAGGGGTCGGAGAGCATGCCGAAATGCTGAGTTGGCACTTCGATGATCTCGACACCGCCCAAAGCCAGGCTCCCCCAGCCTAACGTCGGATCCTCGCGATGGCCCAGCACCTCGGCCCCGCGGTCGAGGGCCCGGACCAGCGTGACCTTTCCGGGGAACGGCTTGAATGTGTACCCTGCTAAAACCCGCCGGTGCGCCTTCGAATGGTAGTAATAGCGCAGAGCGTTGGGCAGCGGCCACTTGGCGGCGAGGTGGCCCCGCAGCAGGACGGGATACACCGCGCTCTTCAGGAACTTCTCCCGGTAATAGGCCGCCTTTTCCCTCGCCTTCTTGCGCAGGTAACGCCAGCCGTCCTGGCGCATTTTCCCAAAAAACTCTTTCAGCTTCGCCTTGGTGCCGAGGTGCTCGCCGCTGCCTGGAACGGGCAGGTCAAGGATCAACACCATGCCGGGCTCGACACCCTGCTTCTCGAGCTGGCGCGCCATCTCGTAGAGAATGTATCCGCCAAACGACGCCGCGCACAGCAGGTAGGGTCCGCTGGGATAGAAGGCGCGCATCTCGCGAATGTAGAGCGCCGCCATATCTTCGATGGTGATGTCGGTGCGGTCCGGCTGCGCCACCAAAGGCGACTGGAAGGCATAGAGCGGCTGATCGGGCGCAAGCGCGCGCCCCAGTTGCTCGTAAAACAGCACGTCGCCGCTGGCGGCATGCACGCAAAAGAGCGGCGGCTTCGATCCATTGGGCTGCACCGCCACCAGCGACGACCACGCCCGCTGCGGTTTTTGCGCTGCCGGGCTTGCCGCCGCGGCCCTGGCCGGATGAGGATGCGCGTTCCGTATGAGAGCGGCGAGTTGCCGCACCGTGCGCGCCTCGAACAGTGTCGCCAGCTCAAGATCGCACTGATAAGTCTTCTTGATGTTGGCGAGCAGGCGGACGCCGATCAGCGAGTGGCCGCCGAGCGCGAAAAAGTCGTCGTGAACTCCGATGGGGCGCACATTCAGCACGCGCTCCCAAAGCTCCACCAGCTCGGTTTCGATCTCATCGCACGGAGCTTCGGATGGCGTCTCCCGTTGTGCCGTTTTCACCTCCGACTGCATGAGCTTCTTGATGTCCGCCTTGCCGTTGGACGTGAGAGGAATCTCATCGATGAACGCGAAGACCGCGGGGACCATGTAGCTGGGCAGACGGTGCTGCAACGTGGCGCGCAAATCCTCCACTGATGGAGTCTTGCCCGCGTCAGTGGGCACAATGTACGCCACCAGCCGCTTCTCCGCGTCGCTGCCCTGCGCTGTCACCACGCATTGCCGCACGTCTGCTTGCCGTAGCAATGCGTTTTCAACTTCACCCAGCTCGATGCGGAAACCGCGGATTTTTACCTGGAAGTCGTTGCGCCCCAGATACTCGATGTTGCCGTCATTCATCCACCGGCACAGGTCTCCGGTGCGATACATGCGCGCATCCGGACCGGTGGTAAACGGATCGGCAAGGAACTTCTCCGCCGTCAGCTCGGGACGGTTGAGATAACCGCGCGCCACCTGCACGCCGGCGATATACAGCTCTCCGGGCACTCCCACCGGAACCGGTCGCTGATTTGCGTCCAGAATGTAGATGCGCGTGTTGGCAATGGGCCGGCCGATGGGAATGTTCCCGGACAGATGCTTTTGGGGGCAGGTCCACGCCGTCACATCCACCGTGGCTTCCGTTGGCCCATACAGATTGTGCAGCGCTGCATGCGGCAACTGTTCCACAAACCTCCGCGCTAGAGCCGCAGGCAGCGCCTCGCCGCTGCACACCACGCGCAACAGGGTCGTGCAGGTCGCAGAATCCGGGTAATCCAGAAACGCCTGCAGCATGGAAGGCACAAAGTGCACGGTCGTGATTCCGTTCTTGCGAATCGCTTCCACCAGGTACGCTGGGTCCTTGTGTCCCTCTGGCCGCGCCACCACCAGCTTTGCCCCCATCATCAGCGGCCAGAAAAACTCCCACACCGACACATCGAATCCAAACGGTGTCTTTTGCAGCACCGCGTCGGCGGCGTTCATCCGGTATGCGGTCTGCATCCAATCCAGCCGGTTGCAGAGCCCCTGGTGCTGCACCATCACGCCCTTCGGCTTTCCTGTCGAGCCGGAGGTGTAGATGACGTATGCCAGGTGTTGTGGCGTGAGCCCGATGTCGCGCGGATCGGGATCGCTGGCTGGCATATCAAACCATAAATCTCTATACGCCAGATCGATCACCGGCAGTTCGCCATAAAGCGCGGAGAAAAGATGCATGAGGTGCGTCTGCGTGAGCAGCACCACCGGCTCGGCATCCTCGATCATGAAGCGCAGCCGTTCCGCGGGATAGGTCGGGTCGAGAGGCACATACGCGCCGCCGGCTTTGAGTATGGCCAGCAGGGCAATCACCATCTCAAAGCTGCGCTCGGCGCACAGTGCCACGCGTACATCGGGTTTCACGCCCAATGTGCGCAGATAATGTGCCAGCCGATTGGCTTCGGCATTCAGCTCGATGTAACTCAGCGGCGTGTCTTCAAACACCAACGCCGTGGCAGCGGGAGTGCGCGCCGCCTGCTCCTCAATCAGCCGCTGCACAAACGTGTCGGAGTGATAGGGAGCCGCGGTGTCGTTCCACTCGGAAAGAACCTGACGGCGCTCGGCCGCGGGCAGAATCTCAAGGTCGTTCACCGTCTGGGCCGGATCGGCGATTGCCGACTCCAGCACCCGCTGATAATGGCCCAGCATGCGCGCGATGCGATCTTCATCGAAGAGATCGGCGCTGTACTCCATCTCCAGCCAGATCTCCTCGCCCTCGTCCGTCGCAAAAAGCAGGAGATCGAATTTGGCCGTGTTGCTGTGCGCCATGAGCGAATCCACGGCCAGCCCATCCATCCCAATGAACGAAAGCTGTTGATCGCGGTCGCGCCAGTTCAACATCAGCTGGAACAACGGATTGTATCCCAGGCTCCGTTCCTGCCCGAGGCGGCGCACAATCTGGTCGAACGGCGCACCGCGGTGTGCGTAGAGCTCGAGTGCGTTCTTTTGCACCGACCCCAGCAATTCGCGGAAGCTCATGCTGCCCGCGACCTTGGTGCGCAGCACGTGGGTGTGAAGCAGGAACCCGATCACCGACTGCAACTCCTGCTGATCGCGGTCCGCCAGCGGAATGCCCAGCAAAATGTCGTCGCGTCCCGTGTAGCGATAGACCAGCGTATTCAACGCCGCGGCAAAGATGGTGAACAGGCTTACCTTTTCCTGCTGGCTGGTGCGGCGCAGCTTCTCCGTCATCGCGCCATCGAGCCGCCAGCGCAAACGGCCGCCGCGGTACGACATCACCGAGGGCCGCACACGATCCGCGGGAACTTCCAGAAGCGGCGGCGCATCGCGCAGCTTTTCATCCCAGAAGTCAAGGTCGGCCGCGAAGTCCCCATCTGCAATCCGTCGATGCTGCCACGCCGCATAATCGCCGTGTGTGATGGCGAGCGGCGGCAATGCGGCCGGCTGCCCGCCGGTCAGCGAGCAATACAGCGCCGACAACTCGCGCCAGATGATTCCTTCTGACGACCAGTCGCAGATGATGTGGTGCATCATCAGAATCAGCACATGCTCGCGGTTGCTCAGCCGCACCAGCGCCACGCGAATGCCCGGCTCCGATTCCAGGTTGTAGAGCGCGCGCGGTTTTTCCGTCAGCAGGCGTTGGGTTTCGAGTTCGCGTTGCGCCGCGGGCAAGGCGCTCAGGTCGATCTTCTCGAAATGCAGCGGCCAGTCGTCGTGAACCATCGCGTGCGGCACGCCGTCGATCACGGCAATCGTCGAACGCAGCAATTCGTGACGCGCCACAATCATGTTCAGCGCCGTCACCAGTGCGTCCACGTTCAGTTCTCCGGTCAGACGCACCGCTTCGGCTTCGTTGTAGACGGGCACGCCCGCATTCAACTGCTCCATGAACCACAGGCGCTGCTGCGACGGGCTCAGCGGGTAGGGCAGCGACGAGTTTCGCCGCGGAATGATCTCCTCTGAAGTGGAGGGAACGAACTGTTCAAGAACGCTCTGCTCCCAATGCGCCGCGGAGCTGCCATCGCCCTTGCCATGTTTGGTCCGCAGCCGCTCCCGCACCAGTTCTGCCTGCTCGGCAACCGTGCTGTTCTCAAAAAAATCGTTGATGGAAAGAATGACCGGCAATCTTCCGCGCAATTTTGACAGGCATTGAATAGCCAGCAGCGAATGTCCGCCCAGGGCGAAGAAATTCGTATGCTCGTCTACGTCGGGAAGCGACAGTACCTCGGCCCATGCGGCGGCAACGATCTGCTCGATGCGCGAGACCGGCGCTTGCGCGCCGTTGTCCTGGCTCGCATCGGCGGCGTGCGCGATCTCCTTCCCGTTCCGGCCCGTGACTGCCGCAGCGGCCAGCACCGCCGGATCCAGCAGCTTGAGCCGCTGCACCTTTCCCGAGGGACCCTTCGGCAGCTCCTTCAAAAAGCGAATGCGCGAAGGCGTCTTGAAGTGTCCGAGCCGGCTTTCGCAAAACGCCAGCAATTCATTCTCGTCGGCGGCTGCGTCCGGCCTCAGCACCGCAAAGGCCACGGCATCCTCGCCGAAATAACGGTCGGGCACGCCCACCGCCGCGGCTTCCAGCACCGCCGGGTGCGATTCCAGAACCTCGTCAATCTGGCGCGGAGCAATGTTCACGCCGCCCTTGATGATGAGTTCCTTCGATCGCCCCACCACGAAGAAATAGCCGTCCTCGTCGCGCCGCGCCAGGTCGCCGGTGTGGAACCATCCTTCGCTGTCCAGCACCGCCTCGGTGCCTTCCAGATCCTTGTAGTAGCCCTTCATCAACGCCGGGCCGCGCAGCACAATCTCGCCCGCTTCGCCCTCGGGCACTTCCACTCCCTGCCGATCGACCAGCTTGATGTCAAATCCCCACGCCAGACCCGGCGATCCGATCTTGTTCTTTGCCGGAGGCTGCGGATTGGAGAAGACATTGCCGCCTTCCGTCGAGCCCATGGCCTGCAGCAGCGGCAGTTGGAACTTGTTCACAAATTGACGGTGCAGTGCGGGCGCAAGCGGCGCGGAAGAAGAGCGGAAGAAACGGATGCGCCGGAAAGCCTCCGCGCGCGCATCCTTCTTCGGATCGTCCCAATCCACCAGCTCTGAAATGATGGTCGGCACCAGCGCCGACCAGGTCACACGCAAATCGTCGATCCAATCCCAGAACTTGCTCACCACAAAACGATGCGCCACCACCACCGATCCGCCGCTCAGCAGCGTAGGGATAAGCGTTACGCATTCCGCATTGATGTGGTAGAGCGGCAGCACCAGCAGAGAACGGTCGGCCGCAGTCAGTTCATGCGAAACAATCGAATTCCGTCCTTGCGCCAGCACGGTCGCATGCGTATGAATGGCCGCCTTCGGTTTTCCCGTGCTGCCGGAGCTGTACATCAGCAGCGCCACATCGTCGGCTCCCGGGCACGGCGGCAGGTTGTCGGCGGACACGGTTTCAAATGCGGGAATCGGGCCGTCGACGTGGGCCGTAATCACGCGAATATCACGGCGCACGTCGGCCAGAGCCTCGCTCAGCAACGCGGCGTATTGCTCCTCGACGAAAACAACTTTTGCGTCGCAATGGTCGAGCATGTATGCGAGCTGCATCACGCCGGCGCGCACGTTCAGTGGTACCGCCACCAGGCCGCCATACATCGATCCCAGGAAGAGCTGCACGGTCAGAAGACCGTTGTCCATCAGAAACGCAACTTTGTCGCCCTGCGCCAGTCCGGCCTGGCGCAGTATTTGGGAAAGCTGAACGCAATTCTGCTGCAGTTCGAGAGAGGTAACGGTCGATCCGGTCTCAGCGCTGAGCAGGAAGGCGGCGGCCGGCTGCAACCCGGCTGCGGCATCCACAGCTTCGCGGATCGTCCTGATTTCTTTGCCAACCTGCATGGACAGGCTCCGGCTTCCTGGAATGCTTGCGGAAACAATCGAGGGCACTTGCAGTCTAGCCAAGGAGTATCAACCCAACAATTCCCCGAAGTGGCCACGCACCGCTCACACCTCCGGAATGCAAAGTAACTTCTACGCACACTGGTTGGGGTGTTACTCGCGCCCGCGAGTAATGCTCGAATTGATTACTTTTGCGGTAGGTGGAGCGAAACTCCGGCGCTGGCGGTTCGGTGCATTCCCGATTCTGCCCGTTGTCTCATCCTGAACACACGCCGTTGCCCATCCTTTCGCGTTCTTTGCGCAAGGGTGGGAGACCAGAGAGTTCACTCCCGCCCCGGAAGGTCCTTCAGGTCGATGCCCAACTGTTGGCACTTTTTATAGAGATGGCTGCGCTCCAGCCCCAGCGCCTTCGCAGTTTGCGTAATCTGGCGGCCATGCCGCTCCAGTTCGGCCAGCACCTGGACGCGCTCGAAGGCCAGCACGCGCTGCGCCAGCGGACCGTTCGCGTCGCCCTCCGCGCTCGAGACCGTGGAAACGGCCCTCGCGTTTGCATGAGAGACGGGCAATGCCAGGCGCACGTCTTCCGCGCCCACCTCGCCGCCGGCAAGCAACAGCAGCCGCTCCACCACGTTGCGCAACTCGCGAATATTGCCGGGCCACGCATACTCCTGCAGGGCTTCAAGCGCAGCGGCGGTGAATGTGGCGGGCTTCCATCCGTTTTGCGCGCTCACCTGGCGCGCAAAATGCTCCACCAGTGCAGGCAGATCTTCGCGGCGCTCGCGAAGCGGCGGCAGCACCAGCGGAAACACAACCACGCGATGATAAAGATCGCGGCGGAATCCTCCCGATTCCACGAGCTGCTCAAGATTGCGATGCGTGGCCACCACCACGCGCACGTCCACGGCCGTGGGTTTGCCGGCGCCGATGCGCTCCACCTCGCCCTCTTCGAGCACGCGCAACAGTTTGGCCTGCATGGCCAGGGGCATGTCGCCAATCTCATCCAGAAACAGCGTGCCGCGGTGCGCCTGCTCGAACTTGCCCGTGTGCCGCTGCGCCGCGCCGGTGAAGGAGCCCTTCTCGTGGCCGAAGAGCTCGCTTTCGATCAGCTCCGAAGGCACCGCTGCGCAATTGAGGGTCACGAACGGTCCCGCCGCGCGATGGCTCTTCTCATGCAGGGTGCGCGCCACCAGCTCCTTGCCCGTACCGGTTTCGCCGTAGATGCACACGCGCATCTCGCTCGCGGCCACGCGCTCGATCTGCGCCATCACGCGGCGCATCTTTTCTCCAGTAAAGACCAGGGTGTGTTTGCCGACGCGGGCCTTCAGGTCGCGGTTTTCGGTTTCAAGCCGCGTCAACTTCAGCGCGTTCTCCACCGTCACCAGCAATTTCTCCGTCGAAAGCGGCTTCTCGAGAAAATCCAGCGCGCCCAATCGCGTGGCCCTCACCGCCATCTCAATGTGCGCCTGGCCGCTCATCATCACCACCGGCGCAGCCACGCCTGCAGCCTTCAGATCTTCGAGCAGCGTCAGCCCGTCGCGCCGCGGCATCACCACGTCGCTCAAAATCAAATCGAAGGGTTGCGTGCGGGCCAGCTCCAACGCGCGTTCCGCGTTGTCGCACACTGTAGCCTCGTGCCCGGCCAGGCGAAAGGCGCGCGCCAGCGAGGCCAGCGTGTTGGCCTCGTCGTCGACGATCAGGATGTTCGCCTTCGCGCTCATGCGGCAGCCCTCGGCAGCGTAATGATAAACGTTGCGCCGCCGCCCGCGGGGCTTTCCACCGCGATACTGCCCGCGTGATCGGCCACAACCGATTGCACAATGGCGAGGCCGAGGCCGGTTCCGTGTTGCTTGGTGGTGTAGTAGGGCGTGAATAGCCGCTCGCATTCCTCGTGCGTCATGCCCTGGCCGGTATCGGCCACGCGGAGTTCCACTCTATCGCCCTTTGGATGAGCGGAGATCGTCAGCACGCCGCCATCGGGCATCGCATCCATGGCGTTCAACACCAGATTCGAAAGCGCGCGGTGCAGCAACTCCGGATCGGCATCGAGCGGCATGGGCGCACCGGCCACGTCGACGGTAAGTTTGATCTTCGCGTCGCGGCTCGCAGCGGTTTCGTAGAGCGCGCGCACGCGCTCCACCACATCCTTCGCATCGATGCGTTCCAGCTCCGGCTTCGGCATTTTGCTGAAGTCCGAGAAGCGGCCGATGATCGTCTTCAGGTTGGCGATCTCCGTCGCCAGCGTCGCGGTGCTCTCGCGAAACACCTCGTCGAATTCCGCTTCCGGCAACTCGCGCGCCCGCACCAGATTCTCCACGGTGAGCTGCAGCGGGAAGAGCGGATTCTTGAGCTCGTGGGCGAGCCGCCGCGCCAATTCGCGCCATGCGGCCACGCGTTCGCTCTGCACCAGGCGGTCGCGTTGGCTCTGGAGCTGCTCCGTCATGTGATTGAAGCTGCGCGCCAGCACGCTCACCTCGTCGCGCCCGCGCGGCGGTACGCGCACGTCCCAATTTCCGCCCGCAACCTCCTCGGCCGCCCGCGCCAGTTGTTCGATGGGCCGCGAAACCCGCGCCGCGATCCACAGGCTGCATAGAATCGCCAGCAGAATGCCGCCCGCCGCCACGCCGTACGCAATCGCCCGGATGTGCTGCTGCGCTTGCACCATGCCGCTGCGCGCAATCGCCACCACCAGCACCGCCATCACGTTGCCCTGCTCGTTCTTGAGCGGGATCGCCGTCGCGTTCAGGCTGTCCTCGCGCCGCCCGGTCGGATTCACGATGCCGTTTACCTGCTGGCCGCTCGTGCGCGCGGCGTCAATCAGGCTTTTAAATTGGACCGCGGCGGCGATCGCTCCATTGGGTCCGAGGAGGCGCGTAGGATCGAAGGCCGCAAGAGCAGGAGAACTCGCTCCTGTGTTCAAATTCACCGTCGTTGTCAAACTGTTCGCATCGCTGTAAAGGCCGATCTGCATTCCCGGCGCCACCGGAAGATCGGCGAGAAAACTTTGATCGAGCCGCTCGCCGCCGATCAAGCGTACCTGCGTCCCGCCCACCGCGTGCACGGCGAAGAGCCCGAGCGCGGTCGATCCGTCGGGCAAGTCTTCGCGCTTCAGGAACGGTGTGGCTGAAGCGTTTTGAGCCGCGGGCTCCGGATAACCAAATCGCGCCGGCCACTGCGCGGAACTGACGATCTTTCCATCCGGGCCGACAATCTCAAGAAAATCCAGTTGCGCATCCTGCGCCATGGACTGCGCTTCCGTGAGATAGGCCGACGCATCGTCCGACTGCGCCAGTTCGAACGCCATGGCGCGCGCCCGCTCGCTCGCGGCCAGACGGTTCACGGCTGCGGCCACCTCCTGCGAGCGATGCTGAAACTCGCGCTGAAACTGGCTGACGAAGAGCGCCGTCTCCTCCTGGTCACGCATTTCAAAAACGTGGCGAATGCGCACCAGCACGGTCCACGCCACCGCCGCTACCGCTGCGGCCACGGTGATCGAAAACAGGAGCAGCAGTTTTTGGCGAAGACTCACTGTGTGTCCTCCAGCGATGCTCCGGCAAGGTCCGGCGTGCCGTCTGCGCGCAGCCGCACATCGCGCACGCGGCTGCCGATCGCCCAGGCGCGGGGAAGATCGAGCAGCGGAACCAGTGTTTTGAGATCGAGGAAATCGTGCTCAGCGCGGTAGAGCGCCATCGGATCTCGCCCCGCTACAGACACATTCTCTCCTACGCTGCGCAGCAAAGTCTCCAGAGCCGCCGCCGGGTCGGCGCCCTCAAGCGGCAGTTTGCGCAGCGTCAGGTCGGCATGCGGCGCGTTGCGCGCGTTCGTCACCTGCACGTTGAAACCCGCTTCGCGCAAGTTGAGCACAATGCGTTGCGCCGCCAATTGCATGGTGCCATCGGCGTCTGCCGACATCACCAGTGGCGGGGGCGTCAGCCCTCCGCGCAACTCGATCGCCTTGTTCAAATCGCGGTCCGCCGGAAAGAGGAACGCGTAGCCGGTGAGCGATTGCGGCAAAAGGCTGGCGGTAATCTCGCCCTGCTTTTGAAAGATGACGTTAAAGAGCGCGCCGCGGTCGATGGCTTGCGCAAGCGCCGCACGCAGCACCGCGTTCGTCAGCGCGCCAACGTCCAACACCTGCAAAGCCAGCAACTCCACCGGCGGCGAAACCACCACCGCGAGATGCTGCAGTTGCGCCTGGCGCAGCTCCTGCGGCGGAACTTCGGCAATGTCGGTGCGGCCCACGTTCAGGTCAAGCCATTGGTCGCGAATCGGCCGATTGCCCGTGATCGTAATCTCATCAACAAACGGCCGCCCCTGCCAGCAACTATCGTTCGCCGTCAGCGTGAGCGTGCCATTGCTCTGGCTCGTGAATTGAAACGGTCCCGTGCCAATGGGATTCGCCGGAGTCTGCCCATCGGCGGTGCGCGTGAGCGCGATGAGATACATACCGCCCGCCAGCAGTCCGGGCAGGTTCGGCATCGGCGAGTCTCCGGTAAAGACCACAAATGAACCCACGGCGCGCACCGCGGTCCAGGGACAGTTGGCGTTGCACGCGGTGTTCAGAGCCATCACCACGGCCGCAGCATTCATCGGGGAGCCATCGTGAAAATGCACTCCCTGCCGCAGGCGGAACTGCCAGCGATGGTCGTTCGCGTCCGACGTCCACTCCACGGCGAGCGCCGGGCTGACGAAACCATTCGCATCCAGCGCGGTCAATCCGTCCAGAACCAGCCGCCGCGCGAGGCCTTCTGGGCCCACCCACGGGTCGCCGGCAATCTCCACGTGCAGCGAGCCGCCGTAATGCGGCCGCGTTCTCGCCCACGCGCTAACACAAATCAAGGCGAGAAAACAACTAATTGCAAAGCGCCGTAACACGATCCACCTCGTATTGGTTTGCCGCATTCCGCACCACCGCGAGAACGCTTTTACCGTCGGGCGCGGTCCACAGCGCCGTCACTGTTCCGTCGATCGCAAGCGGTGCGCTCGCCGGCACGGCTTCGAGCGCGGGCAGCTCGTAGGCGCGCAGACTGTCGCTCGTGGCCTCCCCGGAGCTCGACGCAATCACCTGCACGCCCGCGCCGCAGCCGGAGCGCAGCACGGCAAAATCGCTGCCCCAGTCGCGCATGCCGGTCACCACCTTGAGCGCGCCATTCTCCGCCATCGTCACTTTGCCGTCGATGCCGCTGATGAGCAGCGCCGCGTTTCCGGCGGATCGCGGAAGCATTGCCGCTGCATAAAATGGCGGCAGATCGACGCCGACGCTCGGAGAAACCACGCCCGTAAAATAGTCGCGCGCGGAATTGTAAAAGGCCTTGAGCTGCGGCGCTCCGGATGCGTCAACCGCGATCGGCCACGGGTCGTCGCTCGCATGGCAGTTGACGGTCCAGCCATTGTGCGGCAGCGCGGCCGTTTCAGCAGGCGGCGAAAACGCCCCACTGCACTCGGTTCCCGGTATGAATGCCGTAAATCCATTGCCATCCGCAGCCGCAATCAGAACTCCGCGCGCATCTCTCGGCATCGGCCGCTTCAAATCGAGAGCAAGCGACGCTTCAACAGTCCTGCCATGGTCTGCATTGCGGGCGAAGACCATCACGCTGTCCTTGCGCAGCACAAAGAGTCGTGCGCCGGCTTCCACGAGTGCCATCACGGGATCGTCGGAACTCAATGTTGTCCCATTCGCGAGCGCAACTGCACTGAGATCGATCTCCTTGTGCAACTCCATCCGCTCCTGAGTTGTTGCGGTTTGCGTGGCGATAGGCCCCAGGTCCACCACGGCCACCTGCGATTGCGTGCCCTCGCCCACCTCCGCTACCAGCATCCGCTCTCGCGCGCTCTCGCTCAGCGTCACGCGAATCGTGTTCGCGCTCTCCGCGCCCGCCATCACCACGCCGTGCGCCTTCAAATCCTGCGTCAGCAGCCGGCGAATCGTGGGAATCTCATCGGTGGGAATGGTGGAGAGATTGCGAATGGTCAGGTGCGCCTGGCCTGGCCCGAGAATGGCGGCGATCTGGTCGGCAAGCTCGGCTGCGGGCTTCTCCCACGCGCTCGGAGGGGCGGATAGCAATGGCCTGACCAGCATCGCACCGAGGATCGCGAGGAGACACATGCGCTTCGTGGGCATCATCTTGGCATCTTTTCTCGTTGCGCGGATTATATCGCTTCGTTCCCGAGCGAGCCCGCGAGTGTCACTGACTGAACTGCGGATGGTTTTGGTGCAGGGCGGGCGTTGCCTCCGCCGCGCCCGCCCCGCGCGACCAATCAGCTTCTATTGGCCGTTTTTCTGCGCCGGCGCAGGCTGCTGCTCGCTGTCCATCTCCTGCTTCACAATCGGATTCGTCGCCGCGCTCCTGAATACATCGCTCGCGAAGAAAAACTTTCCGTCCGAAGGCACCATCACCACCTGGATCTTGTCGGAAAGCCTCTCCGCCACGATCTTGTTGATCAGCAGCGGCGACTTGTTCAACAGCTCCGCTTCGCTGGTCATGCGTTGCGCGTCGGCTGCCGCAACCAGCTTGATGCGGTTGGCTTCAGCTTCGGCCAGCAGATTGCGCCGCTGCAGCTCGGCTTTGCTGTCGATGATCTTGGCCTGCGCGTCGGCATCGGCGGTTTCAATCGTCGACTCCTTGCGCGCCTCGGCTTCCAGCTTGCTCTGCTCAATCTGCTTCTGCTTCAGCGGCAGGGTGTACTGCATGGCATCCGACTCGCCGCGCGCCTCCACCACCTTGGCCTGCGCATCGCCCTCGGCTTCTTTCACTTTCTGCGCTGCCTCGGCCTCGGCCTGCAGCTCCGCAATCCTCACCTGTTTCTGCTGGATGTCGGTGTCCACGCCCATCTGGTCGTCCTGCTGCTCCTTCAAGAGCAATCCTTCCAGTCCGCGCGCGTACTCGTCGGGCAATTGAATGTCGGAGAGCATCACCTCTTCCACGATGATGCCGTCGGCCGCCAGCTTGCGCGTGATGATGTCGGCTGCCTTGGCCCGCACTTCCTCACGCTTGGTAGAGAAGATCTCCTTCACCGTGTACTGCGGCGTCAGTTCCCGCCACGCGCTGGCCACCACGGGCGGCACCAGCTCCCTGTCCGGCGGCTGAGGCAGGTGCGCCTGAACGCTCGCCAGCT
>Ga0326727_10014384_pt1 | contig 17269 bp, 12 predicted proteins | sample MB2enrmetagenome_FD_207643 | JGI IMG/M metagenome (GOLD analysis project Ga0326727, IMG submission 207643) | Lab enriched peat soil microbial communities from McLean, Ithaca, NY, United States - MB29MY | ecosystem: Environmental > Terrestrial > Soil > Wetlands > Peat | place: USA: New York...
CGATGCCCAGATGCCGGAGACGCTGGTGCCGGCGCCCACGAATAGCGTGGCGGACGTCAGACATATAAACGCCAAGAGCAGCGTGTATTCGATCAGATCCTGACCTTGTTCCTCGCGAATGAAGTTGCTGAGCTGTTCTTTCATCGTTGGCCTCGTTGCCTGTTACCTTCTGGCAATTCCCATTAGGCAACTCGTTGGCCAATGGAGAACGGCGGCAGAAATGTCTGTGCCCTCAGCACTTAGTGGTTGGCCCGTGGACTAGGCCGTAGGTGGCGGTGACATTTAGTCACCTTTCGGTGACAGGAAGTCGCTGCCGATGGTTATTAGACGGGGGGCCGCGCGACACCGATACGGACGGTCTGCGCCAGCGGACTCTGTGAGCGATCGTACCAGCACTTTGCATGGGTACTGTAGTGGGGGGCGAGTGTTTCTTACCCTCCCGAAAGGTCGACTAAATAGAGTCCGAGAAACGGCGTCCACGTCAGAGGTAAGGTTTACGAGCAGTTACGCCGCCTTCTTCATTACATGAGGATATCACCATCTATCTGCGCGGTTGCCAACGACCATTGCAAAACAAGGTTTACATGATGCCTAGGCAGCTTGGGCTTGGGCTTGGGCAGAAGCGCTCAGGCTACGACGCTTGCCAATCCAGGGCGTAGATTTCCGTTGGTTGCGCTGTCGCAGGCTCATGTGAAATGAATCTTACATGCTGGGAGTTACCAAACCCTACAGGGCTTCGGGCGAACCATCGGCTGACCCAGCTTGCAAGCGAATGCGTTGGCGAACTCGGGCCAGCGGCCCTCCTCAAGCCTTTCCAGACGCGGCTTCCCCTGTGGTACAGGACTACTTTCAGATTTGATGGAGGAGAAGGGCGAAGGCAGACGTTTCCGCGCCCGTGGGGATTTTTCCCACTGGCGGGACTGCTATGGCCGTTAGTCTAAAGCCCGATCAACCCAGCGTCCTCGGGATGAAGGGACTGTTCCCCCGCCCTTGATGGAGGAGAGTTCAGCTAGGATAAATCTGAGCCAGGGACGTTTTCTGTTCAATATTGCTCACAGTGGCACTATCTTTCTGGCGCGGTGACGCCGCCTTTTGAAGCAGTATTTACGGCTTTCCCGGTTCCCAGTGCGAACGTGCCTAACGCGCCCAAGCCCCAACCAGCGGCAATCTGGAACACCAGGGCCAAGCGCGCATCCTGAACCCACGCGCTCAGCGGCAAATGTCGCGGTACCCACCGCCGCCCCGGAAACCAATTTACGCCATTAACCTTCGGCAACATAGCGTCAAAACCTTACTTTAGGAATAATAGGTCTGTATATCTTACTTCAACAGGTGGCGACTTAGAAACCATGATGAAAGCGCAAGTGCGAACGATGATAGACGAGCACGAGGAAAACGCGCCGCTTGTGCGCCTTTTCGTTTACTTGTCCGGAATGGTCTCAGCAACGGCTTGGGCTGGAGTGCTTGTTCTATGGCTTTGGGCGTGGATGCAACGTTGACATAAAGGCATTGTGCGCGTTTGATCGCGAAGCAATAGTGAGCCACATACGGACGGATCAGCGGAGGAGAAAGGGGTAAAGATGCCGATTGGATTAGTTTGGGTCGTTGCCGTTTTGGTCGTTGTCGCTGGTGCCGTGATGTTTGTTTTCCTTCAGCGGCGGAAGCCTATTGAACGACCACACCTTTGGTAAGGGAGAGATTCCGGCTGTAAGAATGTGTAGTGGTGTCCTCAAACATTGGACACACTCACCATCTTTTGATTGAGATTCTACACAGTCGAAAGTCACCTTGCGGCATTGATACTCTTGAAACAACCATCGGGCCGGAAAAAGGGAAACTCTCGAAAATGTTTTGCTGGCAGTAGGACAGCACGTAGCGCCATCGCTCCAGTTCTTTGAGTTTGGTTCCGTGCTTCAAAGGACCGCTGGCAATCGCAGGAGTTTTCTTGTTATGGGTGGGATTGAGGTTCACCCAACTGGTCACAAAATCGTTGACCAGTGATGGCCGATCAAATTCGCGCATGAAACGGATACGCCGGGATTCGCAGAAAGGCACCAGTCGTTTCCGCAACAGCACCTGAAATTTTCGGAGTAAACTTTCTCCCCAATCCTTGAGTGCGGGACCGTGGTATTCAAAAAACTTCGCAATCGCCTGTTCGACCGTTGGATGCTCGTTCTCTGTGATCGGCGGGTTCGGATCGGTGAGCGCTTGCCAGCGTTCCCACTGTGCCTTGCGCTCTTCGGCCTTGTTCCAGTCGTTCGTATCGAGCGAGATGTGCTGTACGTACTTGCGCTCGTTGCGGAGCGCCCCGGTTGCGACAATCGGACATTCGCAATCGGCGTTCTGCTCCCGCTTCGTGCGCGGCTTGAAGATGCGGTGATTCTGTGGATATCGATGCGCGCAGTCCACCTTGTGACGCCTGTAGATCCGCAGTTGGCCCATGCTGTGTAATTGTACACGGATTGTACATGTGCTTTGGTAACACGCCAAGAATCCGTGTATCGCCTTAGTTTTAAGGGAGTTAATGTGGCGGAAGCTAGTGGGAGTCGAACCCACCCGCGACACGTTAATACCGCACGACGGGTTTGAAGCCCGTGCCCGGCACCGGCCAAGGTTAGCTTCCTCCGCGATCATACCAGATCATTGCGGCGGCTCTCCGAGCAACGCTACACTGGAAAAAGTACTTCTGCAGAAGCCCGTTTTCCCCGGTCGTCTAATGGTAGGACAGCGGCCTTTGGAGCCGTGAATCGTGGTTCGAATCCATGCCGGGGAGCCATACATAACAAAATCAATGTCATATGAGCATGGCGTGATTCCGTGCACCGTTGAGGCATCAAATGTCTGGGGCAAGCCGGGAGACGGCCGGTTCTTCCACTTTCTGGGTCAGCCGGAATCCGGCCGGCAACGTGCAGCACCATGAATACAGTTTTTCCATTCGGGACGTGCTGGCTGAACTGACCACAGCCGCACGCAAGAACGTGCTCAGGATCAGCCTATACTATTGACATATTGACTGGCAGGCAGCAAAACCGGCCGTGCGGGTACGCCCGGGCTTTTCGCATCCATCACAGCGGCAAATAAGTGGGGGCTTCTGCATTTATGAATCGACGAAGTTTTCTGATCGGCGCGAGTGGCGCCATGTGGGCGCAGGCAGTGCCTTCGGACCGGCTCAATGTCGGCGTGATAGGTCCTGGCGGGCGTGGACGCTTTCTGATGGAGCGCTTCGCGCGAGATGCATCGGTACGGCTGACCGCGGTCTGCGATGTTTATGAGCCGAATCTGGAAGCCGGGCTGTCGTTGGCGAAGGGCGCGAAGGCCTACCGGCATTACAAGGAGCTGCTCAGCGACAAGAACGTCGACATTGTAATCATCGCGACCCCTGAGCACTGGCACCACCAGATGCTGCTGGATGCGCTGGCCGCAGGCAAGGACGTCTATGTGGAGAAGCCGCTTTGCCACACGCCGGAGCAGGGCGTGGAGCTGATGCACGCGGTGCGCGACTCCGGCCGGATTGTGCAGGTGGGGATGCAGCGCCGCAGCTATCCGCTTTATCTCAAGGCGCGTGACGTGCATGCCACTGGAACGCTGGGGAATGTGCGGCTGGTTCGTTCGTGGTGGATTAACAACAGCCTGGGCAAAAGCACGGACGAGCAGCTGGAGGGACCGCTCGACTGGGAACAATGGCAGGGGCCGGCACCGCACCACCCCATGGACCTCGACAGGTTTCGCAATTGGCGCAATTACAGAGATTACGCGGGTGGCATTGTGGCGGACCAGGGAGCGCACATTTACGACGGCATTCATCTGATCCGCAGTGTTGGTTTTCCCATGGCGGTGAATGCATCGGCCGGGAAAGTGCACAGCACGCAGGGGGAAACGGCGGAAACGGTGGTGGCGGCGGCAGAGTATCCCGAAGATTTTCTGGGCGTCTTCACTATCAACTATGCCGGCATGCATTATCCTGGGCGCATGGATCAGCTCAACCAGTTTGACGGGGACGAGGCGCGCATGGACGTGGGCCGGGAGTTTCTCTCGGTTTACAGGCAGGCCGCGCCGGAAACGCCGGCCATCACGGCGACGGGTTCTTTCGACACGGCGACCGATGCACACATTCAAAACTTTCTCGAATGCGTGCGGACGCGCAAGGAGCCGAACGCCACGGTTGAGAAAGGGTTTCAAGCGGCTCTGGTGATCCATTTAGCGAACCTCTCGCTGCAGACGGGGCGGCGTATCAAGTGGAATGCGCAAGCGCAGAAGGTGGAGGTTTAGTCATGGTGTCGCGACGGGAGATGCTGACGATGGGGGCCGGAGCTTTGGCTGGACTTGCCGCGGAAAAACCGGCCACGCCGAAGATCTGCATTTTTTCCAAGCATCTGCAATGGCTGAGCATCGGGGATGCGGCGGCGCTGGCGGCTGAGATCGGCTTCGATGGCGTCGATATCACGGTGCGCAATGGGGGCCACGTACAGCCGGAACGGGCGGCGGACGAACTGCCCAAGGCCGCCGAAGCTGTGCGCAAGGCAGGTCTGGAAGTCCCCATGATCACGGCCGGTATTGTTGACGCGCGCTCGCCACACGCCGAGGAGATTCTGCGGACGGCGAGCGCGCTAGGCATCCGGTACTATCGCTGGGGCGACATTCCGTTGGATGCCCGCAAATCGATTCCGAAGCAGATTGCCGAAGACAAGGCGCAGGTTCGCGACCTGGCGGCGCTCAACAAGCAATACGGTGTTTGCGCGATGTACCACACACACTCGGGCGCAGGCGTGCTAGGCGCGTCGATCTGGGACCTTTATCTGCTGCTCAAGGACTTCGACCCGAACTCGGTCGGCGTGAATTACGATATCAGCCACGCTACGATCGAGGGCGGATTGGGCGGCTGGATCAATAGCGCCAGCCTAACGGCGCCGATGATGCGAGGGGTCGCGCTGAAAGATTTCTATTGGGAGAAGAACGCCAAGGGCCAATGGAAACCTCGCTGGTGTCCTATCGGGCAAGGGATGGTGCACTTTGTCCCTTTCCTTGACTCCCTGCGCGAACGGCGCTTCGCTGGTCCGATTCAGCTTCATTTCGAATATCCCGAACTGGGTGGCGCGGCCGGGGGTGAGCGCACAATTGCCATCAGCCGGAAGGAGTTCAGCGAAATGGTGCGGCGTGATTTGAACACCGTACGCGGCCTAATGCGCCAGGCTGGGTTGGTCCAAGCCTAGCTACTTGCGAGCGGTTATGTCATTTGGCCAAGCTTCTCGGCCAAGGTCATGCCACCCAGCAACTCTTCGACGCGGAGGTCGATGGACTGAGAGGCGTCCAGGTTGAGTGACTTTCCGCCAGACTGCGCCAGTAGACAAACGCCGGTACGCGCATCATTAGGTTATCTCGATGTGAGTACCAGTAGGGTGTAAGTTCCCAACTCAGGAACTTCAATTTCCGTGACCCCAGCCGCATACGCCATCACCCGAGCTGGATCGCGGGGACTGTCCGGAGAGAGCAGCCTTACTTCTGCCACGGCGCCTTTGACCGTGATCTTGACGTTATTCACCGGGCGCGCCGTGTAATTCAACAGATGGATGAGCACGCGCGATTGCCCGCGAGCCGCAGATTGAGAAAGCGCATTATAAAAGACGCCCTTGGGCGCCTCCACCTGAACCGCCGAACGCAGCCCGCTGCTCGAAAGGTTCGCAGCCAGTTCATCCAGCGAAGGAAGCTTCTCGTAATAAATGCACTCGCCCTGTCCTGTTTTCCGTCCGAAAAGCGCGGGCCGTGGTCTACGCTTCCCGGTTTCGTCCAGTGTTGCGGAAGCTCCAGCGGCGAACACCTTCCCGCCATGGGCGACATAGCTTTCGATCGCGGCGAGTGAACTTGCTCGCACCGTGTCCGCGGTCAATAAGGCAACAGCCGAGTAAGGCGCCAGCTTTTCGCTCGTCAGCTCGGCCTCATAGAGAACGTCATAAACCACGTTGCGTGCGGCCAGTCCATCCAGCAAAGCTACGCTGGCGCTGCGGTCATCTAGCACGATGGCGAGCGGGGCCAGTGATTTTGTGCCCGCATAAAATTCTTCTTGGTCGGCGAAAAAGCGGTTGTACTGTCCGATGGCGTCCCAAATCAGCCTCGTCTCCGGATTGCCGGTCCTCAACCCGTGCGCGAAGGAGCCTTCGACGAAAAGTTCCATCGAAATCCCGTACATCATGCCTTCGGCCAGCGCCAGCTTGTGACGCGCGGCCGACATCGGTGTCGTCTCCCGCTGCCCTACCTCGCGTTCGCCATCCTCGATCATGACCGGCTTCCAACCATCCGTGAGCGAGCGGTGGATGCGAAATAGCCCCATGTTGTTGACCAGCAGGCCGCCCTCGATCGGCAGGAGGCTGGCGCGATCGCGCGTTCCGTCGTTGCGATCCACAGTGGATTCGGCGTAGATTCCGGGCTCCACGCCATCTTCGGTCGTGATGCAGTTGATGAGCCGGTTGAACACGTACGTGTCCTCGTGGAAGTTGCCCATCAGCAGGAAGTCTTTTTTTCGGCTTGCTCCGTATTGGTAGATCTCCCGGTAAGTATCGAAAAGATAGCCGCTGGCGTTGTTATCGTAGATCACCCCGTCCGCTCCCGCGTCCAGGGCCAGATCGATCCGCCGTCGCAGGTAGGCGCGCCACTCCGGCTTGCTCAAATCCGCCATGTAGCGCGTGACGCGCCCCATCTTGGTGTAATCGCCGGCACTGTAAGGCGTGGGTTTGCCATCCCTGCCGGTGTGCACCCAGTTTTGCGACCCGAGAACGTGCTCATACATGTCCTCCCAGAACATGTTCGCGATGGATTCGTAGGCCATCACGTGGATGCCCTGCCGGTGGCACTCGTCGATATACCGCCGTAGCTGCTCCTGATGCGGCTTCTCGGTTTCGATCGAGAAACCATTGCTGAACGTGACCCAAACCATGTTGATTCCGGACTCGCGCAGGAATCGCACCGTCTCCGGCTGGTACCAATTCGTCATGGTTTCCAGCCGGTTGGGATCGGGAGGATTAAAACCAGGCCAACCGGAGAGCATGGCCTTAGCAGTCTCAATTCGGCCGCCATCCCAGCGCGCAAACCGGATCCGGCCGGGTTTTGCCCACTCCGGCACGGAATCCGGAGACGGCCCGCCCGGCCATTGGGCCGGGTACATGGATTTCGAAGCCGATTCCATACCTACCTGGGCCGAGAGCGGGGCCATGATGGCGGCGGCGAGCGCCAGAGTTCGAAGGTTCCGCACAGTTGACACGTGGGCAGGCACTTTGTTGAAAATCCTCAGCTTTCAGATTGAATTCCGGCTAAGGTGAGGGCTCGATAGTCACGATCTTCCCGTCGTGCGATCGATTCTCGCGGTGCTTCCATCACCAACTATCGCAGCTGCCGTTTGCCGGTGTTGCGATGATACCACTCACATCCAAGCAAGCCAGACTTCGAGCGTTATCTTAGGTTCGGACATATTATTGGTGAGTGACAGTTGCGGTCGGCTGAACATTTTGCTCATACGAGGAATGATGGTAAGACGGATCGTCGCAATATTCTTTTTGGCGCTTGCCAGCGCTCTGGGTGCGGGGCTCACACCGTACGCATTGGAATCCGAGGCCAGGCACAACCCGGTGGGCATCGACGAAGGCCATCCAAGGTTGAGCTGGAAACTGAAATCCGATCGGCGCGGCGACGCCCAGGCGGCTTATGAAATCCTGGCCGCCAGTGCTCCGGAAAAGCTCAGCTCCGGCAACGCCGATCTGTGGGATTCGGGGCGCGTGGCCAGCCCGGAAACTGCGTGGATTCCCTATGCTGGAGCGCCTCTTCATTCTTTTCAGCATTGCTGGTGGAAGGTGCGCGTGTGGTCCGTCTCCGGTGAGAGTTCCCCTTGGAGCGAAGCTGCCGAATGGACCATGGGTCTCGTGGATCCTCGCGATCGCCGAGGCATGTGGATCGCCGCACCTGACATTGCCCTCCGCTCGGGTCCCATGCCCCTGTTTCGCCACCAAGTGATCGTCGAGCGGCCGGTACGCCGGGCGCTTGTTCTTGTTGCCGGCCTGGGATCCCACGAGCTGCGAATCAACGGCGCGAAGGTGGGCGATCACGTTCTCGCGCCGGCCTGGAGTGACTTCCGGAAAACCGTTCTTTACGAATCGTTCGACGTCACGTCGCTGATCAAGACGGGCCCCAATGCGATCGGTGTGCTGTTGGGCAATGGTTTCTATAACATTGTCGGCGGACGATATTCGAAGTTCACCGGCTCGTTCGGCGCGCCCCGCTTGTGGTTGCAGTTGCATATCGAGTTCGATGATGGAACAACGAGCGACACCGGGACGGATCTGAAGTGGCGAGTTCATGCCGGCCCCATCACCTTCTCTGACGTATATGGCGGAGAAGACTTCGACGCTCGATTGGAGCCCGGGGGATGGGACCGCCCGGGATTCGACGACTCCAACTGGTCGAAGGCGTCATTTGTGGAACCGGCTGGAACGTTAAGAGCCGATTCAAGTCCGCCGGCGCGCGTGCTCGAAACCTTCGATGCCACTCGTGTCTCCCAACCCAAGCCCGGCGTGTTCGTCTACGATCTGGGCCAGAACTTTGCGGGCTGGCCCAAGATTGCCGTTAGTGGACCGGCGGGAGCAACCGTCCGGCTCACACCGGGAGAGTTACTCGACGCCTCCGGTGTTGTGAGCCAGCGGTCTTCAGGTGGTCCCGTATTTTTCGCGTACACCCTGAAGGGCTCTGGTGTGGAGACCTGGTCGCCGCGATTCTCCTACTACGGTTTCAGATATGTCCAAGTGGAGGGCGCTCGTCCGGAGTCCGATCCAATCGCCAACTTGCCGGTGATTCACGACCTGAAAGGCGAGTTCATATACCTTGATGTCGAACGGACCGGGCGCTTCTCATCGTCCGATGAGACCCTGAATCGAATTCATGCCCTCATCGATGCGGCGGTGCGGAGCAATTTGCAGCACGTGCTGACCGATTGTCCACATCGCGAGAAGCTGGGATGGCTGGAGCAATCCTATCTGATGGGGCCATCACTCCTGTACGACTGGGATCTCCGGACGCTCTTGCCAAAGATCATCCGGGACATCGGCCAGGCCCAGACGGCAGACGGCCTGATTCCCGACATTGCTCCCGAATATGTCCTCCTTGATGAGGGCTTTCGCGACTCGCCGGAATGGGGAAGCGCGGGGATCTTCTTGCCCTGGTTCGCATGGCAGTGGTACGGAGACATGCAGCCGCTTGCTAACGCCTATCACACCATGAAGTCGTACACCCAGTACCTTGGTTCGAAGACGAAGGACGGTCTTCTGACATATGGACTCGGCGATTGGTACGACATCGGCCCGGGAGAGCCGGGCGTTTCCAAGCTCACTCCACAAGGCGTGACCGCCACCGCGACGTACTTCGCGGATCTGCGTGTGCTCGAGCAAACCGCGCGTCTGTTGCACCACGAAGGTGACGCCGCATGGTTCCAGACCGCCGTAGAGAAGGAGCGCCTCGCTTTCCAGAAGGCGTTCTATAAAGCGGCCGAAAGCGATTATGCCACCGGAAGCCAAACATCATTAGCCATGCCGTTGGTTACAGGCTTGGCGCCGGACTCTGCCCGCGGCGCCCTGGTTGACAAGCTGGTTGCCAGCATTCGCCGGGCAGGAAACCACCCGACCGCCGGGGACGTCGGCTATCACTACGTGGTTGAGGCTCTGACGAATGCCGGACGAAGCGACGTGCTCTTCGACATGGCAACCGTGAAGACCGCGCCCAGCTATGCCGCGCAACTGGCCGCCGGCGCTACTTCGCTGACCGAAGCATGGGACGCCGATCCGAATAGCTCACAGAATCACTTGATGCTGGGTCATATTGAAGAGTGGTTCTTCGCGGGCCTCGCCGGCATCCGTCCTGATCCTGACGTACCGGGCTTGAGACACATGATCATCAACCCGCAGCCGGCCGGGGATCTGAAGTCGGTCAATGCTTTCTGGGATACGTTTCGTGGGCCGGTTTCGGTCGAGTGGCACGTGGACCGTGGCTCGTTTCTCGCCACAGTGGACGTTCCGCCTGGGATTTCCGCCGATCTCTATCTGCCGGCTGCGTCGGGTTCTAAGGTCTCGAGCTCCGGTTCACCGGCTTCCGAAGATCCGGCGATTCGCTTCATCCGGCAAGAAGGCAACCGGCGGGTTTACGCGATCTCTTCCGGCCGCTATCAACTCCAGGTTCGCGATTTCGCGCGGTAGGTTCATCGCTCCTCTTCTGAGCCGCCGCGGCACTGACGCTTTGGGAACCCTTTCAACCTCGACGGCATTAGCCGTCAAATGTTGATATAGTTTCCGGGCATGAACCGAACACTGATTGCGCGGGTTTTCGCTGGTGCCCTGCTTCTGACGGGTTGCTGGATTGCTTACACCCAAAACCAGGGTACGCACCCTCCACCGTTGACTCTCAACAAAGTCAAAGATGACCTCTATGAGATCGAAGGCGATGGTGGTAACGTCGCGGTGTATGTCACTGGGGAAGGTGTCGTCCTTGTCGATGACAAGTTCGAGCAGGATCACGAGGGCATAATTGCAAGGGTGAAGAGCGTGACCGACCAGCCCGTAAGGTACATTCTCAGCACTCACCATCATGCCGACCACAGCGGCGGCAACGCCAAATTTCTGCCAACGGCCGAAATCATTTCCACCGCCAATGCGCGTGCCAACATCGTCGAACACAAGCAGTCGAACGCGCCGCCCGGAGTTGCTCCAGCGCGGGTGGTATTCACCGAGGAGTGTTCCGTGTTTCTTGGTGGCAAGGAGGTGCGCGCGCGATACTTCGGCCGGGGACACACCAATGGCGATGCCATCATCTACTTCCCGGCGCTTCGAACGATCCATACAGGCGACCTGATGGCGGGAGTCACCCCTCTCATCGACTACGCTGGCGGTGGCAGCATCATTGAGTGGACCAAGACTCTGGACCAGGCGTTGAAACTCGATTTCGACACCGTCGTCCCCGGCCACGGTCCAGTGACAGACAAGGCCGGCCTACTCGCCTATCGTAACAACGTCGAGAAACTACGCAACCGCGCGGCCGGTCTAATTCGAGAGGGCAAGAGTCAGGAAGAAGTTGGTAAAGTGATGATCGCCGAGTTCGGCTGGGCTGCGAGTGGCTTGCAAATGCAGTGGAGCCTACCGGGGATTATGGCTGAACTTAAATAGGGTGGCCTTCGCTCCTAGTCAAACCGCACTGGCATCACCCGCCGCCACTGCGTCACAATCTACGTATGTCCTCAATTTCCCGCAGATCTTTACTGCGAGCGTCGGCTGCCGGCTCGGTGCTGGCTTTTTCCGGCCCTCACCTCCGCGCCGCCACTTCGGGCGACGACGCCGGCTTCAAGCTGGGCGTCGCTTCCTATTCACTGCGAAAGTTTCCGCGTGACGAAGCGATCAAGATGATCCAACGCCTCGGCCTGAAATACGTGAACATCAAGTCCTACCACTTGCCGCTGGAATCGACTCCGGATCAGATCCGCGAAGCCCGAAAGGAGTTCGAGGATGCGGGTCTTACCATCGTGGGCGGTGGCAATATCGACTTCCACAAGGACGATGAGGCCGATATCCGTCACAAGTTTGAATATGCCAGGCTCGCCGGCATGCCGCTGCTTGTGTGTGCTCCCACCAAGACCACGCTGCCGAAGCTCCAGAAGTTTGTCGAAGAGTACAACATCAAGATTGCCGTGCATAATCACGGCCCAAAGGACAACTTCCCCGCGCCGCAGGACGCTCTGAAGATCCTGAAAGACATGGATCCGCGCTGCGGCGTCTGCGTGGACGTGGGCCACACTGCTGAAGCGGGTGTGCAGCCTCTCGACGCCATTCGAGCCTCCGGTGCGCGAATGCTCGACATGCACATTAAGGACATGCGCATATTTGGCGACGTCAATTCGCTCTGCGACGTGGGCGATGGCGTGCTGCCGATCGCGGACATCTTCCGCGAGTTGCACAAGATGGGTTACACGGCTTCCGTCAATCTCGAATATGAAATCAACGAGGACGATCCGTTTCTCGGCATGGCGCGCTCATACGCCTATATGTACGGCGTGCTCGCGGGATTGAAGGGATAAGACATTCGAGAATCTCCGGCGAAGTGTCGCGCTGAATGAGTCCAGTCGGCCATGCTTCACCTTGCAGTACCACCGCTCAGCAAGGTGCCGATCATCTATTATTGAAGATCAATGCTTGCCCGCGCCGCCGATTCCGTCCTGGTCATTGTGGACCTTCAGGAGCGCCTTGCGGCAGCCATGGTCCCGGCGGCGCGAACGGGCGTGATTCGAAACGCTCGAATCCTGCTGGAGGCTGCCACCCGTCTGGGCATCCCGGTTTTGGTGACGGAGCAGTATCCGAAGGGACTTGGCGCGACGCTTGCCAAGGTAGTCGAGATGCTCCCCGGCGGCACTCCGCGTTTTGAGAAGACGTGCTTCTCGTGTGCCAGCACGGAGCCTTTCGCTACGATGCTGAAGGCCAGCGGCCGGACGCAGGTGATCCTCGCCGGCATGGAGGCGCACGTGTGCGTCCTGCAATCGGCACTGGAGTTGCAGGCTGTCCGTCAGGGGGTATTCGTCGTTGAGGACGCTTGCTGTTCCAGAAACCAGGAACACCATGCCAACGCGATGCATCGCCTGCGTGCGGCGGGCGTCGTGGTGACCAATACTGAGTCAGTTGTCTTCGAGTGGCTGCGCGATGCTCGCCATGAGCACTTTAAGGGCATTTCGGCACTATTGCGGTAGGAACAGGGCGCATGGCCGCCGAAAGGATGAAGGAGTGCCGTTGGCTGAAACCGGTCCTAATGGGGCAGTTCGAGTACGTGGAGTGTTCAGTGCGCACCGGAGCCGCCGGAAGTGGTTGTTTTCACACGGAACTGGAGAGAGAATCAGCGGCAGGCCCAACATCCCATGACGCCCCGCCAACGCCTGCTTTGCGCCATCCTGCGCCAGACTGCGGACCGGCTGCCCGTGACCACGCATCACGTGATGCCAGCGTTCCTCGAATCGCATTTGGGCGGCATCTCCATCAGCGAGTTTTTCGACCGCTTCGGTCTGGACGCCATTCACTGGACCGTGCCGCACAGGCCGGACACCGAGGCCGGCGAGTATTTCGACCCGCTGCAAGGCGCGATCGGTTTCCTGGAGAGCCGGCGTGTTTCGTCTCCGGAGTGGCGTGTCGAGTTCGAGGACTGCTCCGACGGCGCGCGGCGCCTAACGCGCTATCGTTTCGTCACGCCGCTGCGCGAGTTGACCATGGTGATCGAGGACGCCGGGTACACGGTCTGGGTTCGCGAGCCGTTGATCAAGCAAAGGTCGGACATCGACGTGATCGGCGAGTTCGCCACGGCGCCGAAGTGCGATGTCGCGGAGGTTAACCGGGCAGCCGAAGAGATGGGCGAGCGCGGCATCGTGCGCGGCCATGTCTGTTGCTTCGACGTGTTCGGCCAGCCGGGCTGCTGGCAGGACGCCTGCTGCCTGGCAGGAACCGAAGCGATGATCCTGGCCACGCACGACGATCCGCCGTGGGTACACGAGTTCCTCAGGATCCTGCAGCGTCGCAAGCGCGTGTTCGTGCGGTCGCTGAAGGGGGCGCGGTACGACATTCTCGAACTGGGCGGCGGCGACGCCTCGTCCACGGTGATCTCGCCGCGCATCTTTGACCGCTTCGTGGCGCCATACGATTGCGAACTGATTGAAGAGGCCCACCGCGCCGGACAGCGGATCGTCTATCACACTTGCGGAGGCATGATGCCACTGCTCGAGCGCATCGCCGGCATGAATCCCGACGCCATGGAAACGTTCACGCCCCGAGGCATGGGCGGCGATGCAGACCTGGCCGAGGCCAAGCGCCGCATCGGGGACCGTGTCTCGATGATCGGCGGGCTCGACCAGTTTCATTTCTTAAAAGGCTGTACGCCTGAGGAGACCCGCCGCGAAGTCCGCCGCTGCTTCGAACAGGCTGGCGCTGGCGGCGGCTATATTCTGAGCCCCTCGGACCACTTCTTCGAAGCCGACCCGCCCCTGTTGGAGGCGTTCGCTGACGAAGCGCGGAAGTGCGTGTACTGAGTCGAAGGTCGAGATTTTGCTGGCCGGCGCACTACGTTCTGCCTTGCGCGTCCCGGCGCCGCTTGTCCTGGTCGGGGGACGAAAGGCGGCCCCTTATTTCGCGGAAGCCGTAGTCTCGACCGCCTCTTTGGGCGCCCAAGCCCTCTCGATTTCCTCCAAGGTCTTGTTCTTGGTTTCCGGAACCCATAGCCAGGTGACGGCAGCCTGCACGACGGCCATCGCCGCCAGAAATCCGAACGTAACGACTTTGCCGATCTGGTTGAACGCGTACGGAAAGAAGAGTACGACCACGGCATTGGCGATCCACTGCGTGAGCACGGGCACGGCCATGGCCGTACCTCGGATGTTATTCGGAAAGATCTCCGAGACCAGCGTCCAAAAGACCGGGCCGATGCACGAGGCGAAGAAGGCCAAATAGCCAAGGATCAGGATGAGCACTACCGTGCCCTGGAAACGCCCAGCCGCCACGGCCGCAGCGAGCAGCGTCAAAGCAGCCGCCATGCCGAGCGAGCCGACGATGTACAGCGGCTTGCGCCCGTAGCGGTCGATCACCCAGAACGACACCAGCGTGAATACGAGATTATTGACGCCGACGATGAAGGTGGAAAACAGCGCGGCATCGAGCTTCCAGCCAGCGGAGCGCAGGATGGCGGGAGCGTAGTCGATGATTGTATTGATCCCGGAGACGTGCACCAGGATTGCCAAGACAAAGCCAACCAACACCGCGCGCCGGATTCCCGGCCGCAGCAGATCGAGCCAGTCGTGGTGCTTCCCGGCCAGGCTGGCGCGGATTTCGATGGCCTCCGATTCGGCGCTCGGGCGCCCCGCGATGCGTTCCAGAATCGCGAATCCCTCGCGTTCCCGGCCGGCCAGAAACAGGTATCGCGGCGTCTCGGGCGCCTGCAGCAATAGCAGGAAGAAAATGACCGAAGGGACCACCCCCATAATAAACATCCAGCGCCAATTGGCTGCGCCGGCGTCGCGCAACAGGTAATTGATGCAATACGACATCAGGATGCCGATCACGATGGACAACTGATAGAGGGTCCCCATCCGCCCCCGCAGCGAAGGCGGCGAGACTTCGGCTACATACATAGGCGAAAGAATGGACGCGCCTCCCACCGCCAGCCCGCCAATGAAGCGCGCCAGCACGAAGGTGGTGAAGCTCGGCGCCACGCCGCTGGCGATGGAAGTGGCCGAGAACAGCGCCGCCACCCACAACAGAATGCTCCGGCGTCCGTACCGGTTTGTGAGCCACCCCGCCATCGTCGAGCCGATCACGCAGCCGAACAGAAGGGAACTGAAAGCCCAGCCCAGGCTCAAGTCGTTCAGTTGAAAGCGCTGGGTCAGGTATGGGCCGGCGCCGGTGATGATGGCGATGTCAAAGCCGAAGAGTAGTCCTCCCAGCGCCGCCGTGGCAGCCAGGAAGATAAGGTAGCGAAGATTGATTTTTCCCACCAAGACTTCTCCCATGGAGCTTCCATTGTATTGGCTTTCCATTTCGGCTTCACGATCATGAGGGCGGAATGCCAGTCAACGCAGACGCCGCACAGAAGGTGGTAACATAGCCCGCGGGGTTTTCGGTATCAACAACAGGACTCCCACAGTTCTGATCGCTCGCAGATCGGAGGAGTGGCAGGAAACATGAATCCATGCTGTTGTTGATCGCCGCCGTAATCTCGATTCACTCGGATTTCGAAGGCGGAAGCCTCGGACGAGTGGAGTTGGCCGGTTCGGGCCATTATCGCTGTCAAGTGCTGGGCGAGACCGATCAGGATGGAAGGAACCGCCAGGCGAGCTGGTATTACTTCCGGGTCGATCACGCCGCTGGTCACACGCTCACGTTCGATATGGTCGATCTGCCTGGCGAATACAACTACAAACCCAACCAGGGTTCCATCACCCAAGAGACGCTGCCCTTCTACAGTTCCGACCAGGTCACTTGGCATCCGGTCGAAGAGGGCATTTACGATGCGAGCGAGCCGAGACTGCAGTTCGGCATCAAGGTTTCCGCTGACCGCTTCTGGATTGCGCATGTGCCACCTTACACGACGGAGAACTCCGCCAGGCTGCTCCACGACATATCACAAAACCCGGATGTGAAACTGACCACGGTGGGGAGAAGCGTGGAAGGCCGTCCAATTCCGCTCCTCACGATCACCGATCGAGCAGCTCCCGACAGCGGAAAGAAAGTGATCTGGCTCATGTTTCGCCAACATGCGTGGGAGGCGGGAGGCTCTTGGACCGCCGATGGACTCATCCGGTTCGTGGCCTCGTCCAATCCGAACGCCGCGCGCATACGCCGTGAGACTATCGTCAAGATTCTTCCGCTCTGCGATCCCGACGGCGTGGTGCACGGAGGCGTGAGATTCAATCGCAACGGTTATGACCTGAATCGCAACTGGGACGTGATCGACCCAGTGAAGATGCCGGAGATTGCCGCAGAACGCCGCGCCATACTCGACTGGGTGGATTCAGGCAAACGCCTCGACTTCTTCTTGACGCTGCACAATACCGAAACGAACGAATATCTGAACGGCCCGCCCGGCAGCAACGAAGCGCTGCGGCCGCTTCTGACCCGCGTGTTTGAATTGTGGTCGGCTGGAAACACCTTCGCCGCGGCTCAGCCTCCGGTCTTCGCGAACGTGAGCACGGCTGTAGGCCAGCCTGGACGTATGAATGTCGTGCAAGGACTTTATCACGATCGTCATCTGCCCGCATTCGAAGTCGAGATGCGCATCAGCAGGCATCCAAAGCTGGGCCGCCGCCCGAACATCGAAGACCGCAAACGTTCGGGTGAGGAATTGATTCTAGCGATCTAAAGAGCTCTCGGGATGAGCTGATGGTGAGGCCACGAATCCAGCCAAGAATACCGTGAGCCGCCGCGCGCGACCGTGGTAACTGCTCGTGGAAAGGGAATGGACCTGTCGCCTGATTTCATGGTGCGCCCGGAGAGATTCGAACTCCCGACCTTCTGGTTCGTAGCCAGACGCTCTATCCAACTGAGCTACGGGCGCAATTGCGGGGACTCCCTCCAATTTATCGGGTTGGCGGACTTTCCGCAACCCGCGCGCCCTCCCCGCAATAGCTTCGGAAGTTCCGCAAAGTAGGGCTCGGTGCAGTGGAGCGGATTTGAGTTGAGCGGTAGGCAGCGTTGCTGGTCGCCGTTGAGCGACGGCGGGGCTCGGC
>Ga0326727_10014385_pt1 | contig 17267 bp, 12 predicted proteins | sample MB2enrmetagenome_FD_207643 | JGI IMG/M metagenome (GOLD analysis project Ga0326727, IMG submission 207643) | Lab enriched peat soil microbial communities from McLean, Ithaca, NY, United States - MB29MY | ecosystem: Environmental > Terrestrial > Soil > Wetlands > Peat | place: USA: New York...
CGGCCGGAATGAATCCTTGAAAAGGCGAGTCGCGAACGACCTGGAGGCTATTCGGCAAGACAAGGGTTTGGTGAAGTCCTTTTTTTGCGCCGTATGTGTAGCCTATGCTAAGGACTGATCAGTAAGTGAATATAACCAAGTAAAAAATCTCGAGCCCCTTCAACGCAAGAACACCTGCCACTCACGGAAAACCGGCAAGGCGGCAAAAACGCGTCTTTTTGCCCCCGTCTTTCCGCCTCTCCGGGCCACGGCTGGGGCGCTTTTGAGGGTGGGTACGATGAGGCCGGTTGAACTCAATTGCACTCAATTGCACTTAATTGAACCAAAAATTGAACCAAAAAAACAAAAAATCGTGAGGGCTGCCCAAAAGCGGCAAATTTTGCCGGCGCCGCCGTTGGTCTCCCGACGCCATCACAGCAGATCAAAGTCAATCAAACCTAATCAAAGCCAATCAAAGTGAAAAATGCTTCCGAAAAGGGGCGATTCACCTTGCCGCGCCGTGGCTTGGCGGAGGCGGGAGTGAAAATACGCCCGCGCCAAAGGGGGCGATTGATCCGAATGAGCCGGACGCACAAGCGCCGGGCTGGTTTTCTGTTGGAACTTTGGCCCGTTCTGGCTCAATGCTCTCTCATGCGATTTGCCATTTGCAATGAGATTTTCCAAGGGTGGACGACCGGGGCGGTCTTGGAGTACTGCGCCAAACTCGGCTACGAGGGGCTGGAAATCGCACCGTTTACGCTGGCCAAGACAGCAGGCGAAATCAGCGCGGACCAGCGCCGCCAAATCCGGCAGACGGCGGCGCGCGCGGGGGTCGCCATCTGCGGACTGCATTGGCTGCTGGCGCGAACGGAGGGCTTCCACCTCAATCATGGGGACCCGGCGGTGCGCCGGCGCACGGCCCGGTATCTTTGCGAGTTGGCGGATTGCTGCGCGGACCTGGGGGGCCGGACGCTGGTGCTCGGCTCCCCGCAACAGCGCAACATCCTCCCCGGCCTGACGGCCCAACAGGCCTGGGACCTGGCCGCGGAAACGCTGGCCGATGCCGTCCGACGGGCGGAGAAACTGGGCCTGGTGCTGTGCGTCGAGCCTCTGGCGCCCGGGGAAACGAACTTCATCAACACGGCGGCCGAGGCGATTCGCTTTGCGGGGCAATTCCAGAGCGCGGCGGTGAAAATTGTGCTTGACGTCAAGGCGATGTGTTCGGAGGCGCAGCCGCCGGCGCAAATCATCCGTGATTCCTGGCCGCATTTCGCCCATTTCCACGCCAACGACAAGAACCTCAAAGGCCCCGGGTTCGGGGAGGTGGATCACGCGCCCATTGCCGCGGCGTTGCGCCAGACTGGCTACGAGGGCTGGGTCTCGGTGGAGGTCTTCAAATTCGAGGAGGGGCCGGAAGAGATCGCCCGCCGGAGTTTGGAATATCTGCGGGGTGTTTTCGTGCAGAAGGGTTCCTAATCGTGATCTTAAATTTAATTCATGGAATGATCTGCGCCGAAAGGCGGTAGAAGGCGGCGGAGGAGCCGGGTTGCTGCACAGTGAACACGCCCGCGCCGTTGGTGTTCACGGTAAAGCCGTTGGTCAACGGGGTCCACAGCGGGGCGGACAAGTCGGCCGCCGCTTGAAGCTCATAGGCGCGCCCGCCCTGCCAGGGCGTGAAGGTGACCGTCACCGAGTTGCCCGTCCCGGGCGCCACGGAAAAAATCAGGTGTGAGGCCGGGTCGGTGGGATCGGTTCCGAAGACATACTCAGCGAAGTTGGAATAGCCGTCGCCGTCCTCGTCCGCTGAGCCGCTGACGTTGCCGTTGGAGGCGGCACCAAAATAGAAATTGGCCCACCAGGCCGGCACGGTGCCGTTGGTGGGATAATCCTGGGCGGCGACATAGGTCCACATCATGGCGTTGGCGGCGACGCTCTTGTTGGTTTCGCCGGTGTTATTGTAAATGGTGACGTTGCCGCCCGATCCGGCGGCAAAGTACACGTTGGACGCCAGCGGCTGCCAGCCGCCGCCGTTGACAGTTTCGTCCACGGAAGCGAAGAGTTGGTTGGTGGCGCCGAAGATATAGACTTGGGCGTTGGTGGTGAAGCCGGAGCTCTGCGGATGCCAGATGGCGACATTGTAAAGACCCGCGGCGGGAATGGGCGGCGTATAGACGGCCCAAGCGTTGGGGCTGCCATTGGTCGTGGCGGCGGTTTGATAGTGGTTGTTGTAGGCGCCGGCAGCGACCGAACCGGCGGTCCATTCGCCCGTACCCCAGTAACTGGCGTCGGGCGTGTCGAGGATGAGGGAGTTGGTGGTGGTGAAGGAGCTGTTTGTCGTAGATATGTTTGTCCCCAGCCACGAGAGCACCTCGAAATAATACGTCGCGTCCCCGGTCAGGCCCGTCAGCAAGACAGCGTGGTTGGTCGCTGCCGTCGTGCTGGCCGGGGAAAAAGCGCCGTAAGCCGTGGTCGGCCCGTAGAGCACCTGGGCGGTGGCCGGGAAGCCGGTGTTCCAGGTGATGAACGCGCTGCTGGCCAGGGGCCTGACGACCAGGTTGCTGATCAGCGGCAGAGCGGGCGTGATCGTGACGATGGCCGTGGCGGAATTATTGGCCAGGTTGGAGTCGAAATTCAGGCCGCCCACCACGGCGGTGTCGGTGGCGGGACCGACGCTCAAGGGCGTCGCCATTATGGTGATGGGGACGGTCTGGTTCACGTTGAGGGTGCCGAGGTTGAAGGTGAGCACGTTATTGTTGAGAGTTCCGCCGGCGGGTTGGAGGACAGTGATCGAACCGAAGTTGGCGGAGAAAGTATTGGTCACCAAGACAAGGGCGTTGGTGGAAGGACCCAGGTTGGCGACGTACTCGGTAAAAGTCACCGTCTGGCCCACTTGCGCGCTGGAAAGGGAGGCGGAGAGTGTAACCGACAAGTCCTCTCCATAGATGGGGAGCAGGTTGATGACTTGGGTATTGGCCGAGTTGGTGTCAAAGTCGGTGCTGGTCACCTGCGCGGCAATGGCGGCGGAGGACGGCAGACTCAGGGCCAAAGCCGAAACGGCCAGAGTGGCGATCTGGCCGGGACCCAGCGTGCCCAGGGTGAAGACGACCTGGTCGCCGGCGATGGAGCTGGAGCCTTGGGACTGGCTGGCCGACAAGGGTTGCACGTTGGTGGGCACCGTGTTGGTGACAGTAATGAGGCCGGTGTAAGAAAGCCCGAAGTTGGTCACGCTCATCGTGTAGGTGAAGGGCACGCCCAGATCAGTGCCGGGCGGCGTCGCCAGTCCGATGGCCAGGCTCTCATCGTTGACAAAATAGACGAACCCCGCGCTGTTATCGGCCAAATTGGTATCCACGTCCTGGCTGAAGGCGACGGCAGACTGGGTGGCGAGGCTGCTGCCGCTGAGGGCCACCGCAGTGACGACGGCGGTGGCAGGTTGATTCGTTTTCAAGTGGCCCAGGTCCATGACCAGAAGGATGTTGGTGCCGGTGTTGGTGAGGATATAGGAGCCGGGCACCTGCGCGGCGATGTTGGTCCAATTGGTGGAAAAAGCATTCGTGATGAAAACCGGCCCGTTGGTGGAGGGACCCAGGTTGGTGACGGTGATCCAACTGACCACGGTGTCGCCAACCAGGACGTTGGTTTGGGAGGTCGTCATGCCCATGGCCAGGTCTTCGCCGGCAATGACCAGCACCAACTGATTGGAAGTGTTAGTCGGCGCCAAGTCAATGAAGGGCGAATAGACTGTGGCCAGATTCGTGACGAGGGCCGAAGTGGAGGCGGTGACCTCAATGGTACTGGTCAAGGAGGCGCGGACCGGCAAACTGGGCCACTTGAAAATGACCATCTGGCTCTCGCCCCAAGGCTGGACCAGATAGGTGCCGCCCAGGGAGGGAGTGACGGAGACCAGCGTCACGCTGGGGGAAAGAAAATTGGTGGCCGTGACCGGGGCAGCGGGCTGGGGGCCGTTATTGCTGACGACCAGACTATAAATGAGCACGCCTTCGGAGATGACCGGGTTGGGAGAATTGGTGACCCGGATGCTGAGATCTGCCACCGGAATGGTCAGGCTGTTGACGCCGCTTCCCCCAGGCAGGGTAAGGAGATCAAAATTGGTGTTGGCACCATCGGGGTTATTGGTGGTGACATCGGAGTTGTCCGCCCAGACGGGAAAGAAATTGGCCCCATACGCCGCCATGGCCGTGTAATGCCCCCAGCCGGTCAGGCTGTCCGAGCCGCTGACGCCGGAGGCGATGCCCTGGGCCGGCGGGTTGATCGTGTGGCTGAGGGAGATCAAGGGCTGATTGGGCCGAAATGTCCGGCCCCCGTCGAAGCTGACGGTGGCATAAGGAATGGCTTCCTGGTTGGCGGCGGAGCCCGAGGTGTAACCATAGGGGAAAATGTTGCTTACGATGACGGTGACTTTGGCCTTCCCAGTGGCGTTGGTGGCGTTCAAGCCAATGAAGAAATTGGTGTTAGTGGGACAATAGACATAGATGTTGCTGGCGTTGGGGGATGCCATTTGCGTGCCAACGATGTTCTCGCCGGCAAGGGTGACCGTCCAGTCAATCCCCTGGCCCGTATTGTCGGTCGCGTTGGTCGAGAGGAGCACAGCGGTGGCGGTCGTCAAGTCGTTGGAGATGGAAATGTTGGTGATCATCTCATCGGTGAAGAAAAAGGTGTCGGTGGTCACGTTGGTGATGGCCTGGGAACCGCTGCCTTGGTCGTTGCGGCAGTCGTACCAGAAACAACCAATGATGCCGGTCAGCGGGTCCACCGCCATGCGGGGCAGAAAATGGTCGTTGCTCCCGCTTTGGGCGTCGTCATCCAACGAGGTCTCTCCGCTCCAGGTCATCCCAGCGTTGGTGGAGGAGCAGAAATTGATGATCAAATTGCCGTTGGGGCCGCGGGCGGTATAGACCAGGTAGGCGTTGTCATAGTTGGTCTGGCTGTTGTCGCAATCCCAAGCGAGGCCCGCAGCGGCATTGACGCCGATGCCGGTCAGTTCGGCCTCAATGTAGGTGGCGCCTCCGATGGCATCGGAGACGACCGGCTGTGGGGGGGCAAAGCCATTGGTGCTGAAGAGGCCGTTGGTGATGGCGTTGGTCTGGACGCTGACCCAAACGATGGCCGAGGGGTAGAGGTTTTCCAGATTATCCTGAAAGGCCACCATGACCTCTCCCAGAGGCCCGACGGAAATGTCGGCAAAGCCGCCGCCACTGGAACCAGGCACAATCTGGACGGGGCCGAAAGCCCCGTTGGTGCCCAGGCCGGTGGAGAGCAATCCTTGCACCTGCAAGGGCGTGTTGGCCGAGGTGTAGTCCTTGTACACGACCCAGAGGCTGCCGGCGGCGGCGCCCGAGGGCGGGGTGGCCAGGCGCGGCTGGTCGGTCACATCCAAGGCGGCCAGATTGGTCAAGGGGGAGAAGCTGCGACCGCCGTTGGTGCTCAGAGCGATGGCCACGCCTTCAAAGGAGGCCGGCAGATAGGCCAGGAAGAGGTTCCCGTAGGAGTCCCACGCCACGGTAGGCTCGCCATGGGCGGGGACCAAACCCTGGACGTTGTTGTTTGTGGCGATGACATTCGTCGTCCACGTCGCCCCCATGTTGGTCGTCAGGGCGACAAAAAGGCCCGGCACCCTGGCGTCGGTTGCGCCGGCGACGAGCATGTTGGAAGGGCTGAGGATATCAATGGCGATGGCCGGATCGGTTTCGTTCCCTTTGATTCGGCTGAGATCAACGAGATTGGTCCCGACGTTGAAGGAGTTTTGGGCAAAGGCGCCCAGGGCGGCCAATGACAAGGCGGCGGCCAACAGCCTCCATGCTCTGGCGCACGATGATCCTGATCGTCGCCTAAGAACCGCGACGTGCGAAGGAAGAAGCCAGTCAGCGAGGGCGCCGACTGGGACACGCGAGGCGCGCGTACTCCCCGGAATGTTACGCGCCGCAGCCAATTTGTTAGTATTCATAATTCAAATTCTTCTCTCCTTTAGTCGGGTGTCCTTCTTTACGGCAAGGCCAGCCGGTAAAAACGGGCCGGGTACGCTTGCGTGTTGGTATCAATGAACAGGCCGGAGCCGTTGGCGGCGGCGGCATTGGTGGAAAGAGGCTGCCAATTGGCTGGCGCGGCCAGATCGGTCGTCGTTTCCACCACGTAATTGGAGCCGGGTGTGCCGGTGAATTGGATTTGCGTGACCGGGCCGGCCTGGAGGGTGGCGCTCAACGGCGCCAGGACCGGCGTGATCTGGATCACCGCACTGGTCACGCTGCCCATGCTGTTCGACACAACCAAGTCGTAGAGACCCGCCTGGCCAAGAGTAAAATTGCCGAGCGACAAGCCCGGCCCGAAGGCGGTCACTTTGCGGATGCGATTGTTGCCCGTGTCAGCAATGAACAGGTCGCCCAACGTGTCCACGGCCACACCGTAAACGTCGCTTAACCGGGCGTTGGTAGGCGGCCCGCCATCGCCGGAGTAGCCGAATCCAGCGTTGCCCGCCACGGTGTTGATGACGCCGTTGGGGGCCACTTGGCGGACGTGCTCAGTCGAATCGGCGATGAAAAGGTTGCCGAAGAGGTCCACGGCCACCGCGGCCGGAGATTCCAGGAAGGCGTTGGTGGCCGGGCCGCCGTCGCCGTAGTAACCGGCGTCGCCGTTGCCGGCGACAGTGGTAATAACGCCGTTGGTGGCCACTTTGCGGATGCGTTTGTTGCCCGAATCGGCAATGAACAAGTTGCCCCACGCGTCCACAGCCAGGCCGGCGGGGTTGGAAAGGCTGGCATTGGTAGCCGGGCCGCCGTCACCGGAGAAACCGTTGGTTCCGTTGCCGGCGACGGTGCCGATGAGGCCATTGGTTCCCACTTCGCGGACGCGGTTGTTCCCGGCGTCCGATATGAACAAATCGCCCGAGCCGTCCAGGGCGAGGCCGGCGGGGCCGGAGAGGCTGGCGTTGGTCGCCGTTGCGCCATCGCCCGAGAAGCCGTTGGTGCCGTCGCCGGCGACTGTGGAAATGAGGCCATTGGTTCCCACTTCGCGGACGCGGTTGTTCAACTCATCGGCAATGAAAAGATCGCCCGAAGCGTCCACCGCCACGGCGGCCGGATTGAAAAGGCTGGCGTTGGCCGCCGCGCCGCCGTCGCCGGAGAAGCCCGCAGTCCCGTCCCCGGCGACGGTGGAGATGACGTCGTTGGAGTCCACTTTGCGCACGCGATCGTTGGCCGAATCGGCGATGTAAAAATTGCCCGCCCCATCCGCCGCCACGCCGCCGGCGAACAACATGGCGTTGGTCGCCATGCCGCCGTCGCCCGACTCGCCGCTGCCGCCGTCGCCGGCCACTGTTGTGATGATGACGGGCAGGTTGGTGCCGTCGAATTGCCATTGGTAGATGAGCGGGCCGGCGTTGGTGACAGCCATGCTCAGGGTCAAATTGCCGCCAATGACACCCAACTCCTCCACCGGGTAGCCGACGAACAAAGTCGCCACGCTGCTGGTCACGCTGCCATAGGGACTGGAGACCACGACATCGTAACTGCCGGCATTGGTGGCCGAAACATCAGCCAGAGCCAGCGTCGGCCCCTGGGCCGCAACCTCGCGAATGCGATTGTTGAACTCATCGGCGATGAACAGGTCGCCGGCGGCGTCCACCGCCAGGCCCGCCGGATTGAGAAGGCCGGCGCGGTTGGCGGGGCCGCCATCACCAAAGTAACCTCCAGCGGCCACGGTCCCCGCGGCAGTTTGTGGAAGGAGGACTCCGTTATGGAGCTCTTCGAGCACGACGTTGGAACGCGAAACGGAAATGAACAGGTCGCCCAGTCCGTCCACGGCCAGGCCCGCCGAGCCGCGCAAGAATTGTGAAAAAAATCCGCCCGGGGCCGGAACAGAGATGATGCCGTTGGTCGCCACTTTGAGCAAGCCGCCGTTGGTGCCCGGGTTGGAGAAGGAAACAAACAGGTTGCCCAAGCCATCCACTGCCACCCCTGCGGGATAGAATATGTCAGCATTGGTCGCCACGACGCCGTTGGTGGCAATGTTGGTTCCGCCGCCCGCCACCGTCGTAATAATGCCATTGGCGCCGACTTTGCGGACCCGGTTTTCATTGGAATCGGCGATGAACAGATTGCCCAAGGCATCCACCGCCACGCCCTGGGGATGGTTCAGAGTGGCATTGGTCGCCGCGCCTCCATCGCCGGGTTTGTTGGTGCCGCCACCCGCGACAGTAGTGATGATGCCATTGGTGTCCACTTGGCGGATGCGGCCGTCGTTCTGGTCACAAATCAACACATTGCCGGAATTATCCAAAGCCACGCCGACCGGAAAACTGAGGCCGGCATTGGTGGCCGGATTGCCATCGCCATAGAAGTTCGTCGCGCCACTGCCCGCGAAGGTGGCGATGATCCCGTTTGTCATCACCACGCGGACGCGCGAATTTGAATAATCGGCGATAAAAAGGTTTCCTGCTCCGTCCACGGCGACGCCGGTTGGACCGCTCAGAGCGGCGTTGGTCGCCGGGAGTCCATCGCCGGAGTAGCCGTTGGAGCCGTTGCCCGCCACGGTCGCGATGAGGGCAGGAAGATTGCTGCCGTTAAATCGCCACTGATAAAGGAACGGGCCGGCGCCCGAAACGGCGACCGACAGGCTGACGGCGCTCGCGGGAGCGGCAATCTGGGTGGCTGGCTGCTGGGTGATGGCCGGCCCTTTTTGCCCCTGGGCCGCGGCCAATCCCAGCCAGACCGCGGCAGCAGCCACCGCCAAGGGGAAGGTTTTTCTCCGGCGGTAGTATCGCGTCGTTTTCATATCGTTGCTCAATTCTCGCTCCGGCAGTCTGTCCTTGGGAACGGACTGCCTCGCCTCCGAGGTGAAGAGGCCGCCTACGAACGATTTCGGTTTTGTTTTAACAGATCGGCAGGTTTTGTCAACCGCGTTCGCGGAGGGGCGCGTGCCCATCCGCGGGCACCTTGCACTTTTCCGGGTAATCGTTGCCAATCTCGCTCTTAATCTCAATCCTGATCTTCCTTGTGCAGCCGGGATTAAGATCAGTAAGAGCCGGGACCGTCCTTCCAAGAAATGAGTTGATTCCCGCCGCGGCGCGGGATTAGGCTGCGCCTGTTCAACTGAACCTGATATTTTAAACTTATGAGCGAAATTTGTTATCACCCCAGTATTGAAGGCGCGCAGCACGGCGCCAAGTCTCTGACCGCGTTCCTGGATTACGCCAAGGCCGCCGGCGCCGCCGGGGCGCAGCCGTCCAATTTCATGCTCCAGGAGGGGGCCAAATTCAAGAAGCCCGCCGAAATCAAGGAGGCCTTTGCCTCGCGCGGGTTGAGCCTGGACGGCATCTCGGCCCATTGCCCCTTTTGGGTGCATACCACCGCCTGGACCAAGAGCCCGACCGTGCGCCCGTTCCTGCCGCCCGACGTGGCCTCCAAATCCGCCACGGATATCGAGGCTTGGAGCGAGACCTACATTCTGCGGCTGCTGGATTTGGCCGCCGGCCTGGGGGTGAAAATCATTCCGATGTTTTGGGGCGTGGCCTTCGGATGGGAACTGGCCACCGGCTACCCGTGGGGCTTTTGGAAAGGCGGGGACTACGACCTTTTGCAAAAGGGCAAGGAGCGGTTTGTCAAGAAAACGGCCAAAATCCGCGCCCGCGCCAAAGAACTCGGCATGTTTCTGGCCCATGAAATCCATCCCGGCACCGCGGCGATGTGCGCCGACGATTTCAACCTCCTGGTCAACCTGTGCGAGGGCGACGCCTGCCTGGCTGTGAATGCCGACCCGTCCCACTGTTGGGAAGGGGAGAGCTGGGAAACCCGCTTCCTCAAAGTCGCCCCGCGCGTCTATGCCTGTCACGTCAAGAATTATGTCATCCGCCCCGGCCTGCCCTTGCGGATGATGGAAGGGGGCTGGCAGAAGAGGGCGATGCAGTTCGTGGACATTCCCTCCGGGGACTTGAACATGACCCGATATGCTGAGTTGCTCATCCACATCGGCTATCCGCAGCGTTATTGCGCGGTGATGAAGGCCAAGACGGCGCCGCTGATCGTAGAGGCCGAGAGCGCGTATCGGGACCTGGACATGACCAGCGCCAACGGCATCGCATACGTGCGGGACAATCTGTGCTTTCCGATTGCCGCCGGCTCCTTCGAGGAAGGGATGGGTGCGTAGCGCCAGGCGTCGTCACCAATTCTAATTGTAATCTTAAGCAGGAATAAAAATTGAAAAAAGTACTTGCCACAAACTGGTTTGTGATGCAAACTGGTTTGTAATGAAAAATGAACTGCAAGATTACCTGGGCCGGCCCAAGCGATACGACAATATTGATGGGACCGGCGAAATGCTCATGGGCCTGATGATGCTGGGCTTTACCCTCCTGGGCTACCTCAACGCCGTCCTGCCCGAGAATTCGATGTGGCGCCACGGGTTGGCCGGCATGTTGCTCATGCCCGCGGTCCTTCTGCCGGTGCTGGGTTCCGGTTACTGGGGAGCCAAAGCCATCAAGAAGCACATCACCTGGCCGCGCACCGGATATATGGCGTTGGGCGGAGGGGGAAAATCCCGGCGGACGACGATGGCCGCACTGTCCGCCCTGGCGGCGGGGATTGCCGGCATTAGTGCGTTTGGTATTGCCTGCCTGATGCGGTTTGAAAGCCAGCACGATTGGATCAGTCTGGCCTGGATGGGCAATGCGGCCATTTTTGTGGCGGCGTATGCGTTCTGGATCTACCGCATGGAGAAGGACCGACCGTGGAAATGGCTGGTGTTGCTCTTCATGGTGCTGGGGATTCTGGCGATTGCTTTCATCGCCCCCGGTGACATTGTGGGGTGGCGGTGGCTGATGCTTTCGTTCATTGGGCTGACGTGGCTGGGGTCCGGCGGGGCCAGTCTGTATTTGTATATTCGGCACACACAACCGCCGGCCCCGGAGGCGGAATGAACGAGCAACTGCGAGCCATTTCCGAACTGGACCGGGTGATTCATGAACCCGGGCGGCTGATGATTTTCGCCCTGCTGGGGGCGGTGAAGGAATGCGACTTCCTTTACCTGCAGCACGAGACGGAGATGAACAAGGGCAACCTGTCCAGCCATCTGGCGCGATTGGAGGAGGCCGGCTACGTGGAGATAGAGAAGACCTATCGGGGCAAAGTGCCCCGTACACTGTTGCGGCTGACGGACGCGGGCCGCGCGGCCTTTGACCAGTATCGCAAGGGGCTGAAGGCGGCGTTTTAGGCATTACGTAAAATCATCCGGGCACTGCCTTCGCGGCGTTACGTTGGATGCAAGGCGGTCCACCGCCGGCCATTGGAGCGGCAAGTGCAGGCGCCCAAGCACGATTTTCTGATTTAAATCGGATCCCATAACCCCGCTGTCAACAGTGCCAAGCGCAGTTCGATTCTGTCGGGCGTGTTCATCTGAAGCAGCTCCACCGTCGTGCGCCCAATGACGGTGAGGCCGACGATACGACCCGCTGAATCGTGAAATGTCTGCTCCAGCGGTCTTGTCACGGATGGAATAATCGCGTCAGTTGGCCGGTTTCCGGGTCGAGACCGGACAGGTTCGGCCCCTTGCGGAGGTTGCACCGATGGCAGGCGAGGGCAAGATTGACCAGGGAGTCATCGCCGCCATGTTGCCGGGCAAGGATGTGCTCCAGATGGAAAGGCACCGCTGGCTGGTGGTCGCAATGCAGATGGCAGTATTCGCATCGGTGGCCCGCCCGTTCAACGACGACCCTGCGCAAAGCCGGATCCATCAGGCAGAGGGGTGGCGCGCCAGCCAGACACGGGCCTTGGCTTGGAGGAGGGAAACCATATCCACGGCCTGCACGCAGGCTTCGTATTCGGCTTTTTCCGCTGGTGTAAGAAGACCGTCGTTGCATTTGCCGGCCAGATCGGCCATGCGCGCTCGCGTCGCCTCGCCAGCCCGGACGTTCACCAGCGCTTGCGCCACCTCGGGCGAAAAGGCATTGGCCACGGGTTCAAGAATGTCATCCAACACCGCCATTGTTCCACCATTTTGCATAACTCAACTCTAGCACAGTCAGCCAGACGTTGCGATGATTCTTCTTGTGTCGCGGAAGGCAGGATAATCGCCGCGTGTCCGGCAATGCCCCTTCCCGTCGCACACGACGGCAGGGCATTACGCTTTCAGACCTTTGAGGCCGGCCTCCCATTTCTCGTTGGCCCGGATCATTTCGTCCCAGGTTACATCGGCGCGCCGATAGGCGGCGGTGCGGCCCAGGATGGTGGTCAGGTTGCTGCGCACGCTGGGGGCGACGGTCGGATTGGAAGAATCAGCCGACGTGATGGCTTTGTAAAAAGCAGAAATATTGTTGACAACGCCATCGGTGAAGAGGTTGGTCATGGTGCCGCCGTTGTAGGCGTCATCACAGAGCACCTTGACGACGCCGAAATAATGGGTGTCAATGACCCCTTGCAGGCCATAGACGCGGCAGCCGATGTCGTCCCAGTTCTTGCCCACCTGTTTGGAACTGAAAGTCAGGCGCAGGTCGTTGGGATAGTCAAAGATCACCGAAAAATTGTCCCAGACGCCATTGGCCAACGGCGGGCGGGTGCGTCCGCCGGCGCCCCAGGCGCGCAGGGGCGCGGCATCAAGAATCCACGAGGCGACATCCAGGGCGTGAATGTTCTGCTCGGTGATAATGTCGCCGGAGAGGGTGCGGTCGGCCCCCCAGGCGCGCAAGCGGGCTTCGTCACTGTTCGGATTGTCCCGGATAAGGGCGTCCATGCCGCTCCAAGTGTCGCCCGTTTGATAGGCGGCTTCACCGGAGATGATGCGGCCAATGCCGCCGGCATGGACCAGGCGCACTGCCTCCTGATAGGAAGGGTGGGCGCGGGTCTGGAAATCCACCAGAAAGACCAGTTTTTTCTCCGTCGCTTTGCGGCCGCTCTCGGCCATGATCTGGCAGCCGGGCACGTCCACCGCAATGGGCTTGGCGCAATAAACGTGCTTGCCGGCCTCGATGGCCGCGGCGGCCTGTTCGGGATGGAAATAGGGCGGAGACTCGATCACCACCGCATCGAGCTTCTCTTCCAGCAGCCGTTTGTAAGCCGAGAGGCCGGTGAAGCGGCGCGCCTTGTCCACCTGGAACTTTTCTCCGGCCGCCTCGGCCTTTTCTGGAAAATAGTCCGCCACGGCCGCCAGGTTGTAATGGCCGTCTTTGAGGAATAGATCGGCGATCCATACGCCCCGGCCACCGCAGCCGATGAGGCCCAAGTTGATTTTGGCGTCGGCGTCGGCAGCGGGGGCGGGCGCGGGCCGGGCGAGCGCGAGCGTCAAGGCCGAAGCCCCGGCCGAGGCCAGGAACTGTCGGCGTGAGAAAGTGGAGAGTTGGGGGGAGACGGGAGTTTCGTTGTTCATAAGTTCGGCAGGTTGCAGTTTGACTGGGTTGATTTGTGCGGGCTTATTGCGGCATAGGGAATTCGGTTCAAGCAGGAAAGATGTCCTTGAGGAACTTCAGGTCGGCCCGATAATCCTCGACCAGCGAGTGGGGCGCGGCGGCTTCGATCTGAATCCAGCCCCGGTAATGGATGTCATCCATGGCCTGGCGGACTTTTTGAAAGTCTATGCGGCCCTGGCCGAGCATGAAGTTGGCATCCTTGGCGTGGAATTCGCAGATGCGGTCCTTGAGCAGGCGGATTTCCTGGTAAATGTCGTAGCCCTTGTCGGTGGAATTGCCCACGTCATAATAGACCTGAACTGCGGGAGAGCCGACGCGCTGGAGAATATCGAGATTTTCCGGGGCGCTGAGATAATTCTCCAGGCCCAGAATGGCGCCGGCTTTCTCGGCGCGCGGAGCGAGTTCCTTGAGCAAATCCACGGTGTGATCGGTCCCCTCCTTGTCGCCCTTGAGTTCGCCATGGAAGAATTGGGCGACCAGGATGACCTTGACGCCCAGCGCGCGCGCCACGTCCAGGGAATCGAGCAGCCAGATCGTCGCGCGAGGATCGCTCTTGAGCGGGATGTTGTTCAATTCCGCCAGGGCCAGCGAGGCGATCTCCACGCGGTTTTCGCGGGCGGCGGTCAAATAGGCCTGTTGAACGGCCGGCTGGCGCAGGTGCATCTGGTCGCCGAGGCTGCCGAGGTTGACCTGGACACCATCGAGGCCAATGAGGCGGGCGAGTTCAAAACAGGAAGGGTCGGATTTGCCCAAAGACCATTCGGGCGCGCCGATTTTAAAACCGCGCCCGGCCGGCGCAGCCAACAGGGGGGCCAAGGCGGAACCGAGAGCCAGCGCCGCCGCTGCCCCCGTCGTGCGCCCGATCATCTGTCGGCGGGTGGATTTGGCAAGAGCGTCAGTCAAGGGTATCGTCATCTTTCGGTTATGATAATGGATGTGAACGTTCTGGTGAAACAAAATCGCGCGCCGCGCGGCGTTCGCATTTTAGGGAGCGGCGGAGTGGCCGGTGAAGGCGGCCAGGGCAAGGGCGAATGGATCGAGGGCGGCGCTGCCGGCGGATTCGGTGCCGTGATAGTTGTTGAGCATGATGGAAAAGGCCCATCGTTCGTTGGCGGCGGTAGTCAGATAGCCGGAGAGCGCGCTGACGCCCGCAAGGGAACCGGTCTTGGCCCGGATGTTCCCCGCCGCGACCGTGCCTTTGAGACGATTGCGCAACGTGCCGTCCACGCCGGCAACGGGCAGCGCGTCAATAAAAGCGTCGCGGCAACGGTGGCGGTCCATGAAGGCCAATAATTGCACGGTCGCGTTGGGTGTGATCAAGGCGGCGCGGGAGAGGCCGGAGCCTTCCCGCAGCCAGGCCAGGTTGGGGGCGATGCCGGCTTCGCGCAGGAAGGCCTGCATTTCCGCCAGGCCCGCCGCCTCGGTGGAGCGGCCGGAGCCGCTGTTGGCGGCTTGCGCCCGCGCGCCGACCTGCAGCAGGAGAAGCTGCGCGTAAAGGTTCTCGGACGGTTTTAGTGTTTGCTTGACAATCTCGGAAACGGGACGGGAAAGGACGAAGGCGACCTCGGTCAGATTGGACCAGGGCAGGGGTGACACCTCGCGGTCCAGCCAGTTGGCCTCGCGCGCGCCAGTTGTGACGGCCACGCCGTTTTCGGCCAAGCCCTCTTTGAGCATGGCGGCAAACCAGAGCGCCGGCCGGGGGACGGACACCGCGCCGGTTTCGCCCTCCGAATTGAGCGGGACGCCGCCCCGGACGTAAACGACGGTCTCGCCCACCGGACGGTAAATCCGGATGCGGCCCTGTTCGTTTGCCGGCACGGTCCGGGTGCGGTTGCTGAAGGTGAGGATGGACGTTTGCGGCATCGTGAGGATGTCGCACGGAGCGTCCACGGCGCGGCCCGGCTTGAAGACCAGGTCAATGACGTTATCCTGGAAAGAAAGCGCGGAGGCGGGCGCGCCGTAATACTCTTGCAGGTCCTCCCATGTCCAGTCGTCGCCCAAGGGCGGGCCTCGGAAAAAACTTTCGTCGCCGATGACGCCGCCTTCGATCTTCCTGACACCGGCGGCGCGCAAGGCCTGGAGGGCGGGCAGAAGGGCCTTGTTGTAATCTCCGCCGTTGAAGCGGGCGGAGAAGGAAGGATCACCGCGGCCATAGACGAGCAGATCGCCGTGAATGACGCCATTTTCATCCGGCTTGGCGGCGGCGTAGAAGGAGGTCTTGATGCGATAATCAGGCCCCAGGCGGTCCAGGGCCAGGGCGGCGGTGTAAAGCTTGGCGTTGGAGGCGGGCTTCAAGAGCTTGCCGGCGTTGCGCTCGAAGATCGTCCTGCCGCTGTCAAGAGAAAGGACTTTGACGCCCCACTGGGCCTGGGCAAAGCGGGGCTGGTCCAGCAACGCCCCCAGGCGGGCCTGGAGCGCGGGCAGGGTGTCATTGGTCGTCTGGCCGGGAGCGCCGGCGCCGGCAAGGGCCAGGAGGGCGCACAGCCAGAGGGAATGACAGCGCTTCATTTGGATTCCCGGCGCAGCTTTTTGATTTCCTTGAACAGGGCGGTGAAGCATTTCCAGGAGTTGGGTTTGTCGGAGCGGCTTGAGTAATCCTTGTCAAGAAAAGCGCTGACGGGGGACCAGACGGTTTGCACGACGCCTTGAAATCGTTCCTGCAACTCCGCCGGAGAGCGGCTTCGATAATGGGCCATGTCCTCGGCTTGCAGGATGGCCATTTGCGGCGATTTCCACGGGCAGGTCACAACGTGGAAGCCCTTGATGGCGAAGTAAGGGGCGGTGGGATCGTCCCGCTCGTAATGCCAGTCGCAGATGGTGACGTCCTTGGGGATCAAATCAATGGCGCGGGCGGTGCCGTTGGCGCTGGCCTCCCACTCGCCCAAGCCGCTGGTTTTGCCGTCCAGCAAACGGTCGCCCCAAATCCACAGCCGCCGGCCCTTGCCTTGCAAATGATCGTCAATGGCCGTGACTTCGCCGGCGAAGAGCGCCGCCTTGTCCTTGCCGGCGCAACGAGGGCATCCGGACTCGCCGATGTAAAAGACCTCGTCCATGCCGGCGTGAAAGGTGTCCGTCTCGAAGACGTCGCACAGTTCGTCCATGACGGCGAAAATGACTTCATGCACTTGGGGATGCAGGGGGCAGTAGCTTTTGCAGTAGAGGCGGTCGGCATTGGGCCACTTGTAATGATCGGGCATTTTGACCCAGGGGGTTTCATCGAATTCCGGGTAGTGCCGCAGCAGGCTGCCCAGGAATTTCCCCGACGATTGGTGCCCCAGGAAGTTGATTTGGGGGATGAGATGGATTTTGTTCTCGCGGCAGACGACGACCAGCCTTTTGACGTCGTCGCGAGAGAGGGCGTTGCCGTCGCGCAGTTCAGGGTGGGATTGGAACTGGTAATTGTAATCCACGCGCAGGATCAGGGTGTTGACGCCGCGCGGGGCCAGTTCCTTATTGATGAATCCGATGAACCGGCCCAGCTCCGCCGGGCGCGGGGCGGCGATGCAGAAGCCGCGCACCGGCATGACATTGTCCAAGGAGTCCGCGGCCCTGGTGCGGACTGGCAAAAGAAGGGCGGCGGCCAGGCAGAAGCAAAGCGTATCTTTCATATTGAGAGCGACAGGTTTATGCGAAAGCCATCGCAACGCAACTGAAACATAAGGGGATTTTCACGCCCGGTCGGCAACTGCCGAAGGCCAGCCGGCGAGAGGGCAGACCGGAACCCGGAGTTTATTTTTATTTGGTTATATTCACTTATATTCACTTATAGAGGGTGTTAGGAAATTCGTTGAGCGCCACGAGGGAAGCCCCGAATTTTCAGATTTTTTGAGAACGTGCGATCTTGCATTTAATTCTCCAAATCCAGCACCAACTGGCCGGG
>Ga0326727_10014386_pt1 | contig 17263 bp, 21 predicted proteins | sample MB2enrmetagenome_FD_207643 | JGI IMG/M metagenome (GOLD analysis project Ga0326727, IMG submission 207643) | Lab enriched peat soil microbial communities from McLean, Ithaca, NY, United States - MB29MY | ecosystem: Environmental > Terrestrial > Soil > Wetlands > Peat | place: USA: New York...
TGACACACAGCCCAAGCACTGTTCGGAATCGCCCGCAAATTCAAAAAACACCGCCGTCTGGAATTACTTCAACGGCGGCGTTTCGAGTCGAACGGTCGTTGTCCCACTGTTGTCGGTGGCGACTTTACGCTGGCAGGCTGGCAGATCAAGGACCATGCGGGCACGGCGTCGTTCTTTAACCGTGCGGTGATCGGGGTGCAGAAAGCTGACTTTGAATAATTATTGACGGCATGTTCGGTTTTGGCCCTAATGCCGGGCAAGTGGTTTCAATCATTACACGGAGAACTTATGAGCGACACAGCACCAGTACTTCCGGTTACACCACCAAAGCAGAGCAAAACATCCAGTATTATCCTGGGCGCTGGCTTGGCTATCGCCGTCATTGCTGCGGTGTTTTTCGGGGTTCGCACGAATGCGTTGCAGAACAAGGTTGCGGAACTGCAATCGCAGGCGAATCAAACACAGTCAGACTTAAAGCAGGCACAAGCACAATTAGAGCAAGCCAACAGCGAAACTGCCAAGGCTCAGACAAATGCACAAACAACAGCCGATCAACTCTCGAAGTTGCAGTCGCAGTTGATGCAAACGCAGTCACAGTTAGACCAGGCCAGGAACGAGATTGCAATTGCACGACAGAACATGCAGAAATCGTCTGCGGGAACTGCGAGTTTGCGGGCACAACTGGAACAGGCCCAAAAAGAGAATGCGCGGCTGCAATCACAGCTAAAACAGATGCCATCGCCGTTGGATCAGGCCAACAAGACGGAATGAAGCTCAAGTTGCCGCCAGCGCCGCAGGCACCACGCTCGGACGAGTAGTCGTTGGCAATAATCGTGAAAGCCAGGGTTGGTGAGAGGAGCATCGAGAGAGAGCGGGCGAAGGCCAGGAACAGCGCCAGAGAGAGCCAGATTTGTGGATCGGGTCAAGAGCACGAAGTGGACCATAGCGAAGCGGTCTCGCAGTGAGCTGGCAGCGGACGACGAATACACGCTCCTCGCACCGCTCGGAATTGCTTCCAAATTCAAGAAAACGCCGCCGTCTGGAAGCAATTGAACGGCGGCGTTTCGCATCGAACGGTCGTTGTCCCACTGTTGTCGGTCCCGACTATTACGCTCGCAGGCTGCCGGATCAAGAGCAATGCGGGCACGTTTCCGACTTTTTACCGTGCGGTAACCCGTTCGGAACCGATTGCCGGGCAATGTGCGGTGCGCAGCGGCATCAGCTCCACATCCAATAACCTTTGATCCGGCAAGAACAACGACAGCCACGTTGATGAAATTGCGATTCCCGCATTTCATCTCTTCCTCGTCGGCGGAAGATTATTTCCAGCTCAGCACGTTGTCCATATTTGGTGGAACATTTGCGGGGGCGAGAGCCGAATCCTTGTCCGGACCGGCTGACCATACCATGACGCCGCCGTTGTAGCTGAAATTGTTGCCGTTGCCGCCTGGATCAACCGGGTTGAACAATCCGTTGTATCCCATGCCCCCGCTCCGCTGCGAGACCGCCTGCCTGCTGTAAACTGCATCCAAGCATTTCCCATCGCCGTTCAGGTCCAATGAAATCACGTACGGGTTGCCCCATGGGTCACGATAGACCAAATCCGTCCCTACGCCGTGAGAATTGGTGTCGCTCACCATCTTTGCGTTGAGGAATTTCGTCTGTTTGGGATTCTTCAGATGTCCAGCATTTGCCGTTGCACCACCCATCGGGTAATCGGTCATGTCCATCAGGATGGAGATCACTTCGGAATTGTTTGACGACCAGATGCCGGTGCCGAGAACCTTGGTAACCACGCTGCCGCCAAAAGTGAAATCATTTGTCCCCATAACCATCGTATTCTGAGATACGGGAAAGCGACCGTACGCCGATTCGTACGACTCAATGGCCTGTTTGATTTCGCTCATTTCGATTTGGGCTCCTTTTATTTGTGCATCCCGCTTTATTTTTGAGGCTGCTGGTAACAGGAGCGCAGCGAGGATGGCGATAATCGCTAGGACGACCAACAGTTCGATGATGGTAAAAGCCCGATTCTTCATGAGGACGTGGTTGCTTGGAACGTGCATGGCGCACCTGTTGATCCTACGATCCGATGCTGACCCAGGGGCCGGGAAAGTCAACAACGCATTCGCAATTTGTGCTCCAACCAGCTTCGACGGCGGAGTTTGTAGAAGCGGGACTGGTGAGTGCGGCAGGGATGGTTCTTGTGATCCATGCCTCCGGTCTGATCACACTGAATCCTTAAATCGGCGAATCAACCAATAAACACCCCCAATTCCCACCCCGATGCCGATGGACCACCAGCTACGGTGCGCCAGTGCGACCGCCAGAGAAGCACGAGCTGGCGGTGCTGGGAAACCCGAGCGCCAGCGCAACAATGCCGAGGATGATGAAGATGTCTGACTCAACCCTTGCGCCGTGGCGTCTTGCATTCCTGAGCAAATTCGCCTGATTCGGCTCTGCGTAAAAGCTCGGCCAGGCCCTTGTCAGTGACGTACTGCCTGCCGCAGATGTTCACCGTCACGAGCCACTTCAACGCCAGCCAGCGGTACAGCGTACTCCAGCGCATCTGAGCGGATCAAGGGAGCAGCGAGCCGCCTCTCATTTTTGTTGCTTGTGCTTCAATTCTTCCTGATACGCCCAAAGAAAATCCTCGTACGTGGCAGGGTAATGGAGATGACGCCCGAACTCACTGTAGCTGTTCGTCCCGAAAAAGCCTGGCTGACGGATGGATTTTGCGTTGGGAACGTGAATACCCCGTTCTGCCGCCATGAGGGCGACGTAAAACTACTCATTCGGTTCTCCACTTCCTTCTGAAAGAATGCGGATCAATTGCCGGTCAGACACCCATGGCTTGACGATCTTGAAAGCCTGTTCTGCCTCGTGGTCGTCTTCCTCGCCAAGGGCGACCAGGTAATAGTCCACATACAGACCTTTCACCATAACCAGGGCACACAAAAGACAGACCCCGGCTGTGGCCAACCGCAACGACGCCTTCCAGCAGCAGGCGATCAGCACAATGGACAAAATAAGCAACATCAGGGCCACTGCCACCTGAACGCAGTCAACCGTTACAAATATCAGAAAATCTTCGAGATCAAACATGGCGACGGTCCTTCATCATCCTTATCCTTACGCCTGCAATCTGTGTGCCAACCAAGCTGAGAATCTGTGACGACAAAATGTCAAGCTGGGGCGGATGTGGGCTGCAGCAACTTGTCAGACCTCGGTCTGTAAGTGAACTGGTTGATCATTGATAGTGCTCTTCTCAGGATCAATGCGAACCGAACAGATCAGCCTGTCTGGTGCTGTGGAGGCGTCAAGTGCCCGCCGCAAATCGCCCGCCGAAACCAAAACTGTAGGACCGCCAACAAGGACGAATCGTGCCTGCTGGAATCGGTCGTCTTTGACCCACGGCCTCAAAACAGATGTCCTCCACGTGCCACTCTTGCGAATAGCAACTCTGCGGGTCCAAGTACCATCTTGAGTCTTAAAAGTGCTCATGGCGCTCAATGTGTCATGCACCGTGGCGTCGGGCGACAATCAACAGAGAACCAACACTGAGGCAGGCAAGGCAACCCACGGCAATCGGAACCCATGGTAACCCGTGTTCAACGTAATTCAGCGTGTGGCTCGGCCCCCCAATCGAACACTTTGGAGATTCGCCGATCCGCCCCAATATGTAACTTCCACCCTGCGGGCATTGCGGCATCTCCCCCTTCTCTCCTCGTCCGATGTACGGGCGAATATCGTCCCAGGAGGGGACATCATTGGCCGTCTTCCCGTTTTCGAGTGCCCATTGCTGTTTGGCTGATTCGATCTGGCGCAGATTGTTTATGCAGGCCGCAGTTGATGGCATCCTGTTCCAAGGACTAAACATCATCCAGGCAGCGGGCAAAATACCGCTGAGGATCGTCACAGCTATAATGGCTCGGGTCAGCCCCGGCAATACCAGGGAGCGGCTCACGATGAGAATCCAGCCGGTCCTAACCAGGCCCAAGGCGAGCAACGCAAAGCCGCACGAAAGCAGCAAATTCCACCATGTGCCACCACCAGTGGAAAACTCAGCCACTGCGATCAATCCAGGTAAAAGTGCGGCAAGGAAGCAACCAAGTCCGAGGATGACTTTGATGGTGCGCATTTGTTGTGGTGCGTGCGATCCCGCCCACGCCGACTGACCTTAGCTCCATCACCGACGAACCAAAAGCAAGAAAGAACTGACCAGACGGTCAATTCAACGGCAGCCAGCGGTACAAAGTCAGCACGATGCTGAGTCCGAGCGGTTTGAAAAGGCCCAAAAGAATTTCAAACAAACTCTGCTCCCACAATTTTACACCCGACGCCCACTGCTTCGCCAAACGAACAGTGCCGAACCGAAACTGAGCACGGTCATTACTACCGACGACGGTTCCGGCACCACTACGATGCCAACTGGGCCAAACACCCCGGAGATGAAAAAGTTGTTCACCCTGGCTCCCGACGTTGTGTATTCCAAGATGCTGCTACTACCGGGTGTAGAAGTGCCGCCGTTCGCTACGAACAGATGCCCATTCCCGTCATACGCTATAGCCGTTGGAGTAGTCAACCCTGTTACCAGAGAGGCGTTCACGGTTTCTCCCGATGTCGTATATTCACCGATGGTGCCGCTCCCGGAATTCACTACGAACAAATCTCCGTTCCCATCAAATGCAATGCCCTCAGGATAGTTCAACCCAGATACGAGCGAGGCGTTAACGAGTTCCCCGGATGTTGTGTATTCCGCAATGACGTTGTCGTTGTTGTACGGTCCGTTACCAGATCTCGATGCGAATAAGTGCCCATTTCCGTCGTATGCCAAGGTTGATATACTGCCCGCCCCTGTAATGAGAGAGGCATTAACGGTTTCTCCCGATGTGGTATATTCACCGATGACGCCGAACCAATCACCGGCAGAATACACGAACAGATGCCCGTTCCCATCAGCCGCTATCCCCGTGGGGTAGTTCAATCCATTGATCAGCGATGGATTCACGGTTGTACCTGACGTTGTATATTGGCCGACCCCGTTTGCGTCCTGACGTGTAACGAAAAGGTTTCCGCTCCCGTCCCAGGTTAAGGCGGTAGCACTGCCCGGCAGAGAAATGAGAGCGGCATTCACAGTTGCCCCGGACATGGTGTATTCGCCAATTGTCTCCAAGTAATAATTCGCTACGAAAATTTGGCCGTGCGCAGTTCCGACGATGGAAAATGCAATTGCGAATAGCAGCTTGGTCAGCTTCATAAGATCGTTGGTGTGGTTCGTACCCGTTTGGATCATTTCAGATAATGCCCGATAAGTCAAGAAAACCGTGGCACCTGCTGCGCTGTCCGGCAGCCGGGTCTTGCGGTTAGGCAACCGGCAGCTCTGGTAGATATGGCATGATCTTCATCGACCCATGCTATCGACCGGCCCCGGCGCTGCCGGTTCTCCCACCCGGCAAACTGGTCCAGTCGGACCCTCCATTCCCGCTCGACCGGAAAATTGTAAACTTTTTGCGTGATCAGCCGGAAGCCGTTCCGACTTGGACGATGGTCAACAGCGTCGCCGCCGCTCTCAATCCAGCCAACCGCTCCGAGAGCCGGGAGCTAAAGAAACAAATTCTCGGTAGGATAACTCGACTGGTTCACCTTCGGTACATTCGGAGGGTCGGCAGGAGGTTTCTGGCCATCCGCTGATTTTTTCAGGCACAACAGCGGCGGCAGTGCGTTTTGCACTGCCACCATCGAAAATTCTCTGCATCCGCTCTTGTCTATTCTTGCACAAGGAGAAACCGTCGAATTCCTCCCTGAAGCCATGCACTTCGGGTCTTGACGCCGTGTCGGGGTCACGACGCTGGTGTTGAAGCACGGTATGTACAGCATGAATTCGAGCACAAACAACTTTGTAAACGCTCTCGCCAATTCGATCCGCTGTTGCCCACTTTGCGCAGGAACAGCCCACATATCCTGGGTAGGTCTCGATCCCCTACGCTATGGGGTCAGATGTCGGAACTGCGGGGCCAACATCCCGGCCACCCACGCCCAACGCCAGGATGCCGTCCGGCTGTGGAATCGGCGAAGCGGCTTGGCTGCCCTGGGAGGCAAGGCCACGGCTGGAAAGTGCTCTCGGCTGAAAAGGATGAGTTGTCGTCGAAATTTGAAACGAGGGCGAGAAGCCAAACAACTCAAAAGGCTCAGGACCGAATTCGAGTCGAAGATGCGGCTCCTCCGGTCGGCCAGGGCGGTCGAGAGGGCCGAAATGGAGGCGGCAATAGCGCAAGACCGGGCCTGGCTGAAGGAAAGAGAGCATTTGATCATGGCCAATCCGGTGCTCCGCAAGCTTTACGAGTCGCTGCCGAGCCGAATCGCTTCTGCCGGTGCGGAACACCTGGACGGACAGAACCGCAGCCTTAGCGTCAATGACAATGCCGAGGCTGTTCCGTGATCTGCGACCATGACGGGGACGAGGTTTATGTCCGTGCCTTTGCCCTCTGAGGCTGCCCAGGAGCCACGTTTCGGTGCCAGGGCGGGTGCGGATAGCGCACCCTGTTTCTGTTTTTGTCTGGTTTCTCCCTCTGCAAGTTTGAGTTACCCGACACTTTGGCCGTTGTGTAGCCGAAAAACAAAATCGTTCTTGGACGATTTTAGAGCGTCGGCAGGAATGGCCGACCAGTCATCTCACAAAATTGCCTTTGGGGAGATGGTTGGCAATGAAGCCGAAGCGTCGTCGCCGCAGATGTTCCAATTGTAAACAATTGTTTTTCCCTGATCCTCGGAACCGTTATCACCAGCGGTTCTGTTCCGAGACTGCCTGCCAGAAGGCCAGTAAGACCACGAGCCAGCAACGATGGCGTACCAAATCAGAAAATCAATACTACTGGTCCGGGCGGGAACGTGTGGAAAAGGTGCGTGCCTGGCGCAGAAGGCATCCGCATTACTGGAAGGGTGCGGCCAAACAAGGAGCGGTTGCGTTACAAGATGACTGTTTGGCTCAACAGCGGTCATCCAACAAACCGAATGCTCGCAGGCCCATTCGCCAGTGTCAGCGGTCACCGCGAACCGGCCAGCCAGGGTCGAATTGAACCAGCCAGGCAGATTCTGTAACTTCGCATTTTCATTCCAAAAACCTCCCTGTAACACTTTGCCATGGAGCTTTTTGGAATGAAAACGCTCATTTCGTCTATGCAAAGTCATTGGCTGGTTCAATTCGACCTTTCGTGGCTGGTTTTCAAGTGACCGGTGACATCGCCAGAAGGTATAGCCGATCTCTGATGTGCGGCCAGGTTCCTGAAAGGATTTGCCCGCAATTCCTTGGAGATCACTAACCATTAGAACGATGCGTTCAAGCGACCCCCATCCGCACCCAAAGATGCCGAATGCGAATGTTAGGGCTGACGACTTCACCAACTCGCGGGTGGAGTGATGTAACGTCTGCTATATGCTCTGCGGCTTCTTCAACGAAATTGGCAAGTTGTTCATTGGCCGACCACTTCTCATCGCCAGAACTGAGTGTGGTTTCGAGGTCTCGAATCCAATTGTTGATCTGCGCGAACCATTCGCGCAACTCGCCTTCCTGGATGTAACCAATGAGAGCGGCCAGTTCGTGTTTCGCCCCGTGAAGTCCGAGCTTGAACCGTTGAATGCCACCTGACTTCGATTCCCCTCCGGTGACATATTCGCGTTCACGATCTCGTGTTGGCGAGGGGAGACGTTTGCCCTCAAAGACGATGAACGGATCATAGATGGAATGAAATGTAGCACCGACGAACTGGTTCTCGGAGAGCAGGGCGGAGAAATCAACGCGCCGGGTTCCCATCTGCTTTTCCTCATGATGAAAATAGACCATTGGAAATTTCTGGCGGGAGACGACGTTGAGATACTTGCATAATTGAGCATTTAATCGTTCCTCGGATTCCTCAGAGGGCCTGGCCGGGTCATCACGCCATTTTGGGAGTTCGTCCCGTACAAATTCCAGTGTACGCTCCACGAACACATTCCTGGCAAGGCCACTGGTAATTCGCCCACGGTCTGCCTCACCCCTTGGGAGTTGGTCGGCCATCAGTAACCTTGTTTCTGTAATTCATATAACGTCTCGTCGGCGTCATGAATGGCTGTTGAGCGAATCCAATAGCGGAGACGGTCGGGCTTCACGACGAGGATTACATTGCGGTCGTAAAATCGCAGCACTCGCACTGTTCGCAACGCCTCCCCGTGCTGGACATAAATCAACTTGTGTAGTGGGGCGGTCCAATCGTTGGACCAATCCAGTTCAGGTGTCTTTCCAAAACAGAACGCCTGGCACGCGATGCCGTCGAGCAAAAGTGACTTCACAGGCCGAAGGTTCCCGTAAACAGTGCCGAGCATTTCTACGAAGGTGTCGGCGTATTCCTTTAAGTTTGAATTTGTGACCCGTCGCCTCAGCAATTTGGAATTTTGCCCGAGACGAACAAACTCGGCAGTGAGATTGATAACATCTTCGCAGAGAATTTTCTCCCATCTACTCAAATCCCACCGGGTATTCCCTTTGGGCCACGGTAACACATCAATATCGCGTTTGAGGATAGCCGTTGCCTTCCCGACCAAGGCTTGCGTCCCAAGCAGTACGCAGAACGCTCGAAGGGCGCTCCGATTTTCCAAAAAGTCTTCATAGAATCTGCGCAGCACATTCTCTTCTGCGGGGTCTGCATGGATTCCGACAATCTTTGCCTTGTAAGCAAGGAATCCACGCTTCCGAAACACGCAGGGCAGCGAATCGTGCTCCCTGATCATCACAATCGGTGCCGAGTACCGTGTTTCCGTGTAGGCGGAACGAAATTTTGTTTCGGTCACGATGCTGATCTTGGATTCATCAATTCCCTTTAGGGTGAAAGCGAGTGTTGGCAAAAACGGTTTGCCAGTCAGCCATGAAGCGGGTTCTCGCTTACCTCTGGTAGCTGTAATAAAGCCTTCACCGTAGTCCCATCCCCTTTCTTCCACAAAAGCTCGGAGCTTCGGCATTTCGGCCATCCGCTCAGTAAGATGCTGTAAACGCCCGCCACCAAGCAGATTCACACGCCAGACCCACGCATGGTTTTCGGCAACCTTCTGTGAGACGACATGTCGGTCGTAGTGGTCCAGCTCGAATCCAACACGCTCCCGCACGCTGAACGTGCGGCGGAAAGTGCAATGGCGGATTTTGTGTCCACCCGTTGGTTTCCGTTTGGTAACGACAAGCGCGACTGTCTTCGGGTCCGCACCGTCATATAGCTTCCGAATGGAAGTAAAATCCAGAACAGCGTCAGTTTGATTTGCTGCGATAAAAGCCTTCTGAAACGCACGTGCGTTCTCGTTGTAGAGAAAACCTGCGGGTTGAATGAGGCACAATCGACCACCGCTCTGAAGCAATGGCATCGCTTGTTCAGCAATAAGGTAAGCCATCTGCTTGTCGGGCACGACAACACGAGATTTGTCCACCCTCTCATTAACTTGCTTTGCGGCATCGCTAAACCTCGACTGAAACGGCGGATTACCGAGGATTGCCGTGAATCCTTTTTCACCGCAAAGGGAGCGCAGCTTGTCTCTTTTCTCAAAAAAGTCTCCTGCCAGCAAAGTTGAGCCGACCAGCTTGTCGAAACGCAAATCTTTCCAAATGACATTCGGTTGGAGCGCGTCACACACAGCAAGCGCGAGACTAAAGGCAGTGAGATCAACAGCTTCTTCCTGCAATTCCACACCGAAGATACTTTGTTTGAGCACGGCTTTGAGCGTTGGCACGTCCGGCTGCGCCCATTTGTTCCGACTCTGCCATAAATGAACCAATCGGCGGAATGCTCCAACCAGGAAAATCCCGGAGCCGCACGTCGGGTCAAGTATTCTCTCATTTTCGGTCAGGCGGTCGTAGGGTAGCGCGTAGTCGAGCATCAGACTCGCTACGAACGGTGGCGTGAATACAGCTCCTGTACCATGCTGTGCAAAACGTTGATAAAGGTGGCTGAGCACTTCGACGGGAATATGCTGGAACGAAAACTGTCCCCAAAGATAGCGTTGAGCCTTAATTGTTTTCGATTCGACCAATTCCGCGAAACGATGCAACTCCTTTGTGGTTAGCCGTTGCTTGGTGTCTTCAGGAAGCGCGAAGACATCGCCATTGAATTTGCGCTCCAACTTGTTCAGCAGTTCACGCACTTCATCGGCTGTGCCATTCTGGAGGACATCGAAGAACGAGGTTGCGCTTTTGTGGCATTGGTCGAACCAACCATCTGGAAACACTCCACGATCTTCCAGATACTTAATGAGCACTGTCAGCAGCAACAATCGGCGAAGCAGCGGGTTCTTTTCACCATCGAGGTCCCGATCTGCTTCGACAACTGCATTGATGAGACGACGGTGGGCTGCCTTATCAGCTTGTGCCAATTTGAAGTTTGCCGGGTCGTCCCAAAATGTTCCGTCGCTGAGTCTGAACGCAGAAAAACGGCGCACCTTTTCCTCAAGCGCATGTGAAATCTGAGAGGCTATCGTAATTTGTTCCGCAGGCTGATAGTGATACCCGTCATTTCGCCAAAAGTCCGGGCCTCGCGCACAACTGAGAATATCGACTCTCGTCTGCCAGCCGACATAGAGCAGCGGTGTGCTGCCATTAAGCCAAACTTTTTTATGGATTTCAGCTAACTTGTGTTCACTGAACCGAGCATCACTGTTGTCAATGATGTAGGCAGTGACTTGGGATGAACGCTCGTCGGAGAATCGGCGAAAAAAAATGTAATCGATGTCGCCGATGGCGGCGGCTTGACGCATTGCCGCTTGTTCGGCAATGCCGACGAAAACACGGTCATCCCCGCGTACTGGAACCAAACCCGGCATGGAGGCTACCGGAGCAGGCGCCAAATTTAGAGAATTGAGGGCTGACGGCATTTTAACAAGCGGAGAATAACGTGCAAGTTATTGGGAAAACAAGGCCAGAGAGCAAAAGCGCCAGGTGGAAAGCTCTCCAGTTGCGGATTAGCGCAACCATCACCCCTTGAATCACGAGTTCGCTCGCAGGTATCAGATTGGGATACCGGGGGTTCTCAGCTCGCAGAAAATGCTTACCGCGTTGTGTCACGTACGTTTTCAATGTGCTCTCGCCATCAATCAAAGCGGCCACTACATCACCGGATTTCGGGGTTACGCCGTGCTCCACAACCACAGTGTCACCTGACACAATGTGTTTACCAGTCATCGAATCACCTTTAACCCTCAGCGCGAACGTGCGTGCACTCGGTCTTACCCCTAACGTTTCAACGTCCGCAGACACGCAGCCGATGGCCTCTTGCTCCAGGTTTTCGGCAAAGCCCGCAGGGATCGAACCGAACACTGGAATATCCACGATCCGCTTCCGCAGGTCTTCAAGCACCGACAGAACTCGAAATGATCGCGCACGTCCTGGTTCATTGTGTAGGGCACCCTTCTGGCGTAGGAGCCGCACGTGCTCGGTGACCGAATTGAGACTACGAAACCCAAAATGGTCGGCAATTTCCTGGTAAGTCGGCGACAGACCATGCTCCTGCTGCTTTCCCCGAATAAAATCGACAATTTGCTGCTGTTTTCGGGTTAGTTCGACCATACTGTATATCCATACAGTATCTCTTTCAAATTCAGGTGTCAACTGTGGAACGCAAGTCCTCATCCGTAAATTCCAAGCCCTCAAACTGCTGGAGCGACTTGCCCGCGTTGCCCTGGAGATCGCTGTACATGCCGTACCCTTGCTTTTCCGCAGCAGCACTATGCCAGGCTGGCCTTCTTCTTCTTGCGCGGCCTGCCTTTGGGCCAGCCGCCTTTTCGTGCGTTGCGCCTCGCGGCCTCCGCTTTCGCCTTGCTGGTCGCACGCCCGGCGTGCGCCGCCAGCACGCCGCCGATGTCGAATCCGCATCGTGGACACTTGATTTTGCTCACAAGGAGCAACCTACCCAACCGGATCGGTATATCAAGCGGGAAGCGCCAAAGGCTCAAGCTTCAGTTTTTCGAGCTTGAGCGGCTCCTCACCGTCCAAAACGCGGCCAATGTTCCTCTGGACGTGTGAAACGTCGAAATGGATGGTCTGGTAAAGCTCGTGCCGCTCCTGCCAGTCCCCAACGTGCTGCCTGATCTCCCTCACCAGGTTGTTGCGAGCACGTTCAGCACTGCAAATGGCCTCTTCGACGGGCGTTTTGAAACCGGGGCTGGTGACGTAATCCATCAACCGTTTCGCGGCTGCCTCCCTGGCGGCGGCATCGAGCCGCTGCTTGGCCATCGTCACGAGGCTCTCGCGGCAAAGCCGCGCAAGAGTGATGACACCAGCCTGGGCGACAATGAACACGCCAGAATCCTGGGCCAGCCCGGCAAAGCCCTTGCGCGTGCCGGTGGTGACGAGGATGCCGTAGCTCGCGTCGCGGGTCTTCCTGGCCAGAGCGGTCTGCCGCACATGGTCGCCTGAAATCCGGTCGGTGTGCTTGCACTCGTACACGATGCGGCCCGCGTCCTCACCGCTCCACTTCACGAAGTGAAGTACGTCACCGCCCTTGCCGGTGTGCTGAATAAGGTCGGCTGGAAACTCCTTCTTCAGCCGATTGACCAGGACCAGCTCGTCGGCCAGGCCGATCTCCCGTGGGTTCGTGCGCCGCTGGAGCATCTCCTTTTCTTGCTCAAGTTTCGCGATCCTCGACAGCAGGCGTTTGTTCCTGATCTCGCTTTTCTTCCGCTCAACCTGGACCACCTGCCTTTTAGCGGCCTCAACATCCTGCTTCGCTTTCAGCCGGATTTCCCGCTGCTTACTTCTCGCTGTCGCGGCAACGGCCTGGGCGGCAGCAGCCTGCTTCCTCAGCCTGTCCAGAGCGCCCTTTTGGACCCGTTCCTTCTTTTCCTGGATTTTGAGGACTTTGTGATAGTGGCTTTCCGACAGCGGGCTGTCGCACAAGGGGCATTTGAATTTCATAGGCGGTTCATTTTCTCGGATCGACTCAACTGTCAGCGTGGACAGTTGGACTGAGCCGGTGTCGGCAGGGCGCTTGACGAATTTGGAGTTGCCAATGCGGGCTATCATTCGCGGATAATATACCCATCTGGTTAGGTATTTCAAGCGGAATTTTGTCAACATTCTCGATCCGCTGGCGGCTGATCTCGGCAGGCAAGCGCAAATGCGGCGGGAGATGCTGCGATCTTCAGCCCAACTTCGCAGATTGGGCCTCCGATTTCCGAATCGTTTGGAACCGTTTGGGAATGGACCGCCGTAACAGTGGTGTATGGGTGGCCCAAGGCACCGTTTTACGGCGGGCGGGCGATTTGGTTCTGGCCGGGCGGCTGACACACCGCAGAAAAAGCGGCGCTGGTGCAAGTGGCCTATTTGCCTTTCGGCTCGGCAGGCGCAAGCACGCTGCCTAATGGAATCCTCTCAACGCTGTCGTTATTCGACGCGGCTTCAAACCAGCTCTGAACGCTGGTGTCAAGCCGGGCAAACCAGGACTCAAACCGCTGCCTGTCAGTATCGCCAGACCGGAATTTCTTAATCAATGTGGTAAACTTCGCCTCATAGATATAAGTGGAAAAGCGAGGCTTTCCGTCCGGCAGCATTTCCATCCGATGAGTTCGTGGGTTGTCATTCGAGGTCATTTTGGGAGTTCCGTCAAATTCGATCTTGAGATCAAAGACGGGGTGAAAAATCGCAACAGAATTAGATTCCACAACGAGAATGGAGCCTTTGGGCAAAATGATTTCTTTGCGGAAGTCCATTGTGAATTGATTAGCGAATACGTTGCCTCTGCTCGACAACATGGTCCGCAAATCCGCTTCCGTGACGACCAGCGACTTGTCAGGTCGGCTTCGGTATCCCTTGGTTGTTATGGTTCCTTGAGTCGTCTTGAGGACCGTCGCCTCTGATTGCCAGTCAAATTCTTCGTGAGCGAGCCACTTCAGCGTGCTGGCGATAATGAAATCCCGGCGCACAATGTCTTCATGCTCCTTGAGGAGATTTGGCTGTGCGGCTTTCAGGTTCTCGACAAGTGCTCCTTCGAGAAGAGCACGGACAGACTGTTGTAATGAGTAAACGTCAGCTCCAAGGAAATTGGTCAAGCGGTCAACGGCCAGCTCTACCACGAAAGTGCTGGAGCGCCTGCTCTCACTGAGACTTGTTGCTGTGTTGAGGACGTAAAACACAATGGCGGCAACGACGGTGGCAGTTGCGGTAAGCACCGCACGATTTCCACGGTTTAAACCACTAAACACGATTACCAGAGCGGCGGAAAGGACGAGCAACACCAAGATTGTCAACGGAAGCAGATAAGGTCGATACGTGAGCGGAGAAGGCATGTCGGGAAAATTAGCATGTGAAGAAAGGCACTGGAAGAACGTATTTAAGGTTTTGCCATGAGTCAACGCGATCCGGCTGGTGGTTGGCCTCATCGCGCCAGAGGCGTCTGACCTCGCCGGTCTGGCTCATTTAGAGCTGGAGCAGGTGCGATTTTCAGCCCGACTTCGCAGATTCGGCCTCCAAAATCCGAATCGTTTGGAACGCTTTGGAACCGTTTGGAGTCTGACCGCCGTAAAATAGCTGTATGGGTGGCCCAAAGCGGGGTTTTACGGCGGGGAAGTGTGATTAGCCATCATGTTGCTTTTGACGTAGCCTGGGTAAGTCCTCCCATCTCAAAATCTATGTAGCGAGAAAGTGTGGTGGTCGTGCCATCGTTGAATGTAACGAGCGCGGTGCAAAGAAAAGGGCCGTAAGCGGAGGTAACAATAGGGAATCCGCGACTCCGGTCAGATGAAGGAAATATTTTGTCCTTCCAGTACTTACCAAAATAATATTCGACCCTCGTTACACCAGCAAGGGAGGCTCCTTTGTGGGGAAGCACGTAAATGAGGATGTCGTAGAGCTGACGGTCCTGGGTGGACCTCTGAAGCCGATGGACTAGCATGACATCCCTCGCTGCCTGACGCAGTGCTTTTCGTTCATTCTCTCGCCTGTGGTCAGAGTCAGCGTAAACACCGACACGGGAGTCTTCCTTAGAGAAATCGCTCGCCACTGCAACCAAGCCTGAAGCGGGGCCGATCTCGAACCAACCGGCCTTGAACTGACCGCCTGCCTTAATTCGACTCACGCATGCTGAAAGCAGCGCCTTTAACTCGGACCCGAGCCACCAAACTACACCCACGATCAATAGCACCCAAACAATACTGGGTACGGCGCTCCAGAACGTCGAATCGAAGAACGATCTTGCTTCCACAGCTTTTTGAGTCAGTGAATTGGTCATGCTCGTGATGGCTAACGACCATCAACTGAGCCACGCAGGGCCGGTGATGTCAACCGCGAAAGGGGAACTGAAGCGGCCCGGCGGTGCTGGCTGGAGCGAGAGCCTGCTACTGGGTCGAAAATCTCTATGTCTGCAATTGCAGACAAAATCCGCCATGGCGTCGTCCTTTGAGGCTGCTGTCAGCGGTCACCGCGAACCGGCCAGCCAGGGTCGAATTGAACCAGCCAGGCAGATTCTGTAACTTCGCATTTTCATTCCAAAAACCTCCCTGTAACACTTTGCCATGGAGCTTTTTGGAATGAAAACGCTCATTTCGTCTATGCAAAGTCATTGGCTGGTTCAATTCGACCTTTCGTGGCTGGTTTTCAAGTGACCGGTGACAAGGCTGCCAAGGTCGGAGCGCGATCTTGGCCACGAGATCGCAAATTCAGGACCGGAAAATCGAACCGGTTGAAACGGTTTGGAACCGTTTGGGAATGGACCGCCGTAAAATGGCTATATGGGTGGCCCAAAGCCGAGTTTTACGGCGAGGACCGGCGGGGGCTTTGCCCCCAGACCCCCTTTCATCGTTGTCAAACCCTCCTGGCTTCCTTAACGCTCACCAGTTCAAAAGGGTTAAAGGGTAAAAGAACAAAAACTAAAGCCCCCTCACACAACGAAACCCAATGCCCCAGTCGGAGTCGTTCGGGCTGTGGTCGTTGCGACCGGCGCACCGCGCGTAGCTGGCGTAGGCGTTCCAATCGCCGCCGCGACACACACGGTAGCTCAAAGGCCCGACAGGCCCGCGTGGATCGGTTCCTCCCAAATATGGACTGCCCGGCGGATACGTCGGGGCTGCATACCAATCCCAACACCACTCGAATACATTCCCCGCCATGTCGTTAAGCCCATACCCGTTCGCCGCAAAATAACCCACCGGACTCGTATCAGGATACCCTCCGCCCTCAAAGGCGGCGTTGTATCCGTTCGGACCCAAATCGTAGCTCCAGCCGCAGCCAGATATGCAGCCGTCGTAGTTGGCATTGGTTTCACAGATGATATTACCCCAAGGAAACCGTTGGCCGCTCAACCCGCCCCGCGCCGCCTTCTCCCACTCCGCTTCCGTCGGCAACCGATAGCCACTAGCCGCCCAGTTCGGATAGACCGCATCCGTATCGCCGTTGGTATAAACCTGCGTCAACACCGCATCCGTGTAATACACCGGCGTCAAACCAGCCTGCTGCGACCGCGCATTGCACCACTTCACCACGTCATACCAGTACACATAAACCACCGGATGATTCGCCGCCTTGCCCGATCCCGCCGATCCCGCGTTGACAAAGCCATATCCGTTGGTGATGGCCCAATTATAGACCGACTGCCATTGAGTGTAGCTCACCAGATTCGTGTCCATGTAAAACGCCGACACATAGACGTTCGTCGGGATGGCGTCGCTCTCGCCATCCAAAGTGTCCCCTATTGTGAACGAAGCGGCGGGAATGAGAGCCATGCCGTCGGCCGTGGTGGTCGGTGTGGAGTTGGTCTGTGCCACCCCACGCACGCGGTAGAACATAGGTACGCTGACCTGGATCGCGCCATTTGTATCCGCCGTCACCGCGTCCAGTCCTGCCCAATTGTTGGTCCACGGACCGCTCGCTGACGACGCCCATTCCACCGACGCCACGCTGCCGGGTGCCAGGTTCGAGCAGACCAGCAGCCCGTTCTGACTGAAGGAGGTTATGACGGGCAATTGGGCAGCGGCGTGATTGATGCCAGCGAACAACGCCAGCACGATGGACAAAGAGTGAAGTTTGGTTTTCATGAAGAATGCAGGTTCAATTTTCCTTATTCAGATTACGATCTGAATTACAATGGGTTTTGCGCCTCCAGCATTGGAAAGTCAAGTCGAAAATCACCTTCTCATGGGAGAAGCTGGGGACATCGTGACCCCCTGGTGAAGATCAAAGTGCTGAGCACTCGACGTCGAGACCAGCTGTTTGGGATCCTTCGTGAGGTCCGAAGATCGGCGGCATCGGGGCGGGGAGGCT
>Ga0326727_10014387_pt1 | contig 17263 bp, 14 predicted proteins | sample MB2enrmetagenome_FD_207643 | JGI IMG/M metagenome (GOLD analysis project Ga0326727, IMG submission 207643) | Lab enriched peat soil microbial communities from McLean, Ithaca, NY, United States - MB29MY | ecosystem: Environmental > Terrestrial > Soil > Wetlands > Peat | place: USA: New York...
ACCAACCATTAGTAACTATGAACATGTCTGCTGAGTTCCAGCAGGGAATCGTCCAGTATCTTCCTGGTCTCGCAACTTGGACGGTTTCGCCGGATGGCATGACCTACACTTTCAGTCTGAAGCAAAATGTGAAGTTCTCGAACGGAGATCCATTCAACGCCTACCAGGTGTGGGCTGAAGAGTATGGTTTCTATTACCTCTCAGGTAACAGTTCAGCGTGGCTTGAATCTTACGCCCTTATGGACATGTCAAACGTCAATTTCGGTCCAGCTACAATCGCGCTGATGACCCAAAGCGGGCTGGCTAATCCATCACCAGCTCTAATGAGCATCATGACGAATTCAAGCTGGCCGATGTACGTAACCGACCCCAACACGATTGTTTTCCATTTGATCGCTCCGTTCATATGGTTCCCGGGAGCGCTTGTAGTATACAACGGCCTAATGTATGATGTCCAGTGGGTCTTAGAAAACGGAGGCTTCGGTACGGCCGCAGCTTTTAACTCATACTTCAACCAGCACCCGATCCCTGGAACCGGTCCCTACGTGTTCACAGGTATGTCCGAGAATTCATACGTGAAGCTTGCTCAGAATCCCAGTTACTGGGGAGCAAACATGACTGCTGCTCAGATTGCGCAGCAACCGCTATTTGATCCTGGACACGCAACGAACGTTATCTTCTATTACAAAACAGATGACGTTGCTAGGTACACCGACCTTTCAACCGGGGCGGTCCAAGTCGCAGACATATTGACACCCGATTGGAATCTTGTCACCTCTAATCCCCAGACATATTCGTACTTGAAGAACCCGCCGTGGAATGGAGAAGTTGCATTACTAGGCCTAAACACCCACGACTACCCCACAAACATAACACTCGTCAGACAGGCGATAGTGCATGCGCTCAACTATACTGCCATTGCCGGCGCATACTTGGGACAGCTGACGCCTTACGTTGGTCCTGAATACCCATGGTGGAAGGACTACTACGACTTAGGCAACTTCGCGCCATACCAATACAATCTAACCTTGGCGAAGCAACTTCTAGCGGAGGCAAATATTGCCAACATGCCAACCTTTCTGCTAAGGGTGCAGTCCGGATGCCCAGTCTGCACTAACTCAGCTCAGGTCATGCAATCGGATCTTGCAGACATCGGAATCAATGTGAATATTGAGGTCATACAGCCAAGCCTGTACAATACACAGCTCGGGAACTATCAAACCAACGTTGCAAACGCCGCTGAACTTGGTCAGCTTGAATTCGTGAACTCCGGATTTGGCTGGGGACCAGCAACAGTCACTCCAACAGACTACTGGGTCACGTTCGTAAGCAACCAATCGCTTTGGGGTAACTACGCAGCGTACTACAACCCAGTCGTGCAGAAGGCGGTGAACGCGTTCTTCACGAATAGCACGAACACCCCTTACCTGCAGTCCCTTGTGACAGCGGCCCAAGCCCAAATCTACAATGATGCCCCGTATGCCTGGCTTGGCACGTTCGGTCTCTGGTTGCCATGGGGTGGGTCCTTAGTCTGGAAGACAGGCGTAGTAACCGGCTTCTTAGTTGACCCCGTATGGACAGGGCAAATGACAGAACCTATCGCCAATACAGTAACCTTCGGTCCCGGCGGCACCGGCGCATCATAACCGATTTCATGAGAGCAGTACCGACGCGCCGGTACTGTTTCTCCGTTTTTCTTTGAAGCTTTTTCTGAAGCCTCACAAGAGTAGCTGACGGTTTGTTCCTTTATGTTCAACTTGGCAGAGCTGCATCTACCCAACCTTCATGTTGGGTGAAATCGTTTTATTGGTCAAAGCAGTCACATTTAAAACTAAGCGAAGATTCTGATTTAAACTAAATATTACTATATTCGTAGTAGGTTATATTCATGGCCGGAATTGAACAGTCAGTACCACTTGAATCCTCTCTCTGGTTGAACAACTCGACTACGACTGTTCGAGACGAGCTTGAACAAGTATTCAGAATTTCTTCGTGGTTAGACTTCCCATTTACGGTAGACGAGGTCGCAGAGTATTTTCTACCTGGCTTGAACCTAACGGGCGACCAAGTGAAAGCGTTATTCACAGACCGTGCAATTGACTTACCTTTCACTCTACGCGACCGCTATTTGCTTACAGACATTTCTCAGTCAACAATCTCGCGGGCAGAAAGAAAACTATTTTCGGCTGCAAAACTTGAATCAGCTTCAAAATTCGCTAGCACACTAACGCGTCTGGTTCCTTGGATTGAAATAGTTGCTGTGACCGGAAGCGTTGCATACGGTAGCGCGCGTAAATGGGATGATATTGACTTGTTCATAGTAACTAAACGAGATCGACTATGGCTTTCATTATCCCTAGCTCTAATCCTGGTTAGATTGGGGAAGTTGTTGCGAATTCAAGGCACCGATCTTTTGCCGTTCTGCTTGAGTTACGTACATGACGATCTAGGTTTCCTTCAAGAATCATCGAAGAGTAAGTTCTCTCCTCTTTTTGCACGTGAACTCCTTAAAGCCCAACCTTTGGTTGGGATTCATAGATACAAACAAATCCTTGAAAGTAACGAATGGATCAAACTCGTTCACAAAGCAGCGTATACTTCAAAGATGAGTCAACTAAATGACTCTGAATCATCAAACAGAGGCACAGTGGCTCACGAAAGGCTCTCATTTTTCTTGCAATGGGCTGACGGCATCGCTTTCGTTTTCCTCAGCGGCTACCTGAAGATTCGAAGCCATATCACCAATACTAAACTAAAGTCCGAATGCCAAGAATTTCGAGTCTTCGATCAAGTGATGAACAGGCACTCCTGCATGTATGTTTCGAATCTGTACCGATGGTTGCAACAACTCTGGAGCGGACAGAGACAAGCATCATGCGCCCGTACTGTCTAATGAAGATGGGAGGATAGCAGATTGGTGTCCTTAACTGTGGGAATTTGCGCCTACAATGAGGAATGGAATATAGGAAAACTGTTGAACAATATCACTCATGGACAGAACCTTCCTTCTGATGCAGAAATCATCGTTGTTTGCTCGGGGTGTCAGGACAACACTCCGCGCATCGTAGAACAGGTCGAGAAGAGTGATTCGCGGGTTAGGTTAATTGAAGAACCTGCGAGACTTGGGAAGGCTCGTGCAGTAAATAGGATCCTATCTGAGGCCAGAGCAGAGAATATCGTCTTCCTATCCGCCGACGTGACACCTAAACCCAATTGCTTAATGGCCTTGGTGAGGGCGATGGATGACTCTACTGTTGGTATATCCTGTGGTAAACCTAGCCCCATCAAACGAGGTAGCGCGGCGATCAGGGGAGTGGTGGAAACCTTATGGGGTTTTCATAATTGGCAACTTGAACAATTGAACCATCGAGGGGTCTTAATGCACGCTAGTGAAGTATTTTGCATCAGGACGGGATTGGTTCATGAAATTCCTGAAGGCATGGTAAACGACGACGCGTACCTTGCAGTAGCAACCAAGAATCGAGGTTACAAGATAAAATTTGTTTCTGGCTCACAAGTTGACGTTTACGGTCCCCAGACCTTCGGCGATTATATTAAGCAACGACGCCGCATCATCGCTGGACATTACCAAATTCGTCAAGCCACCGGGAAGTTTTCGGCCTACATAATCTACGCAATTATTGTAAGACCCAGACTGACGGTGCGTCTACTCGTCGAATATCTAGCGGCAACTCATCAAATTAAGAGCGCCCTGACTCTAGCTTTCGTAGAGACGATAGCAAATTCTATGGCGGCCCTTGATGTTCTGCGAAGGAAATCATATTCCATCTGGAGTATCTGCCATACAACGAAAACCTCTCGTGAGCTATGAGAAACGCGTTAACTGAACTACTTAGCTGCTAATGGTATTCTAAACAGGACATTGTCAGATACTCCCCAAACCTCGCGAAGCGATACGGTGACGGAGTAAGCTTATGGAACTATTAACCGGCTATACCCTCTACCGCTTCTTCAAAGACCGCAAGCCCCTCTAGAATCGCATCAATCGGCGTCACAAGTGGTGGCGAAATCTTCACAGTAGCACTCCCAAATCCCACAGGCGCAAACATCAGAAGTCCTCTTTCCACAGAACGCTCGACGATATCAAATGCACCCTCCGAGTCAGGCTCCATTTTCCTGCCAGGTTTAATCATGTGCACACCAGCGACCATACCGCGTCCTTGCACGGCGGCAATATTTTGCGGAAACTTATAGCGAACGCGATTAAGTCCCTCGTGAAGCACTCTGCCGCTTTTGGCCGCTTTCTGAATCAACTTTTCCTCGAGGATTATGTGAATACTGGCTAGTGCCGCCGCGCAGCACACCGGGTTGCCGGTGTGGGTGCTCGTCATCGAATTGGGAGGGAAGAGGTCCATAAGTTCCTGTTTGCCGACCACGGCTGAGAGAGGAAGCGAGCCGGAAATACTTTTGCCCAAGCAGAAGATGTCAGGCACTACGTCGTAATGCTCAAAACCCCAAAGCGTACCGCAACGACCGAAGCCTGCTTGAACTTCGTCGAAGCCCAGAACAATGCTATTCGCGGTCGTCCACTCGCGTAGTTTCTTCGCGAATTCGACGGGCATGAAGGCTGCTGAGCCACCCTGGAATGTCTCTGGCAACACCAAACAGATCCTGTCTGAGGTAACTCCTTTTGTCTCGAGAGCATTCGTAAAGTCTTCAAACGAGTTGTCCTTGGTGCGTATGTCACCAGGAAAATCAACCTGGATAAACCCCTTATCGGCTGTAGGTCCGATCCAGTCCTTGAGTGTGGACGATCCTCCAGCGAGCTGCGCGCCCATTGTTCGACCATGGAAATCACCGTTAAACGTGACTATGATGTTCTTGCTCGAACCGCCGACCTTTTGGCCGAAGGCGCGTGAGATCTTGATAATGCATTCAACGGCCTCCGCGCCCGTGGTGAGAAGAAAACACTTGTCCAGTCCATCTGGCGCAAGTTTTACTATCTTGGTGGTGAGTTTAGCTCGATATTCGCTCGGGAAACAGTAACTGTGGAGCAGTGGTTTCGTCAGCACCTGTTTTATGGACGAAATGATTTCTTCGCGGCCGTGGCCTGCCGACGCCACAAGCACGCCGCTTGACCAATCGATCCAGCAATTCCCCCAGCGATCGAACACACGGAAGCCTTTAGCGCGGTCCCAAACCACTGGTGGTTGGCCTGTCATGGACAATGGCTCGGTCCTCCTTAATTTCTCCAAAGTCGGGATAGATTTGGGTGCGGGAATGTCCGTGACGATCCTACGGAATTTGGTTCGGATTCGTTGAGTCTTCTTTGGACGGAGCGCGAATTGTTTAGACACGCTTCTTCACCTTTGTTCTCAAGATATGCTGCTCTAATATGACGTCTCCGTCACCAAAATTGTCTCGTGAATGCTATTCGCGAGAATGGTTACGAAGTCCGACCTGATGATCGATCTTCTCAAAGGGAATAGATCGATTCGTAAGGCGTGTGAAAGCATGATATTTCCACGGACCAATTTGAAGCAAATAGGTGAAATATGCGGACTACGTAAGCGCCAGCTTGATTTGCTGCAGGGAAGGATAAGGTTTCATGACTGATTATGTTTACGGAAGCGTTGATGGAATAGGTAGCTCTCTGGGATCCTATGCTGTAATGACGATGGATGTACCCTGGAAACTAGTCAAGGATAGAATCGGAGGCAAGCCTGCTTCAATCACCATGATTTCTGGCCTTAAGCACGATTACCTCGACAGTCTCGTCAAGGAAGTGCCTAAAGTTGAAGCAGTAATTGGTATTGGTGGTGGCATGACCAATGATGCAGCCAAGTACTTCGCCTGGAAACGCAAATGCGCACTGATCCTGGTCCCGACAATAGTGTCGGTAAACGCGTACGCTACTCCTGCTGCAGCTGTCAGGGAACCCGATGGCCGGGTGAATTATACGGGCAATGTCTCACCTTCAAAGGTAGTCATCGACTACGCAGCAATTCAGGCTGCACCTAAACGCTTGAACACGGCTGGTACGGGCGACATTTACTCATGTAGGACAGCCTTGTTTGATTGGAGGCTGGCTCACGAAAAGAACGGAGAATCGTATGACGAAAAAATCGCTGCCGGATCACAGCATATACTGGACAGACTTGTCGCAAATGCTGATGAAATCAAGAACGTCAGTGAGAAAGGAATTCGAACGCTCGTAGAATTACACATTGAAACTAACAGATTACAGGTTCTTGCAGGAAAAGCGCGTCCTGAGGAGGGAAGTGAGCATATATTTTTCTACACCTTGGAGAACCTTACGAAAAAAGAGTTCGTTCACGGAGAAGTTGTCGGGACAGGCATCTTTGTTCTTACTCACTTCCAATCCGCCGAGGAAGATCACGTGGCGTCAGTAATGGATAAGATGGGATTAATGTTCAGGCCACGAGATTACGGAATCAGTCACGAACAATTCGTAAATACGACGATTGAAATGAAGCGGTATGCGCGTGAGAAGAAAATGTTCTTCTCAGTACTCGATACTGTTGAAATTACCAAGGACGATGCAGAAGAGCTCTGGCGTAAACTTTCAGCTTGATCGTCTACGTCGATTAGACGGAGTAAGATTGGCCTCCTACTCTGGAGGAATCACGCTGAATACCATACTTAGATCAATCCCCTGGCGTTTTCTGTATGCTTTTGCAACGTAGTAACCTACAAGTCCAATTGCTGCAATTCCGGCACTAAGCGGATATGAGACTGGTGCCCCGCCTATGTACGAATTAGTTATGCTTCCGTAAAGGAGTATAATTTCGACCGCAGCGGAGAATATCCCTACTAAAGTTACCACTGGTATGCTGCCCACTTTCTTTTTCACCCAGTCTGGAGATTGTTCGAAGATTTCCTTCGCCTTGTATGGGAATAGTATGCCTGCAAGGCTGGTAACGAAGAAAGCCAAGTTAAGGAGAATCGTAGTGTTAGCGAAGGCTACTGGGAAGCTTGTATAGATGAACAGAATCAGCAATATTTCGCTTAGTACTGCGGTAAGGATAATTGTCTTCACCGGCGTGTGGCGCGTTTCGTCCACATCCGCCAGCCAGGCCGGCCCAACTCTGTCGAATGCCCATGCAAACATATTTCGAACGATTGGAATGAAATCTGTAGGCGTCAGCCATATCCATGCAAGACCGAAAGCTAAGGCGCCGAGTATTTCGAAGACCGGATTCTGACCTGGCAATATCGTGAATAGTGAATTCACGGATGCTGTCATTGGTAACGTCACTGTAGAGGAGCAGCAGTTAACTAGATAATTTGCTCCTGAAAAGAAGTCGTATCCAAACGCGGTGTATATGCCCAACGCCCAGAGCGCGAATATTATCCCTCCAATGAGCGTGCTTCCGATGATAGAGAGTGGCATACTCTTAGAGGCGTTTTTCGCTTCGCCAGCAGTATAAGCTGAGAAATTGAATCCAATTAAGCCCGCCATTGCGTACACCAAGGCTGCTATAGTGCCTGACCACGTCCAGCCTGTCTGGTATCCGTTCTTTATTGCCGTTTGAATTATTCCATTATAGGTGAAACCGCTTGAAGCGAATTGAGAATTGAAGGCGGTGACAAATGCTGGTTGTGAGACCGAGAGTAGATAGATTATGTTAACAATCGTACCGACCATTACAATGAAGAAGAGAACCTTCATAAAATTCCAAACCGCTCTCCCGTAAGCCATAAGAATCGTTACACTGAAAATTAGAATTGTACCAGTAACAAGCTCACCCGTAGTTGTCCCGAACCACGCTGAATTAGCTACGAGCGACGGATTATTCGTCATCGTGCCTATGGTGGCTACAAACACATTCAATGCAGAGGAAGGGAAGACGTAGCCAGCATCCGCAACGAAACTGATCACGGTGACTGTAAACAACCAGCTAGTCATGAAACCTAAGGCTGGATGTATGATGCGACTAACATACACGTAGTCACCACCAGATCGGGGCATGGCAGCGGCCAACATCGAATAAATCATTGCAGGACCAAGTGCAACCAGTGGAATTGCGACCAAAAAAGCCAGAAACATGTTACTTTGTGGAAAACCGAATGGAGTAAAGGACACAATGAAGACGATTCCAACTGCCGGCATTATTTGTCCATAAGTTAAGTTGAAGAGATCAAAGGCGGATAACGAACGTACAAGTCCTGTGGCTTCTCGAATGAAGACAGGCGTTTCTTTAGCCATGCCGCCTCCTCTCTTATCGTATTGAATATATCACTTTCGCATCTACCAACTTCGCGGCTAAGATCACCTATTCGAGCGGTGTTGAACAAAATCTTCTAAAGTGGACACGTCGTTACGACGGATAAGCGGAGATTTCGACGACGATGCCGAAGTTGACAGAAACGCAAATGATACAAAAGTTACGTCAATTCGATACCGCCACTATCTGCAATGTCGTAGCTACATATCCGGAGAGTGACATCTGCCTGAAGCTCTACGACGCATGGCACGGCGAATATTATACCGACACTTCCATCAAATGTATCTATCCTGAGTTGGGACCTTTATGCGGATTCGCGGCAACAGCGTGGTATTCGGACGTTAAGCCGGAATTCGAAACAGATCGTTGGTTGCTGTATGAACATCTTGACTCAACACCCAAACCCGTTATTCTAGCTGCCAGACAAACATACACGCCAGGCTTAGAGAAATTATGTGGATTGTTCGGTGGAATGATGACCGCTGAATTCAAGGCTTTTGGAGTTGTCGGAGTAGTTACTGACGGACCTATGAGAGATTACATCGAAATTAAAGAACAAAATGTTCAGTATTTAGCGACAGGTTTCACTTCAGGTCACGGTCCTCTCCACGTGATAGGAGCGAATATTCCAGTAAGGATCGGGAGCATGAGTGTGACACCAGGCGACATAATCCACATGGATCAATGCGGGGCCTGCAAATTTCCCGCGAGAAAGCTTCCAGAAGTTTTGGAATTCGCAACCGAACTAATTCGGCGAGAGAACAAACAGAAAACGTTCTTTCAAGATCGATTGTTCAGCCTAAAGAAATGGAAGAAAACAGTTAGCAGAAAACAAAAGTAAGTTGTGCACGATGTGACGTTTAATCCCAAGCAAGGTGTAGCATATTGAAGAATTTTGTTAAAGAAAAATTGCGAGCAGGGAAGCCTTCAATCGGAACCTGGGTTGAGATGAACAACCCCGACGTATCAGAACAATTGTCAGTCTTAGGATTTGATTGGTTAGTGTTCGATGTGGAACACGGACTTTTTAGTATGCCAGATGTTCAGCGAATGATGCAGTCGATGAACCCGAGCCTGAACTGCCTACCTTTCGTCCGCGTTCCAATCAATGAACCGGTATTTTTCAAGTGGGCATTAGATATGGGTGCTTACGGAGTCGTAGTACCCTGGGTGAATTCAAAGGAAGACGCAACCAAAGCGGTTCGAGCGAGTAAGTATCCACCTGAAGGAATTCGAGGCTGCGGACCGAGACGAGCTTCGCAATATTACTCGGAAATATCTGATTATGTGAAAAATGCAAACGAAGAGACCCTGGTAGTAGTTATGATCGAAAGTCAACAAGCTCTCGATAATATTGACGAGATACTATCTGTAAAAGGAGTAGACGCAGCCTTCATAGGCCCAGATGATCTATCCTTGAATCTCGGAATTTTTCAGGAAAAGCAACACAGCAAATTCAAAGCCTCCCTAGCTAACGTCGTGGACGCATGCAAGAAACATGGTGTAGCGCCCGGAATGCATTGCAATGACAAGAACATCAACGATGCCATTTCGCAGGGATTTCAATTCTGTGCATTAAACGACGATGACACCTTTCTAACTATGGGAGCGAAAGCTTGCCTGCAAGGAGTTAGGGGATGGGTGCCTGGAAGCTCACGCTAACCAATAATTTTCATGCTACCAGAGTCCTAAGAATTACTCCAGGAGTGAGACCCTATGCCAACACTCACAAGCTCACAACTCGCTAATCTATCAGAAGCTCTCTTAGAAGCAGCTGGTGCAACTAAGGAAGAAGCAAAGACCGTAAGCAGATTATTGACAGAATCAAACTTGGCAGGTGTTGACTCGCATGGGGTCTTCCCAAATCTTTTGAATTACATGAAGGGCTTACGAGAGGGAACAATCAAGCCCAACGCAAAAATCGAAATCATACGAGAACAAGAATCAGTATTGCTCATAAATGGAAATTGGGGATTCGGCCAGGTAATATGTACTAAGACCATGCAGATGGCAATCGAAAAAGCGAAGCAAACCGGAGCCTGCGCCGCAGGGATATTCAACTGTAACCATATCGGAAGATTATCCGACTACTCAAAGATGGCTCTGCAACATGACATTATCGCATTTGTTGCCGTAAACAGCGACCCAGGTGTTGCCCCATACGGTGGAACACGTGCCGTGTTGGCTACAAGCCCGATAAGCTTCGCAATACCAGCAAACGCGGAAAAACCAATCGTTGTTGATTTCGCAACAAGCGTCGCTGCGGAAGGTAAAGTTAGGGCCGCTCTCTACAAAGGGACCCAGCTGCCAGAAGGATGGATACTCGACTCACAAGGTCGACCGTCCACTAATCCAGCCGACTTGTATGAGCCACCTCTACCACCGGCACAAGTCAAACTTGCAGGCGCGTTACTTCCCGCGGGCGGCCACAAAGGTTTCGGTCTCGCCTTAGTCGTAGAAGCTCTCGCAGGAGCCCTCACAGGAACTGGATGTGACGGCGAAATCACCTACGGCATGACAAACGGAGTCTTCATACTCGTCCTGAACATTGGCAGCTTCGTACCATCGGAATCATTCAAAGAACGAATCGACAAACTGATCAGATCAGTAAAAAGCTCACCAACCGCTCCAGGATTCACACAAATACTCATACCGGGTGAACCAGAATACAAAGAGGAAGAGAAACGGTCGAAAACCGGGATTCCGATCCCTGATGCTGCTTGGAAGACGCTGGAAAATGCATGCAAAGAATATGGACTTGACATAGCAGAAATTCTCCGACGTTGACCACAACCCAAATGCTCCGATACCGAATTGCCGGTCGTTCTTACTCAGGCAACGTTCTCTAGTTCTTGCCCCAGACAGACATTCTACCCGAAATAACAAAAACGTAAATTAATCTTGGCAGCATTTACCCTGTCAGATGCTATATGTTATACGGCTATATGGGTAAAATCCTCCGAGTCAATCTAACAAATGGGAAAATTACGGAAGAATCTCTGTCGGAGGAGATAGCCAGAAAATATGTAGGCGGTAAAGCTCTTGCCGCAAAGATTCTCTTTGAAGAACTGAAGCCTGGAACAGACCCTTTAGGGCCTGACAACAAATTAATTGTTGCTACTGGTGTGGCAAGTAGCATTCCATTCGCTGGCAACAGCCGGTTCAACGTCTGCGCCAAATCTCCTTTAGGATTAGCATGGGGAGAATCGCTCAGTGGCGGATTCATGTCACCGAAAATCAAGCAATCCGGCTACGATGCTTTCATCTTCGAAGGCGCCTCGAAGTCACCTGTGTGGCTTTACGTCAACAACGGCAAATCTGAACTGAGAGACGCGTCAAAGTATTGGGGTCATAACGTATTAGAAACCGAGGAAGGCATCAAGAAAGAACTCGGAGATACTGACAGGCGACAGACAAGTGTTGCTTCGGTCGGACAGGGAGGCGAAAACCTCGTCCGGTTCGCTGCGATCATCAATGATCTACGCGAAGCCGCCGGCCGATCAGGAATGGGAGCAGTTATGGGTTCCAAGAAATTAAAGGCCTGGGCCTGTAAAGGAAATCTGAAGGCTCCAATCAGTGACCAGAAGAAACTCATGGAATATGTAAGACAATGCGTAACAGAGGTTAAGAAAGGACCAGCAATTGACGGCCTTCATGCATTTGGCACCGTAGGCGACACAGATGACCTCAGCAGAAGCGGCAGATTACCAACTAAGAACTTTCAGCGCGGAACATTCGAAGGAGCGGACAAAATCACCGGTGAAACGATCGTCAACAGCGGATTTCTAATCGGAAGAGACACATGCTGGGGATGCTCAACCAACTGCAAACGTGTAGTCGAGTCAAAAGAACCCTATGAAGTAAATCGGGAACTCGGTGGTCAAGAGTACGAAACAACAGCCGCTCTAGGCTCATTCTGTCTCAACGATGATATGTATTCGATTGGTAAGGCGAACGAACTTTGCAATCTCTATGGGCTTGACACGATTTCCACAGGCGTCGTCATCGGTTTCGCCATGGAGGCATATGAAAAAGGTCTCATTTCTGAGAAGGATACTGGGGGGCTGGCAATAAAGTGGGGAAACCCACAGGTTATACTGAAACTGATAGATCAGATAGCCATGCGACAGGGAATTGGGGACCTATTGGCGGAGGGCGTCTACCGAGCCTCGGCGAAATTAGGGCACGGCGCTGAGGAATTCGCAATGCATGTGAAGGGTAGAGAGATTCCTATGCATGAACCTCGCGGCAAGCGAGGGGTAGGACTTATGTATGCTGTTGCAGATCGCGGCGCGAACCACATGGAATGGGAACATGACGATCTCTGGGATCCACCCGCAAATCTCAGAGCAGAACTAGGGCTTACGCCTGAAACTGTTCCCGATCGAGGACTACTTGATTATGGACTAAGCAAGGCAAAAATTGGGAAAATCTGTGGTGACTTGTGGGCTACGTTAAACAGTTTAGTTGTCTGCTGCTTCGACGTTTATCCAGGAGGCGGTATTGAACACAAAACTTTGCTGGGGATGGTGAATGCAGCCACAGGTTGGAATATGACGATGGAAGAATACTTGAAGGTCGGCGAACGGTCGCTCGACATTACGAGAGCTTTCAACGTGCGAGAAAATCTTAGCAGAAAAGACGATTATCTGCCAAAGAGAATGATGGAACCCCTTCCGGATGGTACATTCGCAGGTAAGCCGTTCACGCAGGAAATGCTAGACACGCTACTGGATAACTTCTATGAATTGAGAGGTTGGGATAAGAAGACCGGTATACCAACTAAGTCAAAGCTCGAGGCCGAAGGACTCGACTACGTAGCTCAAGAACTGGATAAGCTAGGTAAGCTTCCGCAATAGTTGCTGATTCATCAACTATCAGATTGCCGAATTCTTTCATAGGAACCTCGAAGGATTGAAGCAACCACAGTAAGATACGAATCCACCCACGATTCCGGTTCCGACGACTACAACCTTCAAAGCTCTACTGCTTTGCTACCTATCTCCGAACTTGATCAATTTCGTTTCATGTATTCTTCAGCAATTTCTCTAGCATGTTGATAAGCATCGATCCAAGTTTCGTCAGGTCTTTCGGCACATCCGACTCCGATAACTTTGCGACTCAATTTCTCATCTGAATTAGGGTTTCCAGGCAATATCAAAATGGAATAACAACGTCTTGAAGGATCTGGATTGAAGATGTCGATCATGAGAAATTTTTTGCCGGTCCTCTTCTTCCAGAGAAACGGTTCGCCATTTACGCCGCGATCAACAATTCGCCAGTCTGTTCTCAATTCTTCACAAATCCAAGACAGTTGAGTTGTGTCCACATTGCTCATTCATGCATCAATATTGGTTTAGCAAGTTAGAGCAGACTTAGAATTTCACAATTTACTCCATTTACTGTTGAAGAATTTTGACCAACTGCTCTGATTCAATATTGCCACCACTTACGAGCAACGCAATATTCTTGTGTCTTATCTGATCCTTGATCTTGAATGCTGCCGCAGTTGAGGCTGCTCCTGACATTTCAGCAATCTGTCCTGTTGTGAGAAAAATCGTTTTAACCGCCCTTCTCATCTCGTCATCGTCCACTAGTATAATATCATCCAGCCTTCCTCGCAAACTGTTGAGTGAGAGCTCATATGCTCTGGAAGTGGCTAGGCCTTCAGCCACAGTCGTTACCGGTTCGGCGGTAGATTTCAGTCTGCCTTCCTTCCATGAAAGATAGAAGGCAGGTGCTCCTTTCGCTTGTGCGCCAATCACTTTAATGGACGGATTTAGCGTCTTGTATACTATACATGCCCCTGATGCTCCAGATCCTCCGCCGATCGGGTTTATGACAACATCTATCTCTGGTTTCTGTTCAAAAATTTCAAGATGCATCGTTGCCACTCCTTCATGAAGAAGCGGTTCGTTCACGCCGTGTACGAAAAGATAGCCTTTCTCAGCCGACAATTTTTGTGAATAATCTAAGGCTTCATCATAAACGTCACCATAAGTAATTACGTTGGCTCCGAGATCTTTGATTGCCTGGATTTTCATTTGGGGAGCCCCGCGGGGCATCACGATCGTCACATTTACTCCGAAAAGGAAACCCGCGTAAGCTACAGATTGAGCGTGGTTACCTGTGGAAGCAGTTATCACTCCAGATTTGACTGCTTGATCCTTCATTTTCTCCATGTAATTGATGCCGCCGCGGATTTTGAAAGCTCGCGTGGGTTGCAAGTTTTCCAGTTTGAGGTACACTTGACATTCTAGAAGGTTTGATAATTGTCGTGAATAGATAAGTGGAGTTGGGCTCAGATAGCGGTTCACTATTCTACGAGCAATATAGACGTCCTGCAGGCGCGGAATTCTTTCCTTTCCTAAGGCCATGTTTTTGATTGAATACTACTTGATATTATCTGTTGAGTTGCGAAAATATTTCCTGTTAAAGTTGCGGTACCGCGTGTAGGATCGGTAACGTTAACTTTCTGAATTCCAGTTAGAATTGTAGTTCGAAAACTCGAGGTATTGTTGATGTCGCATACGGAGTTCAATATATTGGATGCTGAGCTAGTAGATTTCAAGGTTGAAGCCGAACACTGGCAATACTACGATTTGTCAGATGGTTCTAAGTTAAAGATCAAATTGGTACTAACACAGGTCCTAAGATCGCGAAATCAAGTGAATGAGCTTGGAGAACCAATCTACTCTTGGAATGCGCCAACTTTCTTGTCAATCGTATCATGCCTGAACAGCCTAAGAAGTCGACCAACCGACACGCCGGTGACTCCAGATCATATCGCTGATAGCATTGACGTTGAAGTTGACTTCAAGAAAGTAAACCAGAATGAAGAGTGGAACGTATATACGCTCACCGACGGAACGACATTGCAACTTAAGCCAAAAGTGAATGGCATTGCAAGGACCAAGCTCAAAGGCCAGGCGGGAGAACCGGTCTACACGGTCGCGACAGGAAATCCAGTGTATAAAGTAAAAATATTGAACGATTTAATCAGAAAACCCAAAAGTGAATGAGTGTCCAACGTTTATGGTTGAGGGACCGCAACCGACCGATGATCAAAGTCAGGATTTGAAATTTGCGGATGGTCTTCTCAAAAGATAGATTGAACCTACTAGAAGAACTTAATTAAATACTACACAAATAGTAAGTTCGGTGGTGGGCTTGGCGTTAGGCGAATTGGAAGCAGAAGTCTTAGGTGCGCTAAATAAACTGGGTAAAGCCTCTGCTAGGGAGGTTATGAGCGAAATTAGCAAGCAAAAGAAACTCGCGTATACGACTGTGAGTACAGTCCTAGATCGACTTTACCATAAGCATATGGTACGTCGGTTCAAGGTTATCGGACGTGGTGGCGTAAAATACCTCTACTTGTCAGCTGCCCCGCAAGACATGCGTACGAGTATGGTTGATAACGCCTTAGGTAAGCTGGTGAACGCCTTCGGGCCGTCTATAGTTCCCACGATCTATGACAGCCTCGAACAATTATCGAAAGATGAAGTTTCCGACTTGAAAAGGAAGGTTAGCAAAACCCAAAGAAAGTAAGGCCTATGATTCTATCGCTGTACAGCGCCTACTTCACTGCTTTCCAACTACCGATTCGTTATGATAACGTGTAACCGTAATCAGATGAAAGTGATGAGTCCCGATGTGAGAATATTCTCGGATATAAGAAATCTAACAGAATGTGTTGCTCAAAGCCTCAGAGATAGTATTAATCAGACAGACAAAAGCGGACAATACTTCCTCGCATTGGCAGGAGGAAACTCACCTCGTGCCTTATACCAACTTCTGGCCGAGGATTACGCTGACAAAATCGCTTGGACCAAGGTGCAATTGTTTTGGGGAGACGAGCGCTACGTATCGACCAGTGATTCACGAAGCAATTTCCGTATGGTTCGAGAAACATTGCTGCGCCATCTCCCTATTCCAACAAACCAAATTCATCGGATGCCCACGAATTACAAAGATCCAAATGACGCTGCTCACGCGTACGAAATCACTCTAAGAAAGTATTTCCATTCTATGTTGCCACGGTTCAACCTAACGATCCTCGGATTGGGAAGCGATGGTCATACTGCATCTATCTTCCCTGGATCAGTATCATCCGAGGAAAAAAGATGGGTAGTTGCCACTCAAGCGCCGACGGAACCAAAACAGCGTCTCACGCTAACATTGCCTGTACTGTCAAATTCAGAGCAAATTTTCTTCATAGTGACAGGTTCCGATAAAGCAAGTGCGTTGGCGAGAACCCTAAGTAATGATACCGAAGTGCAGTGTTGTCCCGCCGCAGGAGTATATCAGAAAAATGCGTCCGTGATCTTCTGGATAGACAAAGATGCTTCGAAGCAGCTTAGCCTAACGTAACTCAGCCTGTCCCACCGCAGGCGTCGCATGCAACTTTTCCCCCACCATAACATTCCTCGCATTGATTATCAACGATCCCTCGTCCATCACAAATGTCACATTCTACCATCTTGCCTGCGGCGTCTGGAATCTTCCCTTTACCCTTACATTCGCGACATTCTGCCGGTAATGTACCCGCACCACTACACTTAGGGCACTCAACCTCGCCATCTCCGTTACATGTTTTACAAGCCAATTTGGTTCACCTAATGAGAAGCTACTTTCAATTACTTGAAACTACGAGATCTGGCGCAATGTCTGTATCCAATAACCTTTGTAAAAGTTGCAGAGCGTCTTTAAAATTGTTGCTACGAAAGCAGAAATCATACCGACTAAGCCGATACAACATGTTTGAACCCATCGGCAAAATCCTCATGTTTCAAGACAGCGGTATAGTGTATCGAAGCTAAAGGTTGCTGTTGATTAGTTAGTGTGCGACAGCATGGGATCTAGTGCGACGATAAATTATCAAAGCTATCGCAGTCACTGCAACAAACGTCGCTATTGCAATTGTTTCAGGCATTGTGTAGTCCGGGGTCCATTCGACGCTTATAGTATACGGTGAATCCATTACGCGAGAATAGTTTGTCGAAGTCGTAATCAAGGTTCCATTCTTGTACCAGCCCTGGAAAGTAAGTGTGCCT
>Ga0326727_10014388_pt1 | contig 17262 bp, 8 predicted proteins | sample MB2enrmetagenome_FD_207643 | JGI IMG/M metagenome (GOLD analysis project Ga0326727, IMG submission 207643) | Lab enriched peat soil microbial communities from McLean, Ithaca, NY, United States - MB29MY | ecosystem: Environmental > Terrestrial > Soil > Wetlands > Peat | place: USA: New York...
AAAGTGTCGATGTTCTCAAAGGCCATATCAAAATCCGGATCGACCCGGTTCCAATCGTTCACGCCCGTAACCACAAAATGGGGGACGCCCTTCTCCACCAGCGGCCCCAGCCAGTGCTTATATTCGGGATCAGGGGAGGCGTCGTAATACCAGGCTCCGGCGATGATGCCTGGCGGCAGTTGCGCAACGATGTCCGGGTATTTCACCATGATGTCGCCCCACGCCATGACCCGCTTGCCGTGCTGTTCAAACCGGCTGGCGACGTTGTTCAATTGCGCGATAAACAATTTGGCGGGGGTCGCTCCGATGCCCGCTTGTTTCGCGGCCTTTTCAATTTCCCAGGTCTCATCGAATCCGATGTTCACGAAACGGCTGGGGAAGAGTTGCGCGAACTGGTCAATCCAGTCGTTCAGCAGCGCCTTAACCTGAGGATTTGCGGGATTGAATTCCCCGCCGTGGGGAAAATCCGACAGGTCCGAGTATTTCTCGATGCGGAACAGGTCGTGCATGTGGCCAAAGAGTTCGAGGCAGGGAATAACATCGATGTGCCGGTCACGGCCGTAGGCGATAATCTCCCTTACCTGCTCCTGGCTAAAGCGCGCTTGGGGATTCAGCAGCGAATACCCGTGCAGTTCGATGTTCGACTCGCTGTAGAAGTAAAACTGGTTGACCTTCCAAAGGGCCATGAAATCGAGCTGGCGCTTGATTTCTTCCGCGGTGGACATCACACCCTCGCTTCCCTCGTCCACCATGACGCCGCGATACGCCAGCGAGGGCCAATCATCGATTTCAACCTCCGGCAGCGCAGCCTGCTCTCCCTCCCCTTCCAGCAGTTGGCTCAGGGTCTGCACGCCGTAGAAAACTGCGGCGGTAGATTGTCCACGAATCTCCGCACCCGCAGTGGTCACTTTTAAATGATAAGACTCACGGGAATCGGGGCCCGGGCGCTCGTCCGGCATGGGCAAGGCGTCCACGCCACCCGTGCGCGTTAACACGATTGCCGGTTTCTGGCTACAGGTTTCCCAGATCTGCAATTCGTTGCCCGTGCGCTCCTTCACCCGGCGGGAAAGTTCCGCCGCGCTGTATCGATCTTCCAGGCTGGGCGCTGAGCCAAAACAAATTCCCACGCCGCTTACCAAGAGGCGCCCGCTTCCGTATGCGGCTTTCTGCGGACGCGGTAGCAGCGGATTGTGTTCCGCCGCAAATGAACTCATCGCCACGGCGAGCAGTAATGCCGTAAGTCTGAAATAACGCATAAGGGCAGATCCTCCGAGATGACAGGGAAGCGCTTCACAAACCTGGGTCCCAAATCGTGGCGACGATGAAGCGTTCGCTCGACGGCTGATCATTATAGTAGTACACCGTTACGATCTTCCCGTCGGGGCGTTCGGCGCTGCGCACATAGCCGAGGTCCCAGGCGGCGCCGTCGTTGCGCAAAATGATTTCCTTCCCCCAAGTTTTGCCGTCGTCGGAACTCAGCCGCGCACGGATGCCGTAAGGCTCGCTGCGATAACCGTAGGTGAGGCAAAGCCGGCCATCGTGCAGCCGCATCATGTACGGTGGATTTCCGGCGTGCCCGCCCGTGGAAGGAACCGGAGGCGGGGCGAGCGTCCAACTGGCGCCGTCATCCGTGCTGCGGAACAAATCGATGTGATTCAACTCTGGAAGCTCATGGGTGCGCGTTGCGGTAAGCAGCGTTCCGTCCGGAAGCCGCACCGTGGAAGGCATAATGCGAAATCCCTCGGTCTCCTCACCGACCCAGGCGATAAACCGCCAGGTCATGCCCCCATCGAAGGTCCGGGCGGCAAACACTCGTCCCTCTTTGCCGTTCCCTTTCGCCGCCGTCAGCATAAGCAACGCCTGGTGCTTCCCTTCGATCAGATAGTCGGTGCGGGCGGCGACGCCCAGTTGGCCGAACAGGGGAAAACGGTAAGGGCCGCGCCAGGTCTTGCCGCGGTCGTAGGAATAATAAAAGCGCGAAGCGCCGCTATCCTTGCTGCCTAAGCGGATGCTCAAAGCAAAATCCGGGTGGGAGAAATCCATGGGCTCCGGGAGATCGCTCAACTCCGGCCCGCCCTGCTGGGCGGAGCGCAGTGAGAGCGGGGCTTCGATGGTCCAGGTCTCTCCCCCGTCGAGGCTGCGCGCCTGGCGAGGCTCTTCGGGCCGGGCGGGGTCCACCTGATGCCGGTCCGGGGGCATGTGTTTGAAATAGGCGGCGCTGAAGCCCACGAGGATTTCGTTGCCCCAAGACCAGATGCCATGATTGGCGGGCCAGCCTCCGCAGCGGCCGTCCTCGCGATAGACCATCACATTCTTCACCACGCGCGGCGGTTCGACCGGCCATGCCACGGCGGCGAGCAGCCCCACCACGGCGATCCATTTAAAGCGCATTTCTCAGCCTCCTCTACTTCTTGATCAGGAACACCTCAGCGATGTCGATGGACCCTTCGAATCCCCCCTGCCCCGGTTCGAGAAACCAGCGCAAGGTGAGGGCGCCATCGCGCGTTGCCTCGGCGGGGATATCAAATTCGACCGGCCCCATCGTTTGCGGCTTCTGAATCCAGGAATGCACCTCGATCTTCCCGTTGGCCACCAGGCGGATGCGCGGGCCCACCGGGCGGCCTACAAATACCACGCGCACGCGGTATTGCGCATTCGGATCCAGATGCTCGTAGCGCATGGTAAGCGGCGTTTCGTAGCGGGTCTCGGCCCACGTCCACCACGCCATGGGACGGAGAATGAAGCGGGCCGGACCGTCCGGGCGCAAGGCGTCGGCCGAGGTGCGTCCGATCAGGCCCCCGGAAAACGCCGCGTACTCGGAGCGGACGGAGCGAAATCCCCCGGGATCCTTGGCATAGCCCGGCCCTTCGTCCACCAGATGCGGTTGCATCGCCGAATTTCCGAGATCGTCATAGAAGCCGCCCGGACCGGGATCGCTGCGGTGCAGAATCGAATCGATAGCGGCCAGCCGGGCCTCTTCCTTGTCGAGCTTGCGTAGTTCTGCGAAGCTCGCCTCCAACCACACGCGATTGTTCAGCGGAAAATCGGTCGTGTCCAGATTCGCGCCGCGGCTGACGGCAATCGCTTTGTAACGGTCCACGCTCAATTGCATGTGGATACTCTGATACAGCGCTTCGCCGAGCGCGAACACCCGGCTGCGCAGATCCTCGGCGGCCGGTTTGGTCAATGCCTGGTCAAGAATCCGCGACGCTTCCTCCACGGCCAGCAACGAGCCCGTGCGGCGCGCTTCACCCAAGCGCTCCAGCGCCTGCTGTTCCAGCCCGCTTTCGTACAACAGCCGCCGGCGAACGAAGCCGTCGTAGTAGGCACGATAGAGCACCTGCTGGAAGCGCCAGTTGAGCAGCATTTTCGGCGTGGCGGCGGATTCAATGGCCTGCACTTTGTGCAGCGTTTCGTCAACGGAAGCGTGCGGCAGCAGAGGCCCGCGCCAATCCTCTTCCAGATCGAGCGCGGCTTGCGCAATCCCCGTTTCGTGTTCGGGGCTGACGAACCAGCGCGCCCACTCGCGAAGGATCGTGCCCACATCCTGATTCGGGTCCCAGCCGAGGCCGCTCCAGACGAACTTGTTCATGTCGTCGTTGACGCCCTCGGAATAGGTGAGGAATCCGATGGTGGAGGGCATCATGTGGTGGAAAATCATCGCGTAGTCGATGGGGCGCGGGTTGATGACTTCGCGCGCTTCCGTCACCGCGAAGGCCACATCCCAGCCGGGCACCGGATACTCGGAGTGGATGGAGTGCGTGATGTCCGGATAGTAGCGGATGGGATAGCGGGAAGGCAGCTTGGCGCGCAGTTCTTCAATCGTAACGCGCGTCCAGGGGCCGTAGACCACGCCGTCCAGCCAGGCGGGCTCCGCCTTCACGATGTCAATGAATTCGTCGAACCACGCGGCGCTGAAATTCTGCGGCGAAACCCACATCTGCGCGTGGGGATGGAATTTGCGCAGCTCCACCTTTTCCTTTTCCAGCAGCGCCATCAGATATTTCGGTTCGGTGCGTCCGGGATCGCCGCCGGGGACAAAAATCGCGTCGATGCGGGGCAGGCGTTGATAGATGTTGCTCCACTCTTTGAGCGCGAACTCCACCTGCGCGGGATCGGAATAGTCCTGATCCATGGCCGGGTACCAGATCCAAACATCGATGCCGTATTTTTCGCAGATGCGGGACATCTCCGCCATCATATCGATCTTGGAAAGATGGAAATGCGGGCTGTCGTCGTCGTCATCCGAGCGTGGCGGAATCAACTCCACGGCATTGGTCCCGAAAATGATCATGTCGCGCAGATACTGCTCGAAATCCTGGGGCGACCAGGCATCGTAGGTGTTGACCTTGGGGCGATAGCCGATCTGATGCCCGCGCAGCCGGTATTTCGGAGCCGAGGCGATGTCAAGGCCGTCGGCGATCGAAGCCTGATTATGGTCCCAGCGCAGCTCGCGGAGAAACCGGCCGATTCCGAACAGCGTGCCGCGCTCATCGTTGCCGCGAATGTCGACGCCCTCGGCAGTCGTCCGCAGGCGGAATCCTTCCGCGGGTCCGGCGCCACTGGCGTGATGAATGGTGATCACCGGGCCGCTCCCTTGCGAGCCCCATTGCAGAGCGGTGCGCTTTTCGACTTCCTCAACCAGCATGGTGACGGCGTTTTTCTCGTGCCCGGTTAGTGATGCGTCCGCGGCGACGCGGGCGTGGCTAAGGTCGACCGCAAAGCTGCAAGGGGTCAGTGCCGCTGCGCACGCCAGCGCAAGAAGAAGACGTTTCATCATATTTCTCCCCCGTCCCCGACGCTTGCGCCGATCGTGCGCCCCGCGCCGGGGTGATCAATCAGGATTTTCACTGCTTGCTTGCGAACTCTTCAGTCGCTTTTTTTGATCAGCCAAACTTCCGACAGGCGCGAGTGCTCGCGCCAGTTGAGTTTTTCCTCGCCCACCGGCCGGTCCCAGGTCAACACCAGGCGGTGGTCCTTAAGGAGTTCCGGCGGAACCGGAAACTCTTTAATCTCTCCGGTTTTTTGGCCATCCAGAGTGGGCTGAACCCGCTCTCCGTTGATCCTGAGCAGCGCCTGTTTGTAGCCGGTCGAGCGCACTACGTACGTACCCTTGGGGTCGAGTCCGTCGTAAACCATGCGCTCGGGCCAGCTCGTCACCTGCCAGGTAAGGCGCAACCGGCTGAAGCCATCATTCCACCACCAGAAGCCTACACCGCCGCGCCGATTCTCCAAATCCACACCCGGTCCCCAGATGTCCTTGCGTACCACGTGGGGGGATTTTGCCTCGTTGCCGACGTCGTCGTAGAAGCTGCCTGGCCCGGGATTCTCCCAGGTGGCAATAACGTTGAGGCGCCGGCATTTCTCCTCTTCCGACCCCAGCTGCCGGACTTTTTGGAACTCATCTTCCAACCACCAGCGGTTGTTGAGCGGGTAATCAATGAAGTCGAGCACGGCGCCCCGCTCCTCGCTAATCGCATAATACTTCTTCACACTGGTCTGCAAGCCGATGGAATGGAACAGCTCATCGCACAGTTCAATAATGCGCTGGCGCAACTCGGGGGCGGCGGGATGGGTGACGGCATCATTCAAAACGGCCGTGGCCGCGGTCATGGCGCTGTCCGCACCGCGCTTGCTTGCTTCCAAAAGGAGGGCATTGGCGCGCTCCTCCAGCTCGCTTTCGTGGATCAGGCGCCGCCGGTCGTAGGCGTCATAATTGGCGCGCAGAAGGCACATCTGCCAGCGCCAGTTTCCATGCAGTTCCGGCGCCCGGCTATTGAGTTGCTGCCAAGTCGTGAGCGTTCCTTCCACTGACCCGTTATCAACCAGGGGACCATGCCAGTTTTTCTCCAGCGCCAGAATGGCATCGGCGGCCGGCTCGGCAACCGCAGGATTGAAGTAGGCACGCGCGTAATCGATAAGGATATCTCGCGTGCTCAGCGTGGGGTCCCAGCTCAGCGCGCTCCAGATAGTTTTGTTCACATCGTCGTGTACGCCGTCGGAATAGGAAATGAACCCGTCGCTCCAGGGGGCGTACCATTGGAAAATGGCGGCGTACTCGGCGGGACGCGGGTTCACCGCTTCCCTGCCCAGGGTCAACGCCAAAGCCTGGTCGAAATGCTGCACTTCAAACTGGCTGCGCACATTGTGGGTGAGGTCCGGGTAAAGGCGCAGGCCATATTGCTTGGGGAGGCGCTGGCGCGTTTCGGGAACGGGCGGACCGGAGGGACCCGCCACCAGCCCCGCGAACCACTCGGGAGATTTCCGGTCGAAATAATCGTAGAATTCATCCAACTGAGCCTTGTTGAACCATTGCAGGGAAATCCAGATTCTCGCCTTGGGGTGCAGCGGAAGGAGGCTCTTGGCCATGTCTTCCAGGAAGGGCAGCACGAGATCCGGAGGATTGTGGCCGGGATCGCCGCCCGGAAAGAAAATTCCCGTCAGCGTCGGGGTGTCGCGAAAGAACTCCGCATACCGGTCGAGCTCCTGCTGGCGCCGCTGGGTATCCCTCAAATCGAAATCCGCCGGCGCCCACACCCAATAATCCAAACCATAGCGGTCGCAGATTTCGCCGATGGCCTTATTCATGGCGCGCCGGGAGCACTTCATGACGGGCGTCGGACGATCGTCCTGAAAGGGAATGCCTTCGACGCTGTTGTCGCCGAAGAATGTGCGTTCCCGAATGTACTGCTCGAACTGCGCGGGCGTCCAGGCGTCGTAGGAATTCGCCTGGGCGCGATAGCCAAGTTGGTGGCCGCGAATCGCATAAGCGGGGGATGTGGCGATGTCCATTGAGGCCGCCACGCTGACCCTGCCGCGCGCCCAATCCACGCGGCGCAGGAGTTGGCCCACGCCATACAACGTGCCGCGCGCGTCAGCGCCCAGCACCCACACCACGGGAGCCGCGCCTTTCTTCGCTTCGACGAAGAGCCGGTACCCTTCGGGGCGCTTTTCCGGCAAGCCCTCCCCTTCCCGGACGGGAATGGGGCGCCCCCAGGCAGAAACGTCGGGAGTGGAGGTGAGGGCGATGACCGGCTTGCCGGGCGGCCAATGGGTAGCGGTACCCAGCCGGATGCCCGTGCGCTTCTCCAGTTCTTCGCGCAGGACGATGGCCGCGGTCTTTTCCGCATTCGGCAAGGTCCCCGGCCGGACAAGCACCACCGCGTCGTTGAGGTTCACGCCTTGAGCGAACAATGAGGCGCTGCACAGCAGGAAAATCCACACGAAGGCCGCGATCTGTTGCATAGGTTATTCTCTCCTGATCATCCCAAAGCATTTTGTCGTAAAGAGGCCTCAACTTCCCAAGAGTTGAGATCGTCAAGGCGCTCCGTCTGGCTGCGCTGAATGTGTTCGGAAATGGCCTGCATGGCGCCCGGGGAATTTTGCTCGGCGATGCCACGCACAACATCATGATGCCCGCGGTGGATGTTCTCCAGCTCCGCGATGGTGTGCCCGCGGCGCCGAATCGCAAAAATCTGGACGAGCACCCGGGTATCGTTCGCCACCTTCAGGAGGCGGGCATTGGCCGCCAGGCGCAGCAGGTAGGTGTGAAAGGCGAGGTCATAGGTTACAAACCGATGCATCTGTTCCCGGTCCAGCCCCGCCTTGCCCGAGCGTTGCAACTCGTCCCGGAGAGTCAAATTGGCATCGTTGAGGGTCTGCAAGCTTTCGAGGTCCGCCGGCCGCAGCACCCGGCGCGTGGCCTTGCCCACCGCGTAGATTTCCAGCGCTTCCCGCAACTCGTAGAGTTCCGTGATGTCCTGAGATGAAAGCTTCACCACCACCGCGCGGCGATAGGGGCTCTGCTCCAGAATCCCTTCCCCGGCCAACTGGCCAATCGCCTCGCGGATGGGGGTGCGGCTGATCCCCAACTTCTTGGCGAGCAAAACCTCGGAAATAGCCCGTCCGGCGGCCAGTTCGCCCGAGGCAATTTTACGCCGGATATACAGATAAGCCTCGTCGCGAGCCTTTCTGACCATGGGATTGTCCTCTGACGCGTAACGCGCGATGCCGGCCGGAGTGCCTGGCGACCACTGCAGCGGGCCGCCGGTGCTTTGCGGCGGCGCCATTATACCCCACCGCTTCTTGAGAACAACTATTTTTTGCGGAACATTTATTGTTGACAATATGCATTCCCCTGTATACATTCTGCACCCATGAAAACTAAAATCACGTGGCAATTTTTGCTGTTGGCGGCGCTTTCCCTTTCCATCGGCTGGGGAATTCGCGGCCAGTTTGGGCATGAATACGGGGCGGGCATGGCAGGCTCGCTGGGATGTCTGGCCATCGCCATCTTATCCGGGCGCGAGGACTGGCATCGGCGCGCGGCTTACTTCGCCATGTTCGGCGGAATCGGTTGGGCGCTGGGCGGCAGCATGGCGTACATGCGGATGGAGGCTTATACCCAATCGATCGACGCCGCCACGGCGCTTTATGGATTTGCGGGCATGTTCCTGCTCGGCTTCTTGTGGTCGGCCCCCGGCGGCGCCGGATGCGCCCTTCCCGCCTACTTGAGCCGCGAGAATTTGACGGAATTTTTCTATCCGGTTTCGGCGGTGGTCATCGCCTGGCTGATGCGCGATATGCTCTCCGGCCTCTCTCACCATTTGCGGACGGAGGGGGCCGGCGTCCTCATCCCGGGAATTGCCCTCCTAATCCTGGGCGCCGTTCGCCGGCGCTTCGATATGGGGACGCGTCTGGGTCTCTACATCTGCGGCGGCTGGTGGGCGGGCATGATTCTGCTGGTGCACGTGTGCAAGTTGCATATCAACCCACCGGATGGGGACGGTTGGGCCGGGATGGTGGGGCTGATTGTGGGCATCCTGATTTTCTGTGCCACCCATAAGCTGGGTGGGGTCGCGTTTGGTACGGTGTGCACGGGCCTGCTGGGGGGCTGCGGCTTCTCGCTGGGTGCGGCCATCAAGCACGTGGGCATTCACACGGGGTGGGTGGCCAATTGGCACAGCGTCATGGAGCAGACCGACGGGCTGTTTTACGGTCTGGGCCTGGCCGTGGCCATGGCCATGATCATGCGTCGCGCGCCGCGCGTGAGCGACGACCCGCCCGTCCGCCGCTGGACTGACGCCTACGCGGTAATGTTCCTGCTGTGGCTCTTCACCTACCTCAATTTCCGCAAGAGCGCCGGCCCCGGCCACTGGCTGGATGAAATTTCTTCGCTCACCCCACGGCTTTACGGCATCGCCGTGGAAGGCGGCTTCGTTCCCGCCCACGGATTCCTCGGCTGGTTCGACTTTGCTTATCTGGCCATGGGCATCGCCATGGTGTGGCTGCTGGTTCTGCACCTTAAGCGCCGATTGCCGCTGGTCCCCTCCACATGGCTGGGCAAAGCGCAACTGCTTTTCATCATTTACCTGTGGATGCAGGTCGTCATCAATTTCACCGACGTTCTGCCCCGCTTCGGCCCCACGCGGCTGGTGACGGAGTGGTTCATCACCATGAATGCGTGCTTCTGCACCATCCTGATGGCGGTGGGGATCTTTGCCCAACCTGACCGCACCGTGGCGGGCGACGTCGACGACGGTTCATACCTGCCGTGGATTCGCAAGACCGTGCTGTTCGGCCTGCTGGGTGCGGTGGTGATCGTGTTCGCCGGCTGGGGGGAGAAGCTGCTTCTCTATCCGAATTCGTACGTGCCCCAGTCCGGCATGTATATCCGTTTCGGGCCGAACAATACGAATAACACGCGCTAGCGCCGCTCCACCTTGCGGAGCCGATCGTCGATGCCTCTGTGCGAAGCACCTTGGAGTGCGGCGGCTCGACGCCGCCTTTTCTACCGCTGACTCGTCAGCGGTGGGTGATGCGCCCCGACAAGTCGCGGCGAGCCAAGGCCCCGACAAGTCGCGGCAAGCCAAGGCCGCGACAAGTCGCGGCAAGCCAAGGCCCCGACAAGTCGCGGCAAGCCAAGGCCGCGACAAGTCGCGGCAAGCCAAGGCCGCGACAAGTCGCGGCAAGCCAAAGCCCCGATAAGTCGCGGCAAGCCAAGGCCGCGACAAGTCGCGGCAAGCCAAGGCCGCGACAAGTCGCGGCAAGCCAAGGCCGCGATAAGTCGCGGCAAGCCAAAGCCCCGACAAGTCGCGGCAAGCCAAAGCCCCGACAAGTCGCGGCAAGCCAAGGCCCCGACAAGTCGCGGCAAGCCAAGGCCCCGACAAGTCGCGGCGAGCCAAGGCCCCGACAAGTCGCGGCAAGCCAAGGCCCCGACAAGTCGCGGCAAGCCAAGGCCCCGACAAGTCGCGGCAAGCCAAAGCGGCGTCGAGCCGCCGCACTCCAAGGTGCTTCGCACGGCCCAACCGGCCCCATAACATGCTGATTACACTGTGAAAAATTCTTGTTGACAACTCGAATCAACATGTATACAGTGTGCCAGCGAATTGTATCCAGCAATTTCGCACCCAATCCAGACCCAAGCTTGGAAGGAGTAAAAGCATGGCGCTCGCCAGAAAGAAATTACAGAAGACTTCAGCCCTTGCGATCGTTGCATTTTTGAGTGTTCTAACCCTTCTCCTGTGCCGGCCCCCCATGGCCACGGCCCAGGACTTACGGGCGTCGATTAGCGGCACAATTACGGACCCCTCCGGGGCTCCCGTGCCCGGCGCCACCGTCACGATCACAGACGTGGATCGGAACATCAACCATCCTGTCGTCTCCAATGAGGCGGGACGATACGAGAGCGGTCCCTTGGTACCCGGCCACTACAAAATCGCGGTGGAAGCCAAGGGGTTCAAGAAATTCTCCCGCACCAATATCCTTCTGGTTCTAAGCCAGCAGGCGGGTGTGGACGTGCCTTTGGAAATGGGGTCGGTGAGCGAAACCGTCACCGTAACCAGCACGGCTCCCTTGCTGGACACTGAAAACGCCAGCCGAGGCGCTATTATCAACCCGGACTTTGTCCAAGACCTCCCCAACAACGGGCGCGACATCTTCAATCTGGTATTTGCGATGCCGGGCGCCTATCAACCCAGCACCAGCGTGGGCCAACAGGTGACGATCACAGGTACCGGCCACGCCACCTTTGAGATTAACGGCAGCGCCCCGAGCCAGGGCTCGACAAAAAGCTCCGGGAACAACGGCATTCTGATCGACGGAACGGCTGCCAACGATGGCACCTCCGGAGTCACCTTCCAGCCGGGATTGTATGCCATTGATCAAGTGCAGGTGAAGACGAGTACCTACGACGCCCAGTATGGACGCAGCGGTGGTGGCTACGTCGCCATGACCACCAAAGCGGGAACCAACACCTTTCACGGAATACTCTTCGAGCGCTATAACGACGCCCACCTGACCGCCAACTCCTGGTTGAACGATTCGAAGAACGTGTTGAAAGGCCCCGAACACGACCACTATTTCGGTTTTGAGATCGGCGGGCCGATTTACATTCCCAAGCTTTTCAACGGCAAAGACAAGCTGTTTGGCATGCTGTCTTTGGACCACTGGCCCGAGGGATCTCCGAGCTCCAGCACCACGACCGTTCCCACGGCAGCACAACGCCAGGGAAATTTCGCCGGTTTGGAGAATGCCTCAGGGGCCGCCGTAACCATTTACAATCCTTTGATAACCCCGACGCTCAATGGCACAACTTACTCCCGAACGGCCGTTCCCGGAAACAATCTGCAAAACCTCCCGGCCGGCAGCATCAACTCAGTTGGGCAAGCCGTGGCCAACCTTTATCCCTTGCCCACAGACGCGGGAGTTGGTTCCGCAGGCACCAATAACTACATCGGTGTGGTCCCCACCAGCGACCACATCACGCAGTGGTTGGGGCGGGTGGATTACGTGATGAGCGAGAAGAACCGCTTCTATGTGTCGTTTGGGAAGACTTCCGAAACGATCTATAGTCCCAGTTACTTTACCGGAATCCTTTCCGATGGCACAAGTTACCCGGGCCAGAACAATACAGAGCACGGGGCCGTGGATTGGACGTCCGTCATTTCACCTACCACGACCTTGGACGTAAAGTTGGGCTATGGGCGCATTATCGCTACGCGTGATGATATTTACGCGGAGAACTATAATCCCACAAAATTAGGATTTCCCGCTTCTTTGGTGGCCCAATTCACCCAGCTCATGTTTCCCGCCTTCACCTTTGCGACTTTTGGGACTCTCGGCCCCCCCGACGTCAACTACGGCACCGCGGGCAATTTTATCGATGGGCATATCGATCTGGCCAAGGCGGTGGGGAAGCATTTCATGAAGATGGGCACCGAGTTCATCCAATATGGCAACGCCAGCAAGAACTTCGGTTACGCCGACGGCACCTACGCCTTCAGCCCCCAATGGTCGCAACTTAACCCGTTGGCGTCTGATTCCACCTCCGGAAATGATATCGCCTCCCTGCTGTTCGGCCTTCCCACCTCCGGGAGTGTGGCCAATAACGCCAATCCCTATTGGACGAGCCGCCTCTTCGCTTTGTTCTTCCAGGATGACTGGAAGGTGAACAAGCGGCTTTCCCTGAACCTGGGCCTGCGGTGGGATTACAATTCGCCCGTCTCGGAGCGGCACAACCGCATTGTGGACGGGTTTGCTTTCAACACTGCCAGTCCCATTGCCGCCCAGGTGGCCACGGTGGTGGCGGCGGAGGGCGCGGCGGGCGCGGCGAACTGCCCTGCCTGCTCCAGCCTGATGGGTGGCCTGACCTTCGCCAGCTCCAGCAACCCCCACGCCTGGCAGCCGGACTATCATGGTTTCGCTCCGCGCCTGGGTATGGCTTACGAACTCAATCAGAAGACCGTGCTGCGGGGCGGATTCGGGATGTTCATCGCGCAGCAAGCGCAGGGCTATTTGCCCAGCCTTTACGGCTACAGTGTGACCACCTCGATGGTAACCTCTAACAACAACGGCCTCAGCTATGCGACCGGGACCAATCTGAGTAATCCCTTTCCCAGCGGCCTGCTGACGCCGGTGGGAAACAGCCAGGGGCTCTCGACGCTTCTGGGAACGAGTGTCGCCTTCCCCAATCAGAATTTCCCCAACTCGTATGCGTATCAATGGTCGTTTGGCCTGCAACGGCAGTTGCCGGTGGGTTGGGTTATGGAAGCATCCTATGTCGGCAATAAGGGAACGGGATTTCCCGTCAACCTGGGCGGCAACGCCATTCCCACCGCCGATTTGGGCCAAGCTGCTTCTTATTATTCGACGCAGGTCGCGAACCCCTTTGCGGGCCTTTTGCCGAACAACGGTGCGCTCAACGGCGCCAAAACTGCCTTGTCGAATTTGCTTACCCCCTACCCGGAATTTAGTGGGATCACCGGAAGCAATGTCCCGATCGGGTCTTCGCGTTACGACTCGTTCCAACTCAGCGTGACGCGCCGCTTTGCGAGTGGGACATCCCTTATGATCAACTACACCAACTCCAAGGCGACGATGCGCCAGGGCCTCCTCAATGCTGAGGACTACAACATGACGGATCCTTCCCAATCCATACTGGAGAAAAGGCTGTTCACCTATGACGTTCCCCAGAAGTGGGACCTGTTGGGAACACAAAATTTGCCCTTCGGCAAGGGTATGCGGTATGGATCGTCCATGCCCAAGGTTCTCGACGAGATAGCGGGAGGCTGGAAAGTAAGTTGGAACATTACTATCCAGTCGGGCTTCCCCCTCGCTTACCCCAGCAACGCCGCCATCCTGCCAGGGAGCGCCAAGCTGCCCGCCAGTCAACGCAGCTTTACTAATTGGTTCAACAAGGCGCTCTTCCCCACGACGGCATTTCCTTCTTTCACCTACCGGACATTCCCCACGTATTTTCCCGACGTCCGGTTCATGGGAGAGAGGAATGTTGAGGCGGGGTTAATGAAGGACTTTCCGATTCACGAAAGGCTGAAATTCCGGCTGCGTGCGGATTTCACCAATGCCTTCAACCACCCGTTCTTTACCAGCCTGGCGACGACCTCGGTGACCAGTGCGCAGTTTGGATGGATAAACACAAGCAGTGGCCAGAACAACAGCCCGCGCGACGTCTATCTGGAGGGGAACATCATTTTCTGAGCGTACACAATTGTTTTTCGCTGCCCTCTAGGTGAAGGAAACTCGGCGCCCGTCCAATGGAAACAGTTCTTAAATCCAAAGGGCTTGGCGCCGAGTTTCTGCATAGGACCGCATTCTACAGGAGTTGCCGATGAGTGACCCAAAGACGAAGTGGTGGTGGTTTGTCCTCCTGCCGGGCCTGTCCATGTGGCTGGGGTGGGGGGTGCGCGGCCTGTTTGGGCACGCCAATGGAGCGATGTTTCCGGGCGCCTTGGTGGCCTTAGCGCTGAGCTTCCTGCTGAAAGGGAAACGATTCTCCATCGGCTTGGCCGCCGCCCTGACCGCCGTGGGCTTTGGCTTTGGGGCGGATGAAACGACGCTCCAGACGGCGGGATACCTGGGGGGTGGAAACGTTGATCACCTGGTCAAGCTGGGCGTGGCCTACCCCGGATTGGCCTTGAAGGGCGCCCTGTGGGCCATGTATGGGGGAGCGGGGCTGGGGTTGGCCTTGACCGCCTACTTATACCGCATCCGTGACATCATAATCGGCGTCCTCCTGATGATCGCATCGTTTTACGTGGGATGGTGGTTGATCAATAGGCCCAAGCTGATTTACTTCTCCTACGACCGGCGGGAGATTTGGGCCGGCCTGCTGTTCGGAGGCATCGCTTTGCTTGCCTGGGTGACCGTGCAGGGCGGAACGCGCATTCCCCTCAAGCTCGCCGGATGGGCGGCGTTAGGGGGAGGCATTGGCTACCCCATCGCCGTGACCCTGTCGGTGGTCAGCAGGCATGCCGTGCACACGGGCGGGTACGACTGGTGGAAGTTGACGGAAACCACCTTCGGAGCCTTCATGGGGGCCGCGATCGGCATCGGGACTTATCTTCTTAAGGACCAGTTGCCTTCCCGCGATGAAACCCCGGAACCCCAGCCGGCCGCAGCTTCGCACTCGTGGGCCATGGTTCTGGGTGGAGCGCTGGGTGCGGTGGTCGCCAATTCCCTGTACGCCGGATTCTCTGTCGGGGGCACCAGCCGTGCCTTCCACGAGCATCTGCCCTGGATCCTCCTGGGACCGGTACTGTGGTGCGTAGCATATTATTCGCAGAAGGCGGCCTGGCATATCGGGGTCACGATGACCTTTTTCGCCTCTGCCGCAGACTTGGTCCTTTACTGGCACCACGATGAAACATTAGGGAACGCCGTATTCCTGTGGACCGTCTTGGGGCTCGCAACGCTGGGGGTCTCCTGGAAGGTGACGGGGTGGTCTGCCCAGTCGGGCGGCGCGGTGGCTCGCCAGGCCTTCTCGTTCCTCATCTGGGCCGGCCTTGTGCTCTCCTGGTTGTTGCTCTTTGTCAACCGCGCGGTGCTCAATGCTACGGCCGAAGCCGTGGCCGCAGCGGGAGGCCGCTGGCCGTATCTGTTGCACGCGTGGGGCAGTGGAAAACTGGTGGGGCTGGGTTTCATCGTTGCGGCCCTGGTGCTTACCTGGATGATTCATCGAATCTCCCACCTGCAAGAAGCGTCGTAGGGGGACGGCTTGCCGCCCCCTGGAGTTTCTACATTTTCGGATCTTCTTTCTTCCCACTGCCATGGAAGGGCGTTCTTCGTTCCTAATCCCACCTGGGTAGCAAATTCACATAATTTCCGAGTGTGTTCACGCAGAACTATGGACTTGATTGTGGAAATTGCGATAATCCCCGAACATCCCCGCAACTCGGCAGGTCAGGTGACTTCCACGCCTTGAGGAGTCGTCAGCCCAAAGCGCGACATATTGTCCACTCACGAATGAGAAATTGTCCCTTGCTGCTCGGCTCTCGTTCCGCAGGCCGGCGGCCATTGCGCACGGTCGGTGTGAAGAGCCTCATCTTCTCCCATGAAACTACCGATAACCGAAGCGGGGGAGTGTGCGTCGCGCGAATCGTGGACAGGCCGTGAGTCGTAGCGTGCGCAACCCGCGAAACATAGCACGGGCATCCTGCCCGTGTCCCGTCACGGCCAAGACCTGTCCCGATGCCTTTGATCGGGATGGCCGTGCTACGAGGCGTGGGGGCATGCCACGACACGCGATCGTCCGCTGTTATCGCCGCGTCATCCCGTGCTCCTACAGCTCGAAACTCTCATCGATCCCGAGCGGGCCGCGCAGGCGCGCGCGGTCTTGGCGTGCGTCTGCGGCGATACCTGGGGAAATGACGTTTTGCGGGCGCGGGTTCGTAGCGCAGACGCACGCGATCTTGGCGTTCGTCTGCGGCTCTTCTATAATGGGCGCCAGGTGGCGCCTGCCGCGCCTTCTCCGCGGCGTGGTTTCGAAGGTCTTTGTCACCTGCCGCGGGCGAGCATGCGGCGTGCATGCATCAAAGCTGGCAAGGGCGGCCGTGACACAGCCACTCCTGGCTGTGTCCCAAGAAGCCCAGGCAGTGCCGGGGCTCCAGAAGGACGCACCGGCAGGAGTGCTTGTATCACAAAAGCGGGTAGATTCTCCTTTGGGGGGACCGCGAGGAGATCCTGGGGAACGTGGTGCCCATCCCCTTGAGGCTTAATCAATGAGCAGCATCCCTCAGCGTGGATTTCGGTCGGCGGAAAACCTTCGGAAAATGTGAGGACACGCGTGCCAGTCCCCGTCCCCCCGGACCCGGCCAGGGAAAAAGGAGGCTACATATGTCATATCTCAGATTCGCATTGGCGCTTGCGCTCTTCTCCGCTCTGCTCGGCGCGCAGCATGCGCCGGGCCCTTCCACCCCTAATGCGCAGAAATCCTACGAACAAGGCATGAAATACCTGGAGCAGCAGAACACGCTGGCGGCGCTCGACGAATTCAGGAAAGCGGACCAGCTTGAGGGCGGGCGCTGCCCTGCTTGCCAGGACCAGATCATCAAGTATGGTGTCCAATTGCGCGAGTGGAAGGCGGCGGAAGCAGCCGCGCAGGAACAAATCGCTGCGGCGAAGGGTTCGAAAGATATGGCCCTGGCCCACCATCAGCTTGCCACCATTCTGAGCGAGGAAGGCGTGGCCAGGCAAAGCCGCGATGCGTTCGAGCGGGCGCACAAGGAATTGACCAAGGCCATTGCCCTAGATAATGCCCCCACCGCCGTCTTCGATGACGGACGTGTGCTGGCTCACCTGAACCGGGATGCGGAGGCCAAGGCCCAATTCCAGCGCTGTGTCCAGATGGTCCCAAAGATGGTTCCAGGGATAGATCCAGACATCACGCTAGCGTTCATGTACCTCAATAATCTGGAATTGGCGCGAGCCAGGGAGGCCCCGGCGTTCGCGGTGACCACCTTGGAC
>Ga0326727_10014390_pt1 | contig 17260 bp, 10 predicted proteins | sample MB2enrmetagenome_FD_207643 | JGI IMG/M metagenome (GOLD analysis project Ga0326727, IMG submission 207643) | Lab enriched peat soil microbial communities from McLean, Ithaca, NY, United States - MB29MY | ecosystem: Environmental > Terrestrial > Soil > Wetlands > Peat | place: USA: New York...
CAGCCGCCGAACGGCGGCCAGCTTGAACTCCCTCGTGAACGTCCTGCGTGACAATCCCATGACTCAATTCTCCATTCGCTGAAAATTGAGTCTTAACTGTTTGTCTCAAAAATGGGGGCAAGTCCACATTGACCCCAACAAGCCGTGCCTTGAGAAATATTTCGGGATTTCCGGAAGACGGATTCAAGATTGGATCAAGAAAGCTCTGAAAACCATGCGTAGCGCAACTGGAGCAAAGTCATGAAAACCCCTCATATTCCCCTCGAAGAAGTGCTGGATGCCATCCTTCTCGAAGAGGCCACGCCAACGTATGAAGCGCTCGTCCGCTGGTGCGAACGGTATCCAGGATACCGGTACGAGCTTGCCAAATTCTTCGCCACATGGGGTGAGCGGGAAAGCATCTCGCAAGATGTCGAGATCGACGAAGATCGGCTTGCAAGTGTCGGTGTCAGTCACGCTTTGAACCTTCTTGCGGACCGAGAAGAAAAACATGCACAAGGTAAGGCACATCCTGAGCCTGGAACTCGCTTGCTCCTTTGGGCAAGGCGATGCGGGATAACAAATGAGGCTCTTGCGCGAGAGACGGGATTAGATGTTGTGCTTTTGACGAAACTCGATATGCGTCGCTTAACCGGAGTCCCACTGCTATGCATAGAAAGACTAGCGACAGCTCTTCATACTTCCATAAATTTCATAATGCCCATGATTACAGGTCCTCCTCAACTCCAACCTGGTCTGCGACACAAATCGAAACGAAGACCCACAGCGACAACGGAAGACTTTGCCGATGCCATCCGTAATTCCTCGCTTGACGATGCCAATAAGCGCTTTTGGCTTGAAGCCACGTCGAATCACAGGGAGACCGGACATCCATGAGCATATGGAGTGAGATTCGCAAGCAGGCGCAGACATGGCACCATCAGCTTTCAGGATCTGAATCGGGTCTTCTTTCGGCAGACGATTTGCTCCTGGCAGTAGAGAAGGAAACCGGAATTCGTCGCCAGATTTTGCCCGCCAACGACATCCTCTTGGATGGTGGGGATGCAGTCTACAATCCCGGACAACGATGCATTTACTACTCCGCCGCCACCGATCCAGCCTTGGCTCGATTCCATATCGCACACGAATATGCGCACCATCGACTCGATGCGGCGACCTCCACCTGCAAAGGAGAAGACCTTGACCTGACCACGCCCGCAGAACCCGAAATGTCGTTAGTGGGAGAAGCAGACGCGTACAGTCCAAAAGAAAGAGCCGAAGCTCAGGCCAATCTTTTTGCACGCGAATTCCTTCTTCCCCGGCAGAAGTTGCGGCAGAGATGCTGCACAAATAAAACAGATGCAGAGCAAATCGCGGCCGAGGTTGGGCTCCCGCTCGATCTTGTATTGCAGCAATTGGCCGATGCATTGCTACTACCCGACGACCGTGATGACAAAACGAACGGCGCCAAAAAGGCAATTCAACCTGATCCAAGTCAAACGGCCGCCATCGATGCGCTTGACACACCATTGCGTGTAATCGCCGGTCCCGGTACCGGCAAATCCAGCACGCTTGTTCACAGAGCAAAGAAACTCATTCGGGATGGAATATCGCCTCAGTCCATTTTGATCCTTACATTTTCGAATTTCTCTGCGGAGGATCTAGAGAGCCGGCTACGCAAGGCTTTGGAAAGCAAATCCCCGGGTGTCTGGGTCGGGACCTTTCACTCTTACGGACTCGAATTATTGCGGAAATATAGCGTTGAAGCCGGGTTTTCCAAGCAGCCCCGGTTGCTGGACAGAACTGGCTCGCTGATGCTGTTAGAGGAACTGCTTCCAGATCTTCACCTCGATCACTATCTGGATCTTGTTGATCCGATCAGGGGATTGCGGGCGGTTCTCTCACTGATCTCCCGTGCTAAGGACGAAGTTGCATCCCCATCGCAATACGAAGCATGTGCTCGCGCCATGACTGTGGACCCTGTTCAAAGCGTACGAGAGGACGGAGAAAAAGCCCTCGAAATTGCCCGTGCGTACGAGATTTACAATCAGACACTGCGAGCACGCGACCTGGTCGATTTCGGCGACCTGATTGTCCGTCCAATTGAACTCTTTCAGGCGGAACCGGCAATTCGTGACCAAGTCCGCGAGCGGCATCCGCATATTCTGGTCGATGAATACCAAGACATGAATCGGGCGAGCAGTGTTCTGCTGCGCGAGCTCGTAACACCTGGAAAAGGTCCATGGGTAGTCGGCGATATTCAGCAATCGATCTACCGGTTCAGAGGCGCATCTCCTGCCAACATGACCATGTTTCCGCGAGACTTTCCAGGCGCGGCTCGAACGCCACTTGGGGTAAATTATCGCTCCTTTGGTCCTATCATTCGTGCGTTTGAAGCGTTTGCCGCCGATATGACGGTCGGCGATACTGCGTCTAGCAAGCATTTAGAAGCACATCGGGGAGACGGAACTGGAAGAATTTGCTTTGACGTTGCAGCCACATTTCCATGTGAGTGCGAAGGAATTGCCCAAACACTCTGGTCAGCGGTCCGCGAAGGGGGACGCTATTCAGACCACGCCATCTTAGCGCGGTCCCATACGACCCTGGCTCGCCTAGCCAAACACCTTGAACGCTGCGGAATTCCATGTCTCTATTTCGGAGATTTCTTCGAGCGTCCAGAGATCCGGGACTTGCTCTCGGTTCTTTCCGTAGTTTCGGAGCGCGCAGGGATCGGTCTATTTCGCGTCGCCCAGCTGCCACCCTACAATGCCGCTCCGGACGACATTCTTACGGTCGTCCGATGGAGAACTGAACAAGGGATCTCCATGTTGGCCGCCTTACGCAGATTGGATGAAATCGGAGATCTATCGCCGGCAGGCAGAACTGCTTTACACCGGCTCGCCGACGATTTGAGGGATGTTGACTACGTCACGCGTCCTCATTCTTTTCTGTTGCGATTCCTTTTTCTTCGCTCACATTCCATTGAGGACCTGGTAGAGGACCTGAGTGTGAAAGGTCAACAACGCCGGCTGGCCATCTATCAATTTCTCCAATTTGCATTTGCCTATCGGTCCGCCTCGCAAGGCGATCCTAAACAACTGCTGCTCGACCACGTGCGGCGACTGGAGATATTGGATGAGGAAAAGGAGCTGCGACGACTTCCAGCGGCAGCACGGGACATCGAAGCGGTAATCGCTATGACCGTGCACGCCAGCAAAGGGTTGGAATTTCCCGTGGTGCATGTGCCGTCGGTGACATCTCGCCATTTTCCAATCAATCGTGCAGATGCGAATGTACTGCCCAAAGGACTTCTGACTCCCGACCCTTTGATGACCCGCGAAGCCGAGGAGGAAAGTCTCTTCTTTGTCGCAATGTCCAGAGCCAAGGACGCTTTGCATCTTTCCCGCGCCGTATCCTATGGCGGAGGGGCGTGGTCAAACGTCAAGCCATCCCCATTCTTGGAGAGGTTGAAAGGCCACCTCCCTAAGAGTCCGAACGTCCCGCCGAACTGGACTCTGGTAGGCCCATCGGAACCCGACGAGCCGCTCTTGTTTCCTCCCCAGGACCGTGAATCGTGGCCCGCGAAAGCAATCGAAACTTACATCGAGTGTCCGAGACGTTTTTACTATGACGAGGTGCTCCAGCTAGGGGCCTACGAGCTATCGTCCCCTTACCTTCAGTTTCAATCCGCCTTACACAAGACCATGGCTTGGCTCCGGCAGACGGCGTCTCAAAAGGAACGCCAGGAGGGAATATTAGCCCGCTTCTCAGAAGACTGGAGTCGGACCGGGCCCCATAGTCATCCATTCGAATCAATTTATCGCGCTACGGCTCAACAGATGCTTGTAACAGCCATTAGCTTGATGGAGAAATCGAGTCTGCCCGTCGAGTTTTCAATCAAGTCCGGCAAAGTTCTCGTGACTTGCCGCGCCGATCATGTCAGCGCTGGATCGGGGGAGGTCGTTATCCGGCGCTTCAAGGCCGGCAAACTCGCCACCAGTGGCGAGAAATCAAAACTGCGATACGCCGTGATGCTGGAAGCGGCACGCACTCTGTATCCGGGAGCAGCAGTTCAACTTGAGCATGTTTCCCTGATCTCGGGTGATCGCCAAGCCATGAAAATGAATCCACAAAAGCTAGCCGGTGAGCTCGTCAAAATACAAGAAGCTTTCCAGAACATCGCAGCCGGCCGTTTCGACCCCACTCCCAGCGACTTCAATTGTCCGCGGTGCCCATATTTCTTTATTTGCCCGTCGCGCGGGCCAGCGCAGGCAGGCAAAAAGTAATCAGGGCACATTCCGCCTTGCGTACCCATCCGCACCTGCACCCAGGAGCAATCGCTCAACAACCCATATTTCCCGCAAAAGAATCTGCTCTTTTCTGACGGCTCATTTCCGATCCTGCGGCTCTCCCGGTTGTGTAGAGATAGGGATGCCAGAAAGGTGTTCCACGGAAAGGAGCCCCCATGACGGAATGCACTTTATTCATCCAAACGCAGGGCAATCCTCGTATCGTCGAGGTCGCTGTACCCGAGACCGTAACCGAAGCCGAACTGTACCGGGCGCTTGAAGGCGCCGGGGTCCTCGGCACAGGCGAATGCTTCGTCTTCGTCGACGAAGCGGAACAGTATATCGAGCGGCATGAGAATCGCCGTGCGAACGGCATTATCCACGGCGCTCGCGTACACGTCGCCCGTTGCCATCGTGTACGGACCACCGTTCACTACCTGGAGCGCACCATCGAACGCAGTTTCTCGCCTGGCGCGCGGCTGAGGAGCGTGAAGCTGTGGGCCGTGCGTGAATTCCATCTTGACCATCAGGACGCTGCAGAACATGTTCTGCAGATCTGTAACTCTCGGGAGCGCCCAGCCCCCGATACCCCTCTGCACGTGCTTGTGCCTCCTGGCGACTGTACGCTCTGCTTTGACTTGGTTCCGGAAAAGCGGGTCGAAGGCACCAATGACTAGAACTCCGGCGCCCGATCTGTTGACCTTCGAGCGCGACTTGGCGGCGGCGGAGTTTCGCTGCGGCCAAGTCGAGAAGCGCTGGTGTCACATCGTCACGCGATGGCCGCACGCGGTCATCGCAGTCTCGGCGGCGCCACGACCGAACTCACCCTCAGAATTTGGGTTCAGATTCGAATGCAGTGGGTATTCCCAAGTGCCGGCGACCGGTCAACCATGGGATCTTGTGGCGGATGTTCCGTTGGCAGTAAACCGATGGCCTACTGGGAAAGCCATTGTTCCCTCCGTATTCCGGCCCGGCTGGAAGGGCGGGCGATGTTTGTACCTTCCCTGCGACCGGATATCGATCGAGGGACATGTGAATTGGCCGAATGAGTACCCCAACCGGTTGTGGAATCCATCGCGAGGCATTGTCTGCTACCTGGAGCAAATTCATGAACTTCTCAATCAAGAAGACTATACGGGGGCTCTTAGCTCCTGATCACCGCATCAGTTGCCCGCGGCAAATCTGGGGTTCTCTTCTCCAGGAACTAGACCGCCGCGGAGCGCGTTCTCATGAGGCCGGCGCATTTCTCCTTGGTACATACGCAAAACGGCGCGCAGAAGTTAAAGATATCGTGTTCTACGATGACCTCGATCCCATGGCCTACGACACCGGGATATGCATCCTCGATGGAGAAGCATTCGGAAGACTGTGGAGTCTATGCCGCGAGCGAGCCCTCAGCGTAGTAGGCGATATCCATACCCATCCTGGCGCCGCCAGACAAAGCCATTCCGATCGCACAAACCCTATGATTGCGCGCGCAGGTCATTTCGCGGTCATCGTTCCCAATTACGCGATTCCACCGCTACGGGAAGAGTTGATCGGAGTTTATGAATACCGAGGCAGCCACGAGTGGACTGAATATCGTGACAAGCAGGCAAAGAGCATCCTTTATTTCGGATATTGGAGCTGACCATGGATGAATATGTGACTTCAGATACTTTGCATCGAGGGGCCAAATACTTCATGGATTCCGGCCTCGCATCGACTCATTCCGAGGCCATGCGTCTCTTGCATCAATTCGGTCTCCACATCGCGGCGGGCCCGGAATTAACGACTTCGCGGAATCATCAGATCGCTTTGCTCACGCTTGTCAACGCCGCACGGCGCACATTCCTTGGTGGCGTGGAGGTCAGTGGAGTCACGCGCGGACCGCTGTTGGCCCCGCTTGCAGACGCCGACCGCTTGGACCTCGGCATTGAGGCGCTCGGCGGGAGATTGGTTTCACACAATCGAATGAACTGGCCAACGGCTGTGATTGGAACGTGCCCGTTTCTCACCTCTAACATCCCGCTCTGGCAGGTGACTTGGGACGGTTGGAGAGGGGGAGTCATCTCTCGTGCCAACTGGAATCAGAGACTACCGGAGGCTCGCGAATCAAGCCTGGCGGCTGCCTTAGCCGCGGCCATCTGTGCTTCCGAGGCATTTGCATTCTATGCCGGAGATCATCCTTTGGCTGGGCGCCGAAATGCGGGGCTCTCTCTCTGGAACCCTGGAGCAAACTGGCTGGCATTCGACAATTCCGAGTCTGAGATTGAATTTCTGCCTTCGAATCTATGGATCATTGGATTGGGAAATCTGGGCCAAGCGTATCTCTGGATGCTGGCGACCCTTCCCTACCTGCGGCCAGAAGACGTAGTCTTAGTCCTCCAGGATTATGATCGCGTTGCCAAATCGAACGATAGCACGTCGATGCTTACACAACCGGCTATGATTGGCCGCATGAAGTCTCGGGCAATCGCTGAATGGTTGGAAGCACGAAAATTCAAGACGGTACTGAATGAGCACAGATTTGGCAATCTAACTCACCGCAGCCACCAAGAACCTCCGATTGCACTGTGCGGAGTCGACAACCCGGAGGCACGCAGTCATCTCGAAACCGCAGGCTTCGGGTTGGTCGTCGAGGCCGGATTGGGATCCGGTGTTCAAGCATTCAAGAATTTTTCCATTCACTCATTTCCCAGTTCGATGAGCGCCGTTGAGTTGTGGTCAGGGATTGCGGAGGTTCCCCAAAACAACGCATCGATTGCATCGGCATACGCTCCTCAACAGTACCCGCATCTCGATGAATGCGGATTGGCACAGCTCGCATCGCGCACTGTAGGTGTTCCATTCGTCGGCCTAACAACAGCGGCACTGGTCATAGCCGAACTGCTTCGGCGCCTGCACTCCGGAACAGCTTTTGAATTGGTCACAGGATCCTTGGCTTCCCCAGAAGACATGGAAGTGTTTCCCATCGATTCCGGACCCTACGAATTCGGCTACACAAAGGCAGAAAGTAACCATCGAACCGTACTATCGCCGGTATAAGATGAACCTTCGGTAGAAGTCACATGAATGCACGGCGGAGGAAAACTGAAGAGCATCGCAACGGGAGTGTTCATCGAAGTGAACCGTCCCAACGGATCAACCCAAAGACCCGGCATTACCGGCGCTCAGCCGGCAACCATATTCTTCAAGGACCGCTCGATCGACGACATCAGCGCCGTGTATACATCTTCTAAACTTGCATTCCCGGGAAGCTTCAAACGTGCAATGGCGCTGGCGCGAAGCTCCTGCTTCCGCTTCTCTGGAAGCAAGTGCTTGAACGCGACGCGGAGATCATAGAGGACAAAGAGGGGAAGCATAACTGTTTCCGGGTCTTGCATCCCGCGTCTCTTTTTGAGCCACAGTTGCAACCACTTCAGTTCCCGAAATCCACTCGTGAGCTTGAGTTCTTCGGCAGAAAGATTCGCAAGAAGGTCACGGCGCAGTTCGGCAGCATCAATGCGTTCGATGAGCAGCTTTGTCACAGTCTCGATGGCAGAGCCGAATTCGTCCTCTGTGAAGTAAATCGGGCGTTTGAGATTGGCCAGAAGATCAACAGCCTCCGTTTCCATCTTGAGGAGGCGCAATCCACCGAATTGCTCGACAAGAATAGCCGCAAACCGGCCTTGTTCACGGATGAGCCTCTTTTCTTGCGACACCTTCGTGAAGATGGCTTCGATCTGTCCTTCGTAGAATTCAGAACCAATGTCATGATCTGAATCGATATTGTGGGCGGCTAGCATCTGCAAATCACGCTTCGACAGTTTATCGAGATCTCCCAGCCACATGATGAGGTGCTTCGCTCGCGTGAGTCCGAACGAAATATATCCTCCGTCCTTTGTATAGATTGTTCCGTAGGTGTCCGACCCAAAGTTGACGACATACCCTGGATGAGCCTGAAAGTACGGCAGAATCTCAATCGAGAAAAAGACTGGGGTCAGAAACCCGGAACTGTCCGGCCTCTCGAGGCCGGGGATATAGAAATAATCGAGCGAATCGTATTTAAGTGCCACACTTCTGCAGAGGGGAAACCTTACTTTGGCTACCTTTCCGCGCAAGACATCCACGCGCCCCTCCGTTGCGCCCTGTTTCTTTCCATCGAGCGCCATTTGTTGCATCATTCGCTTGGCACGTAGGGGCAGCCGTTGTCGTCCACAGTCTTCGCATTTCAGGGTTGGGATTGGACCGGTGATTGCGATTTCCTCAACCTGCAATCGAATGGGCTCGAAGAGCAGCCTCGGCCAGGAGCCACAGGGACAGCGCAGTTTCTCCAAATCATGGTCGTCGATTGCCAGCGAGATTGTGGGCAAAGATGCCATAAGATCAATCCACCCATTTTACGAAAGACAATTCTACTGCTGCGACTTAAAGTGGCCAGTCCTGGCAGGTTCCTGGCTCATAGAGCCTCCATATACGGGCGAATGACGTTGCTCATGCGGCAGATCTTCGCATAGCGGTAGATCTCATTGGCGGTGGTCTCCTTTTGGCGGAGGCTGTCCTTGAGCGCCTCTATGGCGATGTCCAGTCCGATCTTGTTTCTGAACTTGAAGCAATCGGCGACCGTCTTTGCCACGGAATAGACGCTGATGACGACCCCTTCGGCTCGATGTTTCTCGATGCCTTCAGTATGCGACGGACCGGTGAGACGAACAACTCTGAGCGCCGGTGAGGCGATGGCTGGTTTGCGAGCGCCTTTGCCGAGGGCGATCCAGACCGATGCGGGATTCTGTGTCGTGATTCCGTGGAAGGCCAGTGCCGACAGAAGGCAGAGAACGGCGTCAGGCGCGCGCTTGGCTACCTCGGCATAGGAATGCAGTTCGGTAACGGCGGCGTCAGGGAGCGAATAGATGCCGCGCCCAAGTCGGATGATTTTGCCTTGTTGAATGAGCCGGGAAAGGTAGACGCGCGGTACTCCGATCGCCTCGAGTTCGCGTGGCCGCACGATGCCGTGCTCGCGGATATAGCGCATCGCGTCTTCGATTGGTTCAGTCTGCGTCATTGTTCCATTATGACATCATTTGTAAGCAATGGATGGCAAAATGCAACACGGTAGTCGTAACATTTTGTCGTAACTGTTGAGGCCTTTCCGTCGTTTTCCTGTATTTTCATGGCATGTGACGCATCTTCCTCGGTGTGCGATGATGCGCCGTATCAACCTGAAAATAAAGGAGATTACACACAGGACATGGAAAACACAGAAACATGGAGGAACCGTAGACAGCTGACTCTGGATCGGCATATCGGAGTCAGATTCTCTGAACCTGGAAGTCTCAGCGCCCAAAGAGGCGCGCCTCCAGTGCGAACCTTCCCGACGAGCCGGCCGGATCCTCCTCCGGTATGGGTTCGAGTCCCGTCGCTCCCGCCAAAGCTTCGGCAGCCTAGATCCGTTTGATTGTCGTGAACCAGGCCGGTGCGCCCTCGTCGTGGTATCTCGTCTGAATCCGGTCCGGTCTTATGGCGGAGACATTCCATGCATGGTCGGGGTTGAACGCCGCTCTCAGCTCTACCTGACTGATGAGGAACAGGTCAGTATCGGGACCGTCGTCACTTAAGCACAATGCATACAGAGTTTCATTGTGCTCGGTCACAGACGCTTCCCGTGATCTAAATCACGGAATGAAGTGCCGCGTAGGAGGATGCTGACTGTAGGGATTCGGCTTACACTATGTCCATGGGGAGAAAAGGCGCGATTTTAATGCTGGCAGTCGTGGCCCTGTGGGCTGCGGCACCGGCACTTGCATGCCTTGCGCCTGCGCCCTGCCACCAATGCTGCCGCGCGATGATGACGGATTGCGATCCGGCAATGATTGCGGCCCATCCTTGCTGCCAGTTGCACTCCTCCCAAACCGCTGTTCCGCCAGGCCAGCCCGCAGGGACCAATCTTCCCTCTGGCTCATCACAGACGCTGGTTTCCGTAAATCTCCCGGACTTTTCCGGAGGGGCAGTGCAAGGACCAAATCCGTCCAAGGCGCCTCCTCCAAGATCACCGTCTGGCGCCAGTACCATCCTTCGAATCTGATCTCTCCCTCGATTCCTGATTGAGGATTCGTGTGTCGCAGTGCGCTTTGCGCGCTCAGGAACACGTGCTCATGCCATGAACCGCCCATCGATTCGAGGGGGGAATGAAAACTCTATTCGCAGTACTTTGTTTATTGGCCGTTCTTGCGTCTGCAAGCCGCAACTTTGGGCAAGAGCCAGGCACGAGCGGCCCATTTGCGGGCTACAGCGCGATCATCGGCTCGCAAATATCGCCCGAGCCATCAACGCCGGCGCCGACTCTTGACGAGATTGAACGCCTCGCCCTCGCCGAAAACCCCGAGATCCACGTCGCCGCGCGCAAAGTCGCGATGGCTGAGGCGCATGTCCCTACGACCGGCAAACTCGACGATCCGCAGTTGATGCTTCGCAACTGGCAGGTGCCGCTCAGCAAGCCCTGGGACTTGAACGCCGCGCAGAACATGCTGATGTTGAGCCAGTCGCTGCCGGGCCCAGGAAAACGTACTCTCCAAACCAGCATTGCCCAATCCGACGTGACCGTGGCAAAGGACGAGCTCGAGTCCGTGCGTCTACGAGTTCGGGTCGAGGTACGCAAGGCTTTCTTCGATCTTCTGCTGGCGCAGGAAGAGATGCGCATCCACGACCAGCATGTGGACATTGCGCGTCAGGCCATCGAAGCGGCACGCATCAAGTACACGGTGGGCAAGGTTCCGCAGCAGGATGTGTTGAAAGCAGAACTGGCAATGACTCGCCTCGAAGAGCACATCATCCGCTTTGAGCGCGATGCCGAGGTTGCGCGTATTCGCATGAACGCCCTGCTCGGCCGCAATCCGGAGACTCCCATCCGCGTGCAGGGCGACTTCGGAATCGGCACGGACTTGCCGACCGAAAAGCAGTTGCAGCAACTCTCGCTCCAGTTGCGTCCTGATTTGCTGGAAGCACAGGCAGTCGCCGACAAAAGCCGCCAAGAACAATCGCTCGCGGGCAAAGCCTACGTGCCCGACTTCAGCGTGGCGGGTGGCTACATGCTGATGCCGACTGGCTCCAATCCGCGCAACAACTATATGTTCGAGGGCTCAGTCACGTTGCCCTTGCTCAATCGCCGCAAGCACGATGCAGAGATCAACGAGTCGGCGGTCAAGGTCACGGAGCAGGACGCCGAAGTCACGGCGATGCGCAACGCGGCATTTGGGCAGATCGACGAAGCGCTGGCCGAGGCTCGTTCAGCGCAGCGGCTGGCGCGTATGTATCACGATTCACTTGAGCCGCAGGCCGAGGCAACGCTTCACGCTGCGGTCATCGCCTACGAAAACAACCAGACCGATCTTCTCGACCTCATAGACAGCCAGATGGCCGTAATCGACGTGAACCTCGCGTGGTCTCAGTCTATGGGCGAGTTTGCAGCGAGTATGTCCGACCTTGAACTCGCTGTCGGCGCACCAATCGATGGAACACCCCAGCAACCAAAAGCAGCAACGCCGGAGGAAAACCAATGAGCGACCGCGTCTATCGACAAGCATTCTTTATGGCTCTGGCCGCCTGCGTTGCACTCGCGGCGGGAGCCGGCTATCTGCTACTGCATCGCAGCCAACCCATGCCCGCCGCACAGACCGGGGACCCTGTGGTGACGCGAGGCCCAGCGGCTTCGGGCGCATCAGCCCCGCAAGGCGCAGCTCCGGCCAGCGCGGAGCCGCAACTAGGCCCCATCCAGATTTCGCCGCAGCGACTGCAGCAGATTGGTGTCACCACAGCCGTCGCACAGATAAAAAACATCAACGACAAGTTGAGCGTTCCCGGCAATGTCGATATCGATGAGCAGAGCCTCTCGTATGTTCAAACGCGCTTCGCCGGGTGGATTCAGAATGTGTTTGCCAACGCGACCTACCAGTATGTGAAGAAGGGGCAGCCACTTTTCACCATTTACAGCCCCGACCTGGTGAGCACCGAGCAGGAGTATCTTCTCGCCCGGCAAAACCAGAAGACTCTCGCCCCCGACTCGCATGAAATGGCCGTGCAGGAGGGCGGCTGGCTGCTGGATGCGGCCGAAGAGCGCCTGCGCCGGTTCGGCGTCCCGGCCACAGTCGTCACTTCGCTTGAGCAGACCGGCAAGGTCGAGCGCGAGATCGCGATCGACTCGCCCGCATCGGGATTCATCATCGAGCGAAATGCGCTGCCCAACGCATACGTTCAACCTGATACCAAGCTCTACACCATCGCCGATCTCTCAACGGTGTGGGTCTACGCCAACGTCTTTCAGGACGCAGTGGGCCGCTTGAGACCAGGCGACCCGGCCGAGGTCACAGTCGACGCGTATCCGGGCCGCGAGTTCGACGGTCGTGTCGACCAGATTCTTCCCCAGGTCGATCCGGCAACGCGCACTGTGCGCGTGCGCCTTATCTTCCGCAATCCCGGTGTGGTGCTCAAGCCAGGGATGTATGTAAACGTCGACATCGACCTCCCGCTTGGAAAGCAACTCATCATTCCTGCGTCTGCCGTCCTCCAGTCCGGCTCGCGAGCCATTGCATTCATCGATCATGGTGACGGCAATCTCGAACCGCGCGAGATCCAAACCGGCCCGCAGATCGACGACTCCGTTGTCGTTCTCAAAGGGCTTCGGCCCGGAGATCGCGTCGTAAGTTCGGCCAACTTCCTTGTGGATTCCGAGGCTCAGTTGCAAGCGGCGATGGGATCGTTCACTCCTCCGCAGCAAAATGCAACCTCCTCCGCGGCACAGTCGCAGGCATCTGGCTCGCAGCCTGAGCAAGTCAAGATCGAAATGACGACCGAGCCATCGACCCCGCAAAAAGGCAAGAACACAGTGCGAATCAAGCTCACCGGCTCAGATGGAAAGCCCGAAGACGGAGTGCAGGTTTCGGTCACGTTCTTTATGCCAGCCATGCCGGCAATGGGTATGGCCGCTGAGCACGCGGCAGCCGCGCTCATCGCCAAAGGTCAGGGCATTTACGAAGGATCACTAGAGCTCGACTCAGGCGGCACGTGGCAGGTCACCGTCACTGTTAAGCGCGCCGGAGCCACCATCGCAACCAAAAAGCTCACCGTCGATGCCACGGGAGGTATGTGATGATCAAGCGAACGATTGCATGGTGCGCGAGCAACCCGTTTTTGGTGTTCACAGCCGCCATTCTGCTCACGGTTGCAGGTGTGTGGTCGCTGCAGCGGGTACCTCTCGACGCCCTGCCCGATATTAGTGACGTGCAGGTCGTCGTTCACACAAACTGGCCCGGCGAACCGCCAGACGTTGTCGAGGACCAGGTTACGTATCCCATCGTCACCGCGCTGCTGGCCGCACCGCACGTGAAAGATGTGCGTGCACAGACCATGTTCGGCGATTCCTGTGTCTTCGTTATCTTCGACGACCGCACCGATCTCTACTGGGCGAGGTCGCGCGTCCTGGAATACATGCAGCAGCTTGCTGGGCGTTTGCCGTCAGACGTTCATCCGTCGATCGGCCCGGACGCTACCGGCGCCGGATGGGTTTACGAGTATGCTATCGTCGATCGCACCCACAAACACAACCTCGCTGATCTGCGCTCAGTCCAGGACTGGTTTCTGCGTTATCAGCTGGAGACCGTTCCCGGTGTGGCCGAAGTCGCGACCATCGGCGGATTCGTGCGCCAGTACCAGGTAAATCTCGATCCTCAGAAGCTATTCTCCTACGGCATTCCGGCTTCGACGGTCATCGACCGCGTGCGACAAAGCACTAACGAAGTGGGCGGCGATGTGCTCGATATGGGTGGCGCCGAGTACATGATTCGCGGATTGGGCTATCTGCGCAACGTCGCCGATCTCGAGAATGTTCCCGTCGCGACCAAGAACGGAACGCCTGTACTGGTGCGCGATCTGGGCACAGTGACGCTTGGCCCCGACGTGCGCCGCGGCGCGGCCGATTGGCAGGGCGAAGGCGAGACTGTCGGAGGCATCGTAGTAACGCGCTACGGCACCAACGCGCTCAACGTCATCGACGGCGTAAAGGCCAAACTAAAAGACATTGGCCCATCTCTGCCGCCCGGTGTCGAGATCCTTACGGCTTACGACCGCTCCTGGCTGATCAACCAGTCCATTCACACGCTCAAGCGCGACCTGATCATCGAAGCCATTATCGTCAGCTTCGTCTGCATCTTCTTTCTCTTCCACTTCCGGTCGGCTCTGGTGACCATCATCACGCTGCCCATCGCAGTTCTCGCGGCCTTCATCCCCATGTACTACCTGCAGGTGAGCTCGAACATCATGTCGCTGGGCGGACTGGCGCTGGCTATCGGGGTGCTCATCGATGCGGCCATCGTAATCGTTGAAAACGGCTACCGCCATATCGCCGAACGCAACGGGACAACGCAGCTCAACGACGCAGAACGCTGCCGCATCCTTGTCGGCGCGGCGCAGCAGGTCGGTCCTGCGCTCTTCTACTCGCTCATCATCATTGTGGTCTCTTTTTTGCCCGTCTTTCTGCTTGAAGCGCAGGAGGGGCGCATGTTTCGTCCGCTCGCGTGGACCAAGACTCTGGCGCTCATCTTCTCTTCGCTGCTTTCCATCACACTTGTTCCGGCGCTGATGCCGTTCTTCCTGCGCGGTAAACTGCTGCCCGAGTCAAAAAACCCTTTAGCTCGCGCTAGCCAGGCGATATACCTGCCGGTGCTGCGCTGGTGCCTGCGCCACTGGAAGATCGTCGTCGTGCTCAATCTTGTTTTCCTTGCAGCGACAGTTCCTCTCTGCTTCCGGCTCGGCAGCCAGTTCATGCCTGCTTTGTACGAAGGTTCTGCGCTATACATGCCTAGCTCGCTGCCGGGAATTTCCATTACGCAGGCCGCCTCCCTGATGCAACAGCAGGACCGTATCATCCGCTCGTTGCCCGAGGTCTCAACGGTTTTCGGAACCGTCGGCCGGTCTGATAGTGCCACCGACAATGCCCCGCTTGACATGTACGACACCACCATAATGCTTAGGCCGCGCGAGCAGTGGCGCCCCGGCATGACCTACGACAAACTGATTCGCGCGATGGACGAAAAGCTGCAGTTTCCAGGCCTCACCAACACTTGGACCATGCCCGTTGAAAACCGCCTCGACATGGAACTCACCGGCATCAAGACCGCAATCGGCATTAAGATCCAAGGCCCCGATTTGGATCGCATCCAGGACCTCGGCACACAAATGCAGCAGGTGCTTTCGACCATGCCCGAGGCGAGTACGGTTTATGCCGAACGCGTTTCACAAGGCTTCTATCTCAACGTGGATGTGAATCGTCCGGCAGCTGCGCGCTACGGCCTCACAGTTGCCGATGTCCAACGCGTGGTTTCTTCAGAGATCGGCGGCATGGATATTGCCGAAAACATCGAAGGCCGCGAGCGCTTCCCGATTGCCGTTCGTTATCTGCACGATTTCCGCGATACATCGAACACACTGTCGGAGGCGCTGATTCCGACGCCTTCCGGTGCGCAGATTCCCGTGAGCGAGGTTGCGCGAGTCTACTACTCGCGCGGCCCCGCAATGATTCGCGACGAAGACGGCTCCCTTACCGGCTACGTCTATCTGAACTTGAAGACGAGCGACTACGGGGGTTTCGTCAATCGCGCCGATGCAGTGCTGAATCAGAAGATTGCGCTGCCCGCCGGTTACACGTGGCGCTGGGCTGGCGAATACGAGTTTGAGGTGCGCGCCAAGCAGCGACTCATGATCATTCTGCCTATCGTCTTCTTCGTCATCTTTCTGCTTCTCTATCTGGTCTTCAAATCCGTCGCCGAGGCTACTGTGCTCATCATCCCAACGTTCTACGCCATGTCAGGAGGGCTGCTGCTGCAGTGGCTTCTCGGCTACAACTTCAGCGTGGCCGTGTGGGTTGGTTACATTGCACTCTTCGGCATCGCCGTTGAGACCGGCGTCGTGATGGTCGTCTACCTGCACGAAGCCCTGGAAGAGCGCATGAAGCAAGGCGCGCCGATGACTGAGACCGATCTTGTGCAGGCCACTATCACCGGCGCCGTCCAGCGCCTGCGCCCCAAGCTGATGACCGTCACCGCCGTGATTCTGAGCCTCGCGCCAATCCTATGGGAGTCAGGTATCGGTTCAGATGTAATGAAGCCAATCGCCGCACCCATCGTTGGCGGAATGATTACATCAACTATCCACGTACTCATCCTCGTTCCGGTCTTCTTCTTGCTGATGAAGCGGCGAGACCTCCGCGCGGGACGGCTTCACCCTAATCAGCATCAAAACCAGGAGCTGATAACGGCAACGACAGTGCAAATGTGACAGTTGGGTGTGGATTACGTCCATGAGTATTGGTTCCGTCAATCATGGACTTTGCAGACTGGCAGAGGTTTACAGGACAGAGGTCATGGGTGCGAAAAGGGTCAATTAGCGTAACCCAGAGTTCCTCAGGGCGCTGACAGGAGCCATCCGTTCCCCCTGATTCCAATGAGTTACCTGCCTTCGAATTGCTGTCACGGCAGAATTCACCAGCGACCGGACACGATCACTGACAAAAAACGGTCAGCTAAAGCCAGCTTCCGCAACCTCACTGGGAATAGTGGTTCGGCGAGGAGCCTGCAACTTCAGTGCTGTCGGCGCTCCGACATCCAGATGCGATTCCGGAGGAGCTATCCCGAGTCCTCGTCGAAAGCCGATCTTCGGAGTGGTCTGTTTGATGTATAAACGATAGAGAACTCTTCAGATGGTCCGCGGAACGGATTGGAAGGTAAAGCTGTTGGAGGTTCGGGAATTCTAGGAATTGTTTGTACGCGATTTGTACGCAGATCTGGCACTCATGGAAATCTGTGAGTTTCGGGCATTCCTAGAATGAATAAGTTACGTGTTTTCAACGCTCAGCACGGGTTCGACTCCCGCCGCCTCCACCATTGCATCGAGCCACTGCTTTTGCACGGGGCCACAGCTCTCGCGGCGCTCGCATGAGGGACGTGCTTGAGCGCGGATCTCCTGAAAAATCCAATCGATCGTTT
>Ga0326727_10014391_pt1 | contig 17260 bp, 21 predicted proteins | sample MB2enrmetagenome_FD_207643 | JGI IMG/M metagenome (GOLD analysis project Ga0326727, IMG submission 207643) | Lab enriched peat soil microbial communities from McLean, Ithaca, NY, United States - MB29MY | ecosystem: Environmental > Terrestrial > Soil > Wetlands > Peat | place: USA: New York...
ACCGCTTCGGGCAATTGACCCCTGTATCCCCGCTTGCTAAGATAAGAGTGCGGGGTGGAGCAGCCCGGTAGCTCGTTGGGCTCATAACCCAAAGGTCGCTGGTTCAAATCCAGCCCCCGCAACCAATAACCCCTTTAATCTAAGCGGCTTCCGATATGAGTTCGGAGGCCGCACCCGTCTCTGGCGTGAACTTGGGTAAATCTTGGGCAAGGAATCCCCTGTCAAGAACTGCCCCAAGGTCTTGTGCTACCTGTACGTCGTCTGCTGTGACAAGGTGGGTATAGTTCATCGTTGTCCTTGTGTCCACGTGTCCAAGACGTTCTTGACGAACAGCCATCGGAGCGTGAAGTGAATCGAGCAACGTTGCGTTTCCGTGGCGGAAAGCATGTGCGGCCCCTTCCAAACCCAACACCTTCAAAACGGGTTTCAATCCACGCTTCACAAAGTTGTCAGGTTCAAGCCTCACATCTCCTCCGATACGCTTACCGCTTTTCGTAAGTCTGCCGGGTGTCAGGAATAGCGGCTCATCTGCTGTGCGTCCCTCCACGAATGGACGCAATTGTTCTGCGAGTGACGGCGAGAAGCTAAAGACTCTCCGTTTCACAGAGCCATTTCTGACCCCTGCCTTGGTTGGTTTGAGTTTGCTTTTCTTTGTCCGTGACCGTTGCACCACAATGATGCGACGGCTCACGTCCACATCGCCAACGTTCAAGCCGCAAATCTCTCCGCGTCGAATACCTGTTTCAGCGACCAGTCGCCACACCGTCTTGTATGGCTGTGGCGAATGCTCGATGATTCGGGTAATGTCATCGACCGAGAAGCAAGGCTGTTCTTTTTTCTCCCACTCAGGAAGTGAAAGCCCTTCGTAGGCTGTTTCAGCGGTGTACTTCCATGCCTTCGCTTTGTCCCAAATCAGACGAAACGTTGCGACTCGGTTCTTAATCGTCTTTGGATTGCACGTCCACTCGCTCACGACACCTTGGAGAAGTTCACAATCGATATTCCGAATTTGAACCTCACCGATGGCAGCAACCCACGCCTTGATGTCTGACTTCTCACTTCGTTGCGTGGACTCCTCGTGGTTGACCATGACCATTGACTTCCACTTTTCGGACAACTGACTGAACGTGGCGGTCGGACGTGCGCGATAGTTCGGGCTATTGACGACTGAAACTCTGCCGTCAAGTTCACGTTGTGCGAGACGCTTCGTGGGAAAGTCCTTGAGCGAACCTAATACGTCAGACTTGTGGATTCGCCTGATTGAGCCGTCAGATTGAATCTCATCTTCCAGCCAACGGCCAACCCAAACTTTCTCCCGTTTGCCCCGCCGTAATTTCAAACTTCCTTTTTGGTATCTCCGTCTTGCCAAGGAAAGTCCCACTTTCCGTTGTTGGCTTGACGACTCTGCGAGAGATGATACCAGAGAAGTCGGGCCTTCAATGCGCCTCACCATCCATCGCGCTCACTGCTTCCTGACAACGTGGCGGCCATTGTGTTCACTTCCCCCTGAACCTTGGCTGCCCTCTTATGTCTGCGCTCTCCCTTTCTGAGCGACTTTGCAAATCAAAAACATTCGATACTAAGAGGGCCGGGAGAGCCGCCTAATGTCCCCAAAAAGCGTGCTCCCCTAGCTGTCGAAATGGCAGCCGGTCAAAACGACCATCCCGAACTTCAAACAATCCCCCACGGACCACCCTGCGTGCTCCGGCTTGAATCCAGTTAGGACGCCGTGTAGCATCAGTCGGATGGTCCATGGGTTTCATGCCTTACCAAATGAATCGAGACATTCGGTAAGGCGGCAATGGGTCTGCCATTGAGAAGGGCAAGAAGCAGACCCATAATTTCGTTACGGAACCACTCGCCGCAGCGGATTTGCAAACGTCTGTGCCTTTCCTGCGAGTGATTCACGAAACGCGGCAAGTGCGTTTTCATTCGTGAGTAACTCAGCTTTTTTGACAGCGATTTTTTCTTCAAGCAGACGTATCTGTTCATCCAGTGGTTTCACTTCCGCAACTGCCTCTTCCACTTCTTTTTGTTCTGCGATGACCGCATCGGTAATCTGTGCTGTCTGTGTCGGCATATTTTTATTCCTCCTTGTGTTTCTCGCCCAAAGCCCGCAATAATCTTGCACGTGCGTTCACAGTCAGCAGGTCAAGTGCGAGAAGTTCCTGCTCAATTTGGTGCGGCAATGATGGCTCCGTTTTCCTCTTTAAATATTCTCCGAGAAACTCCTTCGCATCCTGTACGTTGGTGACAATAATCATCCGCGCCTCGCTTCGTTCGCGGCTATGAACAGGTCACGAAAAGTCGGAGCTACCTGAAAGGCCTTCCGGTATTCGTCCGCAGACATCCTTTTCAATTCAAACTTGCTGAACTCACGAATTTCTCCAGTCAACGGGTCTCTCCCAACCCGCGTCTGCCTTTCGGTTTCTTTGTCTGCCTCTTCTCGCTTTTCGCGCTGCTCACGGGCGTACCAGTTTTCCGTTTCGGGAGGTTCCGGATGATAAACGTGCTCCGGCTCGTCGAGCAAGCTATACAGCCGCAAACGGGCCATCGCTTTCACGAGCACGGAAAATGGAACCCATATTACCGGATTTACGCCATGAGCCTTTAGGTTTCTCTCACAATATGACGTGAGGGCATCTAGATTTCTTTCGCTATTAACCCAGTCGTGATGCTTTCCGAAGGAGATAAAACGCTCATACACGTTCTGGTTAAGAAGATCGATGGCTTCATCGTTGCCAGCCAAAGAAAGTTCATGCGCGGCGGTGATATTGTCCCACTCATCCTGATCTATGACCAGTGCGGAATCTACACCTGTGGCGACTGCGTTCCTGCGCTCTCTCGATAGGGCATTGGCCGTAGCTTTGAACGCATCTTCGACGGCCTTAAATGCGGCCTCTGCCTTGTCGTTTTCCTCTCTCAAAAACTCTCTAACACTTCGCCTATCGCGCTCGTTAGAGAAGCCAGCAGATTGAAAATAGCCGAAATTAAGATCACGATGCGCACTCAGCCGAATATTTTTGCGGCCTTGAGTGTGAACCGTGTCGCCATTGCTGCTCTGCTCCTCTTGCGCGTGGAACTCACGCGCACTGGCGCTGTTACTGCTACGAATCCCTTCCTGCACAGTGGCGGTGTTGGCCAGTGCCAAGCTAACTTTCTGGGCGGCCTTGCCGTGGTTTCTGCGGTTTGGGCACGTCGCACCGCTGTTGAGACTTACATGCAAAACAGGGAACTCGTAACCGCAGTCTAGGCATTTTGCCTGATACTTGACCGGCTTTCTCGAAACCCGCTGTAGGATTTTGACATTGTTGATTATGTCACCTTGATAATCGTATGCGCCTAATGGCATGATGTGGCCTCCTTCATGTTTCGTCGAACTTTATATCCCCAAGGCTGAATTCGGATTCTTGCCTAGCACTTGTATGAAGCCGCGTCCCTACCTTCTGGAATAAATATTTTTCACGCTGCCTTCTCATTTTGCTTATCGTCTGTGGGTAGTGGACCTGTGACGTGGTTCCAACTGTCTACAAATCCCCCGTCAAAATCACCATCGACATAGCCCACCCTGCATGTCTTTTCATCGAATCCGAAACGAAGATTTTTTTGTTCTGCAAAACGAGCCTTGCGCCAGCCAAGGGCGAGATCACGGCTCAGTCCGTAAAGACGCCCCGGCCAAGAGTTCGTATCGAGCAACCGTTCACCATGATTAAGAATCCACTCGTACACAAGCCCTACCGCTTCGCCTTCTGGGCCGCCTCGAACCGACCGCGCACCATCTGTGACTGCTTTGAGATTTACAGGCGAATTGAATAGCCATCTGGCTAACACTGCGTTCCGGCGCAGACGCTCCGTGTTTTGCTCTTGTGTCACCTTGACCCAATAGCCAATCGCGTGTAAGTCGTTCACGTCTCCCATGAACTCAGGGAGCCGATTCAGAATCCATTCTTCGGTAGAAAAGTTGCCTTTAATTGTTGACCACAGATGTGCAAAACGAATTCCGCGAGTGTGCAGCCACTCCCGAAAGTCAGATAGTGAGTCTGGCCCCGTGTAAACGCTGATCTGACCCGACATGAGGTCGATGAGGCGTGAGAGGTCGTCAAGGGTCAGGGACGGTTCCGCGCGAGAGATGGTGATGGCTAAATCTTGCTTGGCCGAATCGAAACGCTTACGCTGCTTGCGCTGGTATTTCTGTTCCGGGGTCTCCGGTTTACACGTTGCCATGCTGTTCCTTGTCTTGTTCGGCTTGGCGCTTTAATCGGGCCTGTATCTCCGCAACCTGACGATCCACGGTAGCCCGCTCTTGGTCCCGTTTGAGAAGGCTGGACGAATACTGATCGAAAGAATTAAGGCGCTCCTTACGTTCCTGATTCTGTGTCATGGTCATTCCTCTTTTGTTGCTGCTTGCTCAATCTGCCGCATCACTGACGATATAAACCGGCCAATATATTCGCCGCTCATTTGTCCGTCCAGCTTGCGAAACTTGATTCCTGCTGCTGAAACTGCTTCCTTGGCAATGCCTCTTCCGTATCGCAGAACCCATGTGGCGATTTCGTTATCAGTAGGCACGGGAGTGTCACCAAAAAGGAGACTCCACGCCTCTCTGATTTCGGTAACAGTTTGTTCGATAGTTGTCATTGTGTCGCCTCATTCGTTCGTTCATGGTTGCTGCTATCTCTAGTTGTGTTTTCTGGTGCGCGTTCCGCAGTGAAGTCATAATCATCGGGGTAGAGCAGTTGCGCATGGCTCCTCCCGCCCGCGTCCCTGACAAGTATGAGATTCGCCTTGATTAGGTCCGTGACAATAGCTCCGGTAAAGGCAGTAGTTCCACCGGCCATTTTCACGACCGTCCACGTGGGCAAGCCGGGAGTGTCACTCACGATTTGCAGAATTGTGTCTTTTAGATCCGATGCCTTTTGTTTCCGTTGAAGTGTGCGGTCCTGAATTAGTGTGTTCTCAACGGTATCGTCAAGGGTTGCCCTTTGCGTCGCCGCATCAAACTTTAAGTAGGTTGGTGGAATAGACTTTCCCCTGCGGATCGTGACGTGTATTACCCGACGCGGGTCGGCATCGCTGACCTGTCGGAGATAAATTTTGGCGTCCGTTCCGCCGACGAATGCTGTCCCCCCTAATATCTTTTTGCTGGACAGGTCTGCATCGTCTTTTGATTTGCCAAGGTGATGCAGTATCAGGAAAACCGTGTTTGGGAATGGGATTACGAAGTCGTCACGAAATTTACTAAGCGCCTTGCGGCACTCATCGTTGTTGGTGCTATCCACCATGTCAAAGAAATCACCCAAAGTCTCGACAATCACCAGCCGGGCATCTGGATACTTTGCGAGTGCCATTTTCAACTGCGCGGTGTTGTTTTTGAGGGTTGCTTTGCCCTCATACGGCATGTGGACTGAGATGTTCCGTCCGACGAAACCAGCCCTTCGTAAATCGGATGCGGCGTCCTTTTTTGAATCTTCCGTTTTCCAGAGAATGACATGGCCCTGTTTGGTCTCGCGTCCAAGAAACGGAGTTCCGTTTGCCACATCTACGGCGAGTTGATTTGCAAGCGTGGATTTACCAGACTCAGGAAAGCCGCAGAGCAGCGACGGGCGTCCCCGGTTACTTCTCAACAAACCATCTACGATCCAGTTCGATGGTTCGGGTTCCTGCATGTCATAAAGTTCTTGCGCTGTGATTGTTGTCATTGGCGTCTTGTCTCCTGTCAAAAAATGTTTATGGGAAGTCCCTATCGCTCTTTCCGGCGGAAGATTTCCCAGTGGTCTCGGCTCGTATTGAACGTCTCAACTGTTCTCAATTCCCGTGTACCCCGAAGAGCGAGAAGAGCGAAGAGCGAAAACGTGATTTTTTGAAAATGTAGTTAAGTCCTTTGTTTATGTATGTATAAACCCCCTTTTATATACATTCTCCCCTGTACTTAAACCTTCGCTCTTCGCTCTTCTCGCTCTTCGGGGTACACGGGAATTTTCAAAAGCAAATACTCAGGGCTTGCAGCAGCAAGCCAAGTCGAGCGAACGCCAGTGAGCCGAAAGGGGTACTGTGCCGCCCCGAATAGTGAAAGTGCATTGCATGGCTCCATATAAAACTTTTAGGTAAACGCCAGTGTTAGCGCCCCTTCGGGCGCGTGGATACACTCCATACTCACCAATGAGCACGGCACAAAACGCGGACGGCCCCGCGCATGGGCGGACTGTCCTTGAACTCAAAATCCACGGTCGAGTAGGGGGAGTCGAACGGTGGGAATCTTCAATCTATTTGTTTCTACGTTACCACAATTCACATAATTTGTCAAATGTCAAGCGAGTTTGTGACTATACGAATTGATTGTTGATGCAGTAAACACTGATATATTGTTAGCCCCGTATCCAGCCGGGGAGGTTGACCACCCTTTCCGTTGTCTGACCATTCCAAGGGGCGGGGTACTCTATTTGAATTCAATCGGTCCCCCGCCGCGCCGCCTTGGGCTGGTGATGCGCCGACCGGGGCGGCTCCCCCGGCATGGGCCTTGGAAAGAGATTCCTTGTGGGAGGTAGGGACTTTTCAAAGATCACAGCCAAGCGCCGTGAGCGCAGCGTTTGACACAAGAGCCATGCGTCTGCAAGGCAACCGGCGAACCAATAGCCGACCGGCAACGCTGGCAAATGATGGAGGGTCACCCTCCTCGTGATGCCCGTAGCCGTAGCTCTGGCAGCCCTACAGCGCACCGCTGGCACCTTGGACGCAGGTAGGCCGTCCGGACACTAAAAATGCCGCACGGAATCTCGACAGCCATTTTCTCACTGTCTCAAAAAAGGTCTGCTTTTCAGAGAGCGTTTGGCGTAGACTCCGGGGTTGGTTTTGTGATGTTGCATTTATCGGTCGTTTTGTGCTACGGTGACAATGAAAGGGGAAACCGATGAAAACCGCCATTTACACCCGCGTCAGCAAGAACGATGGGAGCCAAGACCCGGAGAACCAATTGCGGGAACTCAAGGCATTCTGTGAACGTCAGGGGTGTGAAATTGTAGAGGTCTACACGGACTATGCCAGCGGCAAGCGTTCCGACCGCGCCAACTTCAAAAGGATGATGCTGGACGCATCCAAACGGAAATTTGACTCCGTTCTATTCTGGGCAATGGACCGTTTCTCCCGCGAAGGCATCGAAGCCACGCTCGCATATATCCGTCAACTTGAGAGCTACAAAGTAGACTGGCGGTCGTATCAGGAGCCGTTCTTCGATTCTGCTGGTCCATTCAAAGAGTTCATGATTTCGGCCTTCGCAACGTTCGCAAGCCTAGAGCGGGCTAAGATCATCGAGCGCACACTAGCGGGTCTGGCAAAGGCACGGGCGCAAGGCCGCGTAGGTGGACGGCCAAAGGCCGCTGACGATCCGCAGACGTACCGCCGCGTTCACAGCCTACGTGATGATGGCAAGAGTATTCGGCAGATTGCAGCAAAACTCAGCCTGTCCACGAATACGGTACTTAAGGTGCTTGCCGCGTAGGACGATCCCCAAGTCAGACCGGATGAGCCTCTGCCGCTATTGCGGTAGGGGCTTTTTCCGTCTGCGCTCTCATGCTCTTAGCAGATAACTCGTAGACGAACTTCACTGGTACTCATCGATTCACATTGAATGTTACGCAGCATAACACTTAATCGGTTTTCAGCGAGAAGGCTTTTGGCGTAGCCGCCGGGATACAACATAATCCAGCCTGAGTTAACCGCAGACGACAGAATTCAAAATTAACACGAACATATTTGGTCGTCTGGGTTCGGGTTTTGGTTTACGTATAGATCAGGGATGGGGATACACGGCTTGGGAATCTATAGGGTGTTCTATGGAAGGGAAGGCTATAGCGACTTGACCGGCCCAACTCTTCCCGTAACATTATATTGAAACGAAAATCAATGTTTATAGGGCTTTGAGGGCAGTCCAGACGACCTCTAAGGCTGCAAACCATCAAACTGCCCTTCTACATGGACTAGGCATGGCTACGGGGGCCGGTGAATTGAATACTCGGCTCAGTGGTACTTTTTGATGATGTCGTCTGACGGGAACATGGCGGCCACGGCGAGCAATTCCAGACGACACAAATTGAAATTACACGTCGGCTCTGGTCGTCTGGAATCAAGGACCAAAATAATTGGTCTGGTCGTCTAGTGGCCGTCTAGTGGCGTCCTGTAGGCACGCTAGCTCACATCCGCACATACATCCGCGCACCCATTCACGCACCCTTTGGAGCACCTTTTCCCTAGCTTATCGGCGCTATTCCCAGATCGGCTGCAATACCTGCGAGTACGTCCGGAGGTGTGGTCGGCAGAACCCAAGTACGGGCGGGAGCGTTCAAGGCTTTCTCACGCTTATCAACAATTTTACGAAGCGTGAGACACGGCTTGCAGACAAGAGCGACCTTGGTCTTACCGTGGTAGACCACTACAGCGCCAGTGAACAAAGCGTCGCACTCGTCACACCTGCCGTCTTGGGCTTTGAACAGTTCACGGGCCTGTTCCATAGTCATGCCGTGCCTTTTGAAGTAACGCACGTCCTTGGCAGACGAGTTGCCCTTGCGCTTTGCTTGTATCGTGTCCGAGTCGGCGGCGTACCACGCTGTGCTGGCGGCCAGACACGTGGAACACTGCGCGGTTCTGCCATCAGGGCTATTCTTACGCGGGTTGAATTCGGTCAACGATTTTGATTTACGGCATTTACTGCACGTCTTTTCTGGTTCCATAGTTTCCTCCATTCACATGCGCGATAGTCGCATCGCCGGAAGGCGAAGCAATCCTGTCGGCATATCAAATCCCTTGGGGGGTAAAGCGGGACGATTTATAAGCTAGTATCTATGCGTTTCTCTAAGGCAGAAGAACACGAGCAAAACTGCGAACATCAAAAGGAATTCCATACGTTTCCCTATTCCGTTGCCATTATGCGCACAACTCAATCTAGAATGCAAAGGCTGCCGTCCCTACGCTGTCCGCCCGCCGTGCTGCTAGGGGCGCTTCCGGGGTACCGATCCTCACCCGGCTCCTACAAATCGCTCTCAGGTCAAATGTGGACCTCGAAGCCCGCTTGAGGCATATTATTTGAGCTTCTTTTCGCTTTCGTATTGCGGGCCGCATCCGTGCCAAACATCATAACTATGTGGCTGAAGCCAGTCGCACACGTCTTGCTCATAATTGCCAGTGCTATCGGAAAATCTGATCTCTGCAATCAGGACAACTCTCATTGTCCCTCTTTTAATCCCTTCCGACTCGCTCTCTGAGAGAACACTGCTTTTGGGGCTGATGAATTGAGTATCCTGTGGCCCTAACTCTTCGCCATGCCAGCCGGGAGGAAACTTGGAACTGACCTTCGAGAATTCAGCTTCAAAATTCGGCTTCGTCGTCGTAGGGAACAACTCCCCCTGCACTCCTACCTCTTTCGCGGTGCTTGTGCCTGACGAATTTGTGTAATACAGCCGAAAAGCCGCTTCACTGCCCGCCATGAATGGCTCCCAATTCTTGGGTATATGCGTTGGGTCATCAATTCCGTATAGACCTATGTTCGGACGCATGTGAACATGGGCGAGTTCATCTCTCATCTCTCTAATTTGATTCGACGCGAGGGTCGCGGCGTTTTCTGAGCGCACGGCCAGCCATCCCGTGAACCCAGCACCTACGAGTGACACTGCAATAAAAGCAGCAATCCAAAACTTATGATGCTTCGGTAAGGGGGGTTTTAAGGACACTTGCACGCCCATATATCCCAAGGCAAGCTGGATGACGCAAACTGCGACCGTCAGCAAGACATCGACCATGCCCCTAATCCTCCCACCGGGACATGCCTTGCATCAAGTCGTTGATGAATTTCTATTTCTCTGCCTTCTTCCGCGCAAGGCGTCACTGATTGGCCGCCAGTGCGGGGCTGCGCTCTCCAGCGTGCGAAACCCTAGCTCAAGGGCCAATGGCTCGTGCTGGCTAATCCTAGCGCGTCCGGTAAGGCATTTTAGGCGCTATACTGTTCGGCATGAACCTACAAAACCTTCTCTCTTCAATCGATTCTGAAATCGCCACTCTGACAAAGGCTCGTGCGTTGCTGGCCGGTATTGCCGTCATCCCATCCGTCAAACGAAGGCGGAAAATGAGCAAGGCTGCTAGGGAACGGATTGCTGCTGCTCAAAGAAAGCGTTGGGCCGCTGTGAAAAGGGCCGTAAAGAATTAGAGGCCAGTCATGCAATTGGCAAAGAACCTACTCGAAACCGTCATGCTTGGCCTTATTGCCTTGGCAGCGATTGCCTTGCTTCACTATTACGGAGAGTTCTCAATTCCGGGTTCGCTTTTGCTCGGAGTGGGCTTGACGATTGTTGGCCTTTGGTTATTCAGACTGTGGAAACTCGCGGCATTTCAGCCATACAGCGTAACGATATTCGTCGATTTCGATGCGCTTTGCAATGACATCGGATTTCCAAGAGCGCCAGTGGATGTTGATGACATTGTGTACGAGATTTATAACTTCACTGCTTTAAACGCCGTTGTATTTGCGCACTACGCTGCGCTATCTGCGAAAACGAATGAACATTTGAATGCCGCGAATGCAAGGTCTGAAATAGACTACCGAACGAGCATGATCTTCGGGAATCAAATACCTTGCGTGTTCACACCAGAGCAATTTGACAACTCAGAGAATCGTGATCCACATCCCTGTTTCTTTTTTCGCCCAGGCCGCGCTGGATACACATTTGGAATTCGAGTCGTAGAAAAATGGTGGGTGGAACATCGGACAAAACTGAGCGCTGAGATGCGTAATGCGCCTATCGACTTCAACGAAGAGATTATTCTGTCTGTTCTTCCCTATGGCTACATTCCCGATCATGTTCGCCGGTGGCCATCGAGCAATCCTTTCAGTCTGTTTGACCTGAGACAACGCCGATGGAACAGCAGGTTAAATACACTGGGTTGGCACGTGAGCGAATTTGATCCGGGGCGCGTAGAACATCGGTATTTGAGCATAAGCTATGACTTGCTTTTTGGCTGAGGCGTCACATTAGAAGTAAAGCCTACTCGATGGTCGACGGGATTTGATTATGAGCTTGTGGCGAACTGCTTGAAAAGGGAAACAGATGCGCTGCGCACTTATGGCGAGTCACCTGCTTTCCTATCTTTGAAAACCCACGTTAACGCAAACTAGAGTTTTGAGGCCGATTTTTGCCGACGTCCATCAACCACTTCAAAACAGAGATTGATGTTTTCGCTAGTTGAGAGAGCCTTCACGCGTTTCGGTAAATTCCGCTCGCGTTGAACCGTCGCTGTCGTATCCTTATATCGAATCGCTAGAAAATATCCGTTCTTCACTTCATCGCTCTTCATGTACGAGGGAAGCTGCCTTTCAAGTCCGTTCCAAAACGCGCCATTGTGCAACTTCTTCACTTCGAGGTGCGCTCGCCTCATATAGCCATTTGAGAACTTAAAGTCTACCGGCCCCCTGCCGAGGTTGACTTCTGCGTCAAGAGAGATGTTGTTCGCGCGGCAGTAGCTTTGAGCAATCCCCCGAAAAAGCAATTGAGCTGCATGTTCCGGTTTCTCTTTGTTAGCTGAGTTCCACAGTAAGTACCACCCGCCTTGATCTTCTACGAAAAGCTTGAATTGCCCAATTACTAGTTGAATTACGGCTTTGAATCCACTCTCATCTCTGGGTGGCTCAATAATCAGAGGATTGTGCTTCACGTAGAAGCTAGTAACCTGATCCCATCGCCACACTCCGAGCGGGTCGTTTGCAAAATCATATTCGTTCTGCGGGACACTTTCTCTGTCGGTGCTCCACTGTCGAACAAGGCCCGGATTCTTCTTTGCCGCTTCGATGATCGACTTTTTGTCAACCTTGACGAGAATCTCGTAATTGACATCATCTCGGAGCTTTGCAGCTTCGTAATAGCTCCACCAATCGTGGGCGTTCAATGTGGGAAGCTCACGCAGGAATCGACGGGGTAGAAGTAGAAGAGGGCCATCTTTAAATGGGTTCGTTGGAAGGCGTACCGGTTCCGACAACCAAGACATCCGTTGTTCGTCGTAAGCACTCGCAAAAATCTGGTGAGCTTGCATCGGGATTGAGTATTGGGAGCAAATTCTCTGGGTATATTCAACAAGCTGCGCTTTCAATATCGTACAAGCGATATCTGAAATTCGGTCAGGACCGATCCCCTCATTCAACACTCCAAGCTCTTCAAAGTGATTCGGATGAACGATTCCGCGCTTGATTGCATCTTCGATGGCAATAGCTATGAGCTTGGCGTACAACACGCCGCTTCCGGCACCTTTCGTACCTTTCGCCGTGTACCCAAGGCACAGTTCATGCGGTTCGCGAAATGTCAGGATGCGGAGTGCCCGCCCGTACGAAAGACTTTCGCGGTTTGGACTTTGAGCAATTAATGTGAATGCGGTGTCAAAGTGTTTGATTATCCGCGCGTGAGCATTCTTCCAGAAGCCTCTATTCTCCTTAAATATCAGAAATGGATCAACAAATAGCTGAGTGTCGGCATCCAAAATCGCGTCGAACCAATCGTCAGTTGCTTTGACTTTAATTCCAAAGTGTTGGCTGAAAAGCATAATCGCCTCTTCGCATTTAGTTCTTATGATCCCACGTGGTCACGATGTCATTGTCAAGTGTGATCCGAAGCCGGTAGCGGTTCACGCCAGTTCGGTTGTATTTCCAAACTTCCCGTTTGATCGTTTTGAGAAGCTTGTCGTCTCTTGCTGCCGGTTCCCCCAGAGAGTCACGAAGCTGTTCAGCAGTCTGTCCTTGCCAAACCCTATGGTGGTAGACGTAATCAGCAATCGTCGGGTTTCCGTATTTGCTCGTTAGGTATTCGAGCTTCCTCTTCTTCGCGGCAGCTTTTAGCATGATTACTAGAACAACCACGCCAGCCACGATTGCGACAAGAACCCATCCATCAGGGGATTTCAAGGCGTTCACGATTGCGGTTCCAGCTGCCCAAAGTATGCCGACTACGATGAGGAGTCCCATCGTTCCCGAGTCGATTGAATTCGTACGTCTAGGCATCTGCGACCCTTGCAAACGACTAGCGAAAACGCCAGCCCATGCCCGTGGATTCCTCTCAGCAGATAAACGGTTAAGCGATTATCATATATCGGGACTGTCGAGACAAGTCCGCGCGGCTTGCTCAACGCCCTAATCTAAAACTATCTGTACCGAGTACCACCTTCTCCAATGGGAGGATTGCGCGATGAAGCTCAAAACGATATTGCGACCATTTCAGTTTCTTCAGCGCTTTTTCCCGGTCTGGGCTTTGAGAAGGCAAGCCAATATTTTGTCTCATCGGTATGAGGCCGATTTGAGGCGCACGAAGAACCGAGATGATCGGGAACGAATCGAATTTGACCAGTACGTTGACCTCAGCGATTTCGAGGAGACAATTCAGACAATTCAAAGCAAACGGTTGATGGTTAAAGCGAGAGAATTGTTTATCTACGTCCCTGATCTCAAATGGGAACAAGGACAATGGGGAGGACGATACCTCAGCGAAGAGTCTATGTCGAAGCTCTATCATGCAGTCAAGGCCCAAAAAGACAGCACGAGAGAATATCGCCTTAAGGTGGCGGGAGCTTTGACAGGAATCATCGGTGCTCTGATTGGCTTAATCGCGATTTGGAGAAAATAGCCATCTCTTTGTTTCGTTGCCCCTGCGGTTGCTTAGGAAACGGCGATATCCTCTTGTCATGCCGAAAGCCGAGAAAACCGTGAAGCGAAAATCCACCGCAAAGAAGCCAACTCGCAGGGTTAAGGGCGAGTGTTTGATTCCGCCGCGCGTGCCGAATACGGCGATCAAGCAATTTGCGTTTAAACGGGATGACGCCGAAGCAAAGCACGTGGTGGATTACGTCGAATGGCAGTGGGGCAAAGACAAGCAACGACGTGATGAGAGAGTCACATTTCTTGAAAAGGTGCTGACTGAGCACGTCATGGGAATTCCCTACCAGTGTTGGAACGTACATACGAACAAGGGGCAGTGGTGGGTAATTGACGGACACGCAATGAACCTGTATTCCCAGAAGCTTTTTCCGAGCCTTGACTACCTGCTCTCTTTTCACATCGGCTTGATGATGCGCGTTGATTCAGAGCGTGTCGGGACCGAAGACCCGCGTTTGGCGGATCGTCTGGCGGCTGCTTATCGAAAGTGGGAGCAAGCGGCACAGGCATTGGACGAATCAAGCGAATCAGAGGAAGTACAAGCTGTAGGGATGCGATGCCGGGAAACGCTGCTGACGTTCATTCGTTCTGTCAGTGATCCCACGATGGTTTCCCCTGATGCGGAAAAGCCAAAGGCTGGCGACTTCGTAAATTGGTCTGAGCTTGTCACCAATCATGTTGCATCTGGAACGCGGAATGAGCGAATCCGGGGCTACCTGAAGGCACTCGCGGAGAAAACTTGGGAACTCGTGAACTGGTTGACTCACGCTCAGAACGTGAGCAAGATTGACGGGTCGATGGCAATTGATGCCACGCATTCAGTGCTGGAGGCGTTCGGCGCAGCTTTGATACGGTACGAGCGCAAGATGCCTGAGCGATGCGGGCGCTGTGGTTCGCTGAGACTCCAATTGGTTTACATGCCGGAATTGGACAATGACACAGCCATCTGCCAGTCTTGCGGGTTTGTGATGGCTCCGAATGACACGCCCGAATCTCCAATTGCGATTCCCTTGTAGGGATAACAGCACAAGCAGAATCGGACAGGACCACGACTCCGCCTCTTCTGTATAGTGTTTGTCAGAGCCGTTATGACTGAGCAATCATACACTCTCGCGTGGATTCTTCCCTACGTTCGTGAAGCTCTTAAGCAGACGAGCAATTTTAAATTCAGCACGTATGCCAATGCTCTCTTCTTCAGACTCGAAGCAGCACAAGTCAAAGGCGTCGTTCGTTTTCAACCAGGCACCTATTCAGGAGGACAAACATTTCAACTGAATCAGATGCCACCGGACTTGCGCGCACTCGTGTCTGAGGCTTTCTTTTACCTCTTTCACAAAGGCTATATTGCGCCGGGCACTTTCGATGATGCTCTCAATCAGCCAGCCTTTTACGAGTTCCGAGTCACTGAGCGTGGTCGGGCGTGGTTCGATGGCGAGGAACCACTACCGGAGGATGCCGCAAAGTATATGAAGTTCCTGCGGGAACAAGTCCCCTCGCTCGATCCCGTGATCGATCAATATGTAGTCGAAGCACTCACTGCATTTGACCGGGAAGCATTTTTCGCATCAGCAGTCATGCTCGGAGCGGCATCCGAAAAGGAAATATATCTGCTTGCGGATTCTCTGGTCATTGCACTAAAAGACCCAAATCGGCAAAGCAAACTGAAGAGCATTCTGGGCCGCCGAAAGCTCGCGGAACTTTTTGATGCTGTCCAGAACACTATTCAGAAGGCAGTCGATGCAGACTTGATTCCCTACTCTGTTACCGAAGGCGTGACGAAACATTTAATTTCTCTTTTTGAGGCTATAAGGGTGCAACGCAATGATGCTGTGCATCCGATGAATGCCAAAGTATCAGAGGAATCGGTAAGGCACTTGATTCAGTCCTTCCCGTACGCACTTTCTAAATGTGAAGACGTGAGAAATTGGTTGGCATCGAATCCGGGCGGAATTTGAGCACTCGGTCATGAAGTGATATTTGCCACAGCACAGTTTCACCAGAAGGAGTGGATAAAATGAGCTTTCGCGATGAAGTGTTCTATTCCACGAGCGAAGAGGTCCAACGGGGAGACGAATATTACCAAATTCTGTTGGACACAAATACTGAATACTCCGTGAGTATGCCGTTTAGGGTTGCGATTTTCCACGGTAGAGCAGGTGATGGTAACAGAAACCCGGAATCAGAGGGCTTCTATGCAAAAAAGGATGAAGCGGAGAGCGGGTTCACTCGGAAAGTGACTGAACTCTTAGGACACGGTTTCCAGCCCTATGATCCTGCAATTCACGGCGTTCATAATTTCTAATGGCCCTGACACCTTGGGAGAACTGCACAATGAGCCTTACGACAGGTTTGGCCTTCTGGGCAGCTATCGGACCCCTTGCCGGAATCGTTCTAGGGCATGTCCTGTCTCGAACATGGCAATTCCGGCAATGGAAGCTAGAGAATCGAAGGCAGGAATACCGGGAAGTATTGCAGGCGCTCACAACCGCGTATTTGCAAATGCAGCGTTTCAAGGTCGGGGAAAAAGGTACGGCCAATGCTAAAGATCAGATCGAAGTAGAAGGGTTGTCCGAGCACAGTTACCGCATAGAACAAGCGAAAATGGAATCGTTCCGTGTCCTACAAGATCGAATCGTCATCGCAGATGAATTGGAATGGGTAGATGCGCTCAGAACGTGGGCAGATGCGTTTCACAATTTCGAGATTGACGGTAACGACCGGCTGTTTTCTGTCCGATTCAAGAAACTAAGAGAAACGCTAGTGAGTATGGCACGGCGGAAAACTGGTTACACCTTGCCTTTTCACCGTCGCTTGCGCCGTTGGGCAGAATGGAAGCTCTACAGGTGGAAGAATCGGAAGTCTCGACAGGCGTAACGAATATGCTTCACACGAACGTCGCATCTACCTTCACTCTCACTGCATGACTCCTAGCAGGTCTCAGATATCGGAGAGTGCTTTCCATGTCGGTATTCCCTAACCATGCTTGCACTGTGCGAAGGTCTACTTCTTTTTGAGTCCGAGTTTTGCTAAATCCTCATCCGTAAGGAGCACGTTCGGAATGCTGAAAGCCTCTCCCGCTGCAAGCGCCGTCTGTGCTTCGTCAATGTGTTCCTTATGAACATTGATCGAACGGAGAGCCGCTGTAAGATCGTCCAAGTGTTCAAACGTGACGTAAGGAATTGCGCCCCCCGGCCCCTGCATACTGGACGCCGAGAGCATGAAACGAGGCCCGGTCGATGAACGACTGGGTACCATGTGAATCCAAAAGTACGTATCCATGATTCGCCTCTGCGCACACTCTGTACTAGACCTTGCGGTGTGTCAAGCACGTGAGCCAAGGGGCCGCGAAAAACTTGGGTAAAACTTGGGCAAAGAATACAGGCATTTAGGGGGAGAAATGCGGGTTGCGGGGCTGTAAGAGTCGTCAAATCAACAACACGTTAGAGCGACCGATCCGGCTCATAACCCAAAGGTCGCTGGTTCAAATCCAGCCCCCGCAACCAATTTAATCAATCAGTTACAGAGCTTGAGAGTTCCGGAGCGAGGGTCCAGTAAGGGTCCACTAAGGATTTCGCCCCGTCTGAT
>Ga0326727_10014392_pt1 | contig 17260 bp, 15 predicted proteins | sample MB2enrmetagenome_FD_207643 | JGI IMG/M metagenome (GOLD analysis project Ga0326727, IMG submission 207643) | Lab enriched peat soil microbial communities from McLean, Ithaca, NY, United States - MB29MY | ecosystem: Environmental > Terrestrial > Soil > Wetlands > Peat | place: USA: New York...
AAGCCGCGCCCTGCACACCGCGGGTTCGTTCCTCGGCGACTTTCCGACGCCTGACGGCGTCCGAAACTCTTCACGATGGTGGACAGGCGGCTTTGGAAAGCGCGGGGAGCCGAAGCCGACATTCATTGTCGATAGGCGCTTGCTAGCTTCCGATCTGTGCCGAAGTCGAGCGCCTTTTGCTCGTGGGAACCCCGTCTTCAATCCGCAATGATCGCGCTAACACAGGCCGCGACGCCATCAAGCACAAGCTTGCCGGTCAACCGAGCCATCCTCCACGCCATCCCGGCGAAGGGCGCGCCGCCGAGCAGCACGGCTTCGCCGGAGCAGCGGCGGACGGCGTCGACGATGCTTGCGCGCGTCGCCTCGCGATCGGCGATCATGTCGAGCATGGAAAAGGGCAGCACATCGACCCCCGCGAGTTCCGCCTCGAAGCCGAGAGCCGCGACTTTCGATGTGATGAGCCCGCGCATCGCGGCCCCGAGCGTCACGATCGAGAAGCTGTGCCCGCCTTGCGCCGCGGAGCGAATGCTCATCTCCCCGAGGCCTACCACGCGGGTCGCCCCTAGCGCGCGCGCTTCTGTCAGGCCTGGATCTCCGAAGGCGCCAATCACCGCGCCCGCGAGATCGCCTGCTCGCGCATGCGCCTCGATTACGCGAACGACGGCACGACCGGCCGTCAAGACATCCTCAGGCGTCTGCAACGCCTCCAACCCGGAATCCGCGTTGATCGCGAGAATCTCGATGCCATCGAGGGCGACGCGCCTCGCTTCTTCGGCGAACCAGCGCGTGACGGCCGCGCTGGTGTTCGGATTGACGATCAGCAGTCGTTTCATGCGGGCGTGCGGGCCAGCCAGAGGCGCGCGATTTCATCTCGACGCGCGATCCAGACGCCGCCCTTGGCGCGCATCGCGGAGATGATGCGCGCCAACGCGCCGATGCGGCCAGGGCGGCCGATCATGCGAAGATGCACGCCGACCGACATCATCTTGGGCGCCGTGGCGCCCTCGCGATACAGGCAGTCGAAAGCCTCCAGGACATATTCGGCAAAATCCGCCGCGCCGCGAAAGCGGTTGGTGTTCTGGAACTGCATGTCGTTGGTGTCGAAAGCGTAGGGCATCACGACATGGCGGCGCTCGCCGAACTTCAGCGTGTAGGGCAGGTCGTCGTTGTAGGCGTCGCTGTCGTAGAGGAATCCGCCCTCCTCCAGCAGCAGGCGCCGCGTGTTGGGCGATGAGGTCGAGCGGGTGTGCCAGCCCACCGGGCGCACCCCGGTTGCGTCCCTAATCGCGGCGACTGTGCGGGCGATGCGCTCGCGCTCGACATCCTCGCTCATGCCGGCGTGGCTCTCCCAGCGCCAGCCATGCGCGGAGACTTCGTGGCCGCGCGCAATGGCGTCGCGCGCGAGACTCGGTGTGCGCTCGACCGCGCGCCCGCAGGCGCTCAGCGTTGCTTTGACGCCCTGCGCCTCGAAAGCGTCCATTACGCGCCACCACCCGGCTCGGGCGCCATATTCGAAATGGCTGTCGAGGCAGAGATCGGGCACGCCGACGAGCCGGTGCTCGACCTCGTAGATCGCCTCGTTGCGATCGTCCCCGTCGGTCATCGAATATTCCGAGCCCTCCTCGAAATTGACGACGAAGGACACCGCCACCCGGGCGTCGCCGGGCCAGCGCGCGGAGGGCTTGTCGCGGCCATAGCCGACGAAATCCCGGGGATTTTGCAACAGACCCATGAAACTACTCCGCCAGTCCGGCCAGCCGATGCAGGCCCACCGCGCGATCGGCGATAAACAGCAGCGCCAAGGTCGCGAGAAGAATGAGCGTGGAAAGCGCGGCGATGGAGGGGTCCGGGCTTTCCTCGATATATTGCAGCATCTTGATCGGCAGGGTCTTCATCCGGGCGTCGGTGAGAAAGATCGAGACGGGGTAATTGTCCATCGAGGCCAGAAAGGCGAACAGGCCCGAGGTGAGGTAGGCGGGCGCCAGCGCAGGCGCCATGACGCGAAAGATCGAAGTGGGAAAGCTGCACCCCAGCATGCGCGCCGCGTCGATCAGCGTGAAATCGAACCGGCTCAGCCCCGCAATCATGGTGCGCGCGACATAAGGCAGCGTCACCACGACATGCGCCATCAGCAGCGCAGGGAACACCTGGGAAAGCCCGAAGCCGCGGAAGAACTGCAACAACGCGATGCCGAGCACGAGGCCGGGCATCATCAAGGGCGACGCCAGCGCGGCGGCGAGGATCTTGGAGCCGGGCATCAGGCCGCGCGTGATCGCAATGCCCGCGAGGGTGCCGAGCACGAGCGAGATCGCGGTCGAGAACACGGCGATTTCCAGCGACAGCGCGAGCGCGGGCCAGAAGCCGTCGAGCGAGCCAACCGCGCCATACCAGCGCAGCGAGGCGCCGCCGATCGGCAGATCGAACACCGGGGTCGGCGAGAAACTCGCCGCCGCGATCACGAGCAGCGGCGCCAGCAGGAACAGCGAGGCGCCGGCCATAAAGGCGATGGCGAGGATGCGAGCGAGGGCGCCGGTCATTTGCCCGCGCTTCCCTGTTCGCCGAGCCGGTTGCTCGCCACGACCACGGTCAGCCCGATCGCCATCAGGATTGCGCCCGCCGCCGCGCCGAGCGCGGGGTCGCGGATCAGCAGGAACGCCTTGACGATCGTCGTCGCCAGCGTGGGATAATTCTCGCCCATCAGCAGATTCGGCACGACATAGGCGGAGACGGAGAGCGAGAACACCAACGCGACGCCCGCGACCACGCCAGGCGCCGACAGTGGCGCGACGACGCGCAGAAACGCCCGCACCGGCGAGGAGCCCAGCGTCGCCGCCGCCTCGGTCAGGCGCGGATCGATCTGGGCGACAACGGCGTAGATCGGCAGGATCATGAAGGGCAGGAAGATATTGGCGGCGCCGACGATTAGCGCCGTCTGGGTGAAGATCATCCGGATCGGCTTGTCCGTCAGATGCAACAAGATCAGCGCATCGTTGACCACGCCATGCGAGCGCAGCAGGATCGTCCAGGCGAAGGCCTTGGCGATCACGCTCGCGGCGAGCGGCAGAAACAGCGAGGCAAGAAACAGGCTGCGCAGCACACCGCGCGACATCGCCAGCCCAAAGGCGGCGGGATAGCCGACGAGCAACGTGAGGCCGGTTGTGATGAGGCCGAGTCGAAGCGAATTCCAGACTAGCGAGCGTCCATAGGGGTCCCCGAGCACACGGCCATAGGCGTCCAGCGTGAGGCCGGCGGGGCCGCGGAAACTGCCCGCCAGCAAGTGCGCAAGCGGCGCGGCATAGAGAAAGATCAACACCAGCAGCGCGGGCGCGGCGAGCGTCAGGCCCGCGCGGCTGGCGCGGAGGCGCTCGGCGAAACTGGCTCTGCGAGGGGAGGTGGCGCTCATGTCGCGGCGCCCGGATCGGGATAGGAAAAGCTTCGCGCAGCGGGCCAGGTTAAGACTACAGCATCCCCCGCCGCCGGAAGCGCGTTGACGCCGCCCATCTCCACGACGAAATCGGCGCCGCCGACATCGACGGAGAGCCGCGTGCGCGAGCCTTGAAAGGTGGTCTGCCGGATCTGGCCCTCGGCCCGGTTCTCGCCCTCAGCTTCCATACCGCCGATCCGCACATGCTCGGGCCGCGTCGCGACGACGACCGACGCGCCGACTGGATGCTCGCCCTGGGCGGCGATGAATCCCGCGCGGGTCTCGACGCGCACCTGGTCCTGCCCGCTCGCGACGACCTTGCCGCGCAATTCCGAGGAGATGCCGACAAAGCGCATCGTGAACAGCGTTTCCGGCCGGGCGTAGACGCTAAGCGGATCGGCGAATTGCTCGACGCGGCCCGCATTCATCACCGCGATCTTGTCGGACATCGTCAGCGCCTCATCCTGATCGTGGGTGACGAAGACGGTGGTGGCGCCGAGGTCTTTCAGCAGCCGGCGCAACTCCACCTGCATCGTCTCGCGCAAATTGCGATCCAGCGCGCTCAGCGCCTCGTCGAACAGCAGCACGCTCGGTTCGACCGCGAGTGCGCGCGCCAAAGCGACGCGCTGTTGCTGCCCGCCCGACAGCGCGGTCACCGGGCGATCGCGAAACTTGCCCATCTGCACGAGATCGAGCGCGCGCCCGACCTTTGCCGAGACCCTTGCCCGACAGCCCAAAGCCGACATTGCCGCCGACGTTGAGATGCGGGAACAGCGCGTAATTCTGAAACACGACGCCGACATTGCGTTTGTGCGGCGGCGTGCGCGTGACATCGACCCCGGCGATCGAGACATGGCCCTCGTCGGGCGTGGCGAGCCCCGCGATGAGGCGCAGCAAAGTCGTCTTGCCGCAGCCTGATGGACCCAGCAGCGTCACCAGAGCGCCGCGCGCCACCGCGAGGTCGATCCCGTCGAGCACGGTCGAAGCGCCGAAGCGCTTCGACAGGCCGTTGACAGCGACATGCGCCGGGGCAACGTCGCCCGCTGTCAAAGCTGGTTCCAACGATCGACCCAGCCGCCGCGCTCCTTGGCGAAGAACGCCCAGTCCGGAGCAAACAGCGTGGCCGGATCGGGATAGCCCGCGGGCCGTGGCGTATCCAGGTTGGTGGGCGTCACGAAGGCCTTGTTCGCCAGCACGGTTTGCACCTCGGGGCTGAGGAACATATTGACGATCGCATCGGCGATGTCGCCCGCGGGCCCGCCCTTGACCTTTGTGATGCCCGAGGGCATCGCGAATCCGCCATCGGTGGGGACGGCGAGATCGACCGGCGAACCCGCCGCCTTGCGGATGAGGGTGTAAGCCGAGAACTGGCCGCCGATTATCAGAGCTTCCCCCTGCTCCAGCAGGTTTATCGCCTGCGGCGCGTCGGTGTAAACGTTGAGCAGCTTCGGCTTGAGGGTCGCGAGCTTCTTGAAACCGGCGTCGATTTCGTATTGCGCTTCCTTGTAGGGCTTGCCGGTTTCGAGATGCGCCGCCGACAGCAGCGCCCAGAACCCTTCGGTGTTCTTCAGCGAGGGAATGATGACCTTGCCGGCGACGTCATCGGAATAGAGATCATTCCAGCTCGTGGGTGCCTTCGGGCCCTTTGAATAGTAGGCGATGCCAGCCCAGGGCATCTGGTAGTTCGCCCACATGCCATCCTGATGCACGCTGGCGGCGGCAAGCTTGCCCAGATTGGGCGAACCGGCAAGCGTGATCGGAGTGATAAGCCCCTCCCGCGCAGCGACGAGCATGACGGGATCGTCCATGATGACCACCGACATCTTTGGCGCATCCTTGTCCGCCGTCATCTTTTGCAAATTGGTCAGCGAATTGGTGCCCTCGTAGATGATCTTGATTCCGAGCGCCTTCTCGATGATCGGGAAGACGTCGGCGTTGAAATATTTCGCGGCGCCGGCGGGCCCGCCGACCACCACTTCCTTCACGTCGGCGCGCACCAGCGCCGGCATGCCAATGAGCGTCCCCACCGCAGTGGCGGCGCTTGCTTTCAGAAGGTTTCGACGGGATAGTTGCCACAATGACATGGATTGTTCCTCGACCTCTACCGGCCAGTTTCAGCCGCGGTCCTCAACACTGCAAAGACGGCGCCAAGTGTGCACATTCATGCAAGCGATTGATGTTCAAGAGATAAATTGAATGTCAAACTTCTCAGTTTTTGGCGCCGAACGAATTGTGCACATTTTTTCTAATGAATGTGCACAATTTATATGCCTCTGCAAGTCGTTCGCGCGGCGCCGATGAGTCGCGCGCCTCGAAAGCGAGAGGCCGCGCCGGTCGCTCTCGACGGCGCCGCGCTTGATGACAGCATCCATGAGGAGCTTTCGCGAGCCTTGTTTGAGGGCCGCCTGACGCCAGGCTCCAAACTGCCAGAGCATAGGTTGGCCAAACTGTTTGGCGTCTCCCGCGAGCGTATTCGTAAAGTGTTGCATCGTCTCGTCGCCGAACGGCGGCTGGAGGCGATCCCCCAGCGTGGCGTTTTCGTGCCCAACCCTTCGCCGCAGGAAATTCGCACCGTCTATGAGGCGCATCGCGTGTTCGAGGCGGGCGTTCTCGTTCAACTCGCGCAATCCAAGGACGAGACGATCCTACCGCGCATCGAGGCGCATCTGGCCGAGGAGCGCGAAGCCGTGGCGCGCGAGGATCGCGCCGCCTCGGTGCGGCTATCGGGTGAATTTCACATGATGCTGGTCGACGGCCTGGGCAACCTTGAGCTTTCGCGTTTTCTGCGCGAGTTGCTCGCGCGTTCTTCGCTGATGGTCTCCGCATTCGAGCCTGCCCGGCTCTCGCTCTGCGGCGTCGACGAACACGCTGCCATCACCATGGCGCTCAAGGCGAAAGACCTCGATCGCGCGATCACGCTGTCGGGCGAACATTTCCGACACATCGAGGAACGTCTCGCTCAGGGCATCGTCGAGCGCGGCAAGCGCGAAATCGAGGACGTCCTGCGCCCGACTAGCGGCGCGCGTGCTCTGCCCAAAATTTACAAGACGCGGGAGCGACAACCGCTCAGCCCCGCAAATGCCCAACCCAAGTGAAACGGGCCTCGCGTCGACGACCCGCCCGGCCGGCGCGGTGACCGCTTTCGAGAGTCGCCGAATTGGCCGAAACCAGCAACAATGGGCGCATTGCTGACGCCGCATGAGGTGTCAGGCCGCCTCTATATGTAGTGGGGGTGTACCTTAACCGGATAGGCAGGGTTCGGACTACGACTTTTCTTCAACGACGACGATCTCGCTGCGCCGGACGCCGATGGCTGCCGCGAGTAGCTTCAAACGGTCGATGACAACTTCGCTATCGGGCGCGAGCGGCGGCGCCGACTTCGAGCCGAACGCAGTCGGGTTCGATGCACAGGCGCGCGCTGGCGAGCACCGCTGGCACACCGCCGGAAAGACGGTAAGCCAGCAAGATCGCCCGGCCAAGAATCTGCGCGCGACGCCGCATCGCCGGCGTGAGGAGACCGTTCGCCGGGCTGAGCCAGGGCGCGTCCGGCCGGCCGGCGTAACGGGCGTGGATCGCTGTCGAGATGAAGACCCGCTCAGCGTGATCGACGCCGATGAACGGAAATTGCAGCAGCCGGCGAAAGCTCTCCTCGGCGCGCAGATGCCCACGTCAGCCCCGAGCCGCTCAAGGCCGTGGCCTGAAAACAGCGCTTACGTTGTAATTGACGTCGGGAAAAACGGGATTTCTATGGAGAAGAAATAGCCGAACAGACCCAACTTGGAGTCCCGTGGGAGGAGCGCGCGAGGCAGCAGGATCGGCGTGATGTTGGCGGGCATATCGAGCTTGGCGGTCGAAAGGCAGCGCTCAGAGGAATTTGCCGGAGGCGACCGACCGGACGGGACCCACAGGCGTGGCGGCCGCTACAATAGTGCCCGCCCCACGCCAGTGCGATTGGGACACGAAGCATTCGAGCGACGACCTTAGTCCAGTCGTAACCACGGGTCAGTGCGTCTTCGGCGGTTTAACGCCTCGACAACTCAAGGCGGTCAATTTCAATACGAGTAAATGCTGGCTTTTCGTGGAAATTTCAATCGCAGTCGCGAAAGCTTCGGCGGTGGAATTCGCTGAGAGCCGCTCGTGCGGGGCTCCCCGATGAATTTCGAAACGTCGACGACTGCCGTCCCAACGTTTGGACGAAGGGGAGTCCGCGCGGCGGCGCCTCCGCATTCCCGGCCGGCGCCGGCGCAAAAGGCAAGCGAGCCACGCACAGCCGCCGATGCGCCGCCGAGCGACCTCGAACGCTTCCTCGGGATGTTTCCGCTGCTGACGGTGGGAATGATCGTCGGATTGGCGTCAATCTTCGCGCTCGAACAGAAGTTCGCCTTCGACATTGGTCCTGGCGGCGCCCTTAGTCTGGAATCTCTGAACGCTCTCGGCGGCGCGAGCTTCGACCGGGTCGTCGGCCACGAGGAGGCGTGGCGTCTGTTTCTCGCGCCGCTGCTGCACGCGAGTTCGGCGCATCTGATCGGCAATTGCGTTGCGATGGCGATGGTCGGCTTTCTCCTGGAGCCGCTGATTGGGCGCGGCTGGTTTGCGCTGATCTTCGCGGCGAGCGCATTGGGCGGCGTGGTCGGTTCGATGATCGGCAACGATTCCGCGGCCACCACCGTCGGAGCCTCAGGCGCGATCACCGGCCTGGTCGCAGCGGGCATGGTGATGAGCTTCCATCATCGCGCCGACGCGGACGACGCGCGCAAGATGCGAAAGCGGGCGATCTTTCTGCTCGTGCCGGCGCTGCTGCCGCTGTTTCTCGGCGTGCGAGACCACGTCGACTATCACGCCCATCTTGGCGGCGCGCTCGTCGGCGGCGCCATCGCGCTGGCGCACATCGTGACATGGGACGGCGATTCCTTTCGTCCGCGCTGGGCGCGAGTCGCGGCGAGAAGCTCGATGGCAGGCTTGGCGGTATCGCTGATTTCCTGTCTCTTCGTGTTCTTCCATTACCCCGACGAGGCCGCCGTCGCCCAGACGATCATCCCGGAGTCGCTGGTGACCCAGCCCATCGCCTCCCTGACGAACCAGTCCTCGGACTTGATGGGCCGTTACCCCGCCGACCCCCGCGCCCTGCTGATCCGCGCCGCCTTCTTCGTGAAGATCGAACAGTTTTCCGAGGCGGAAGCCTTGCTTCGCCGGGCGATGGCGATGGAATGGCCCGCGCGTCCGGTCATGGAGACGAAGGTGCGCAAGCGCGCCCAGGCGGTCCTGGCCGTGGTCCTGCTCGAAGAACGACGAGGCGGCGAGGCGCTCGATATGGCCGAGCCGATCTGCGCCGACAGGACGCAAATCGAGTCCTGGCCGATGCTGATGAGGGCGAAGCTCTGCAAGGGCTGATACCAACGGTCATAGGGCTTGACCGACGTGAGCCCATTCTCTCATTCCGATTGACGTGATCGTTTCGGGCTGGGCGATGAGATTTCGCCAAGCCTGGCACGCGGCGTCGATGATGTCGTCGTAGGTTTCGAAGACGCGATTGGAGAGCCAGTTCGCTCTCAGATACTGCCAGACGTTCTCGGCCGGATTGAGTTCGGGAGCGCCCGAGGCGACTTGAGAATTCCCCTCGACTCCGCCCCAAGGTCCGAACGCTCAAGCACGCTGACCGACATCGGGGCACTTATCCAACTCACGCCGCAGTTTTCGGCAATCGGAGTTCCTCTGCGCCCTGCCGACGTTCATTCGCTTGCGCTCGACGGTGGCCTGGAAACGCTCGCTTTGTTCGACGATGGCTCAGCATCAGCGGGCATTTACGTGGAACGATTCGTGACTTCTTAGCCGAGACGACGAGTCATCGGCGGCGAAGACGTCATTGTTGGCGTCACACGGTGCTGTTCATGTAACGCCTCGGCTGTTTTCCTGCATGGTCGCCTGTGCAGCCTAGGGGCGGATTGGCGAACATGTCGCCCAAGATAAGGCCGAAGTTTCGGAAGGCGAACGCGAAAAGTTCGAGACATCCGAACACGGGGTAGACGAATGGCGATCGTGCAGGTCGAACGTCTCAGATCGTGCCGCGAGATTAACGCCAAGTTCATGGGAACGCCGTATTCTAAAGACCCACTCCCGCTCTGCCTATGATCCCACGATCCTGAATTCTCCAGGCCGCCTCCGGCCCGCGCGATCTCCATGGCCAGCTTCAAACCATTTGCCGCCGCCCTTGTCACTCGCTCCGCGTTGGCGGGTTTCGTGTGGGGTCTTGCCGAGGGTTCGGTGTTCTTCATCGTTCCCGACGTCGTCATTTCCTTCGTCGCGCTGTTCTCGCTTCGCCGAGCACTTCATTGCGCCGCGGCCGCCGCATTCGGCGCCGCGGTCGCGGGCGTCGGCCTTTACGCGACGTCCTCCTTTCGTCCCGACATCGCCTTGACGATCGTCGGCCACGTCCCCTTCGTGACGGCCAGGATGTTGTCGGCTGTACCCGTCGATTGCGACCGCTATGGCTTGTGGGCGCTGTTCATAGGCGCGATATCCGGGGTGCCTTACAAGTTATACGCAGTCTCGGCGCCGCCGCGCTTTGGACTCCTGGCTTTCGCGCTCACTACGATTCCAGCGCGCCTCTTCCGCTTTGTCCTCGTCGGACTCGCCGCTGGCGTCGCAGCCCGTGCGCTGCCGAGCCAACTCCGCGCGCCGAGGCGGCTTGCCAGCCTTCACACAATTTGTTGGGCCATCTTCTATGGCTGCTACTGGTACGGAGTTTCGCAATGACCGAAGCCGTCAACCGTCGCCCGCTCAAGACCCGCCAGCGCGCTTGGGCGCACTCCCTGGCGCGGCTGTTCGTCCGCTTCGGCATGACGCCCAACCAGATGTCCCTGGCGAGCATCGTCTGCGCCGCGCTCGCCGGCGGCGCCTATCTCTCCTCCGATGCTTTTGGGGTTGTTACCAAGGTTTTCTTGAGCGAGGTCGCTCTCGTCGCCGCCGCTGCGTTGATCCAGTTGCGGCTGCTCGCCAACATGCTCGATGGCCTGATGGCGGTCGAAGAGAAAGGCGGCAAGGCGCCGACTGGCGTCATCTACAACGAACTGCCCGATCGCATCGCCGATGCGATCATTCTCGTCGCCGCAGGCTACGCCTGCGGCTGGGCGTGGCTCGGCTGGTTGGCGGCGCTGCTGGCGGCCTTGACCGCCTACGTCCGGGCGCTCGGCGGATCACTGGGCTTCGACCAGGATTTCTCGGGCCCGATGGCCAAGCCGCATCGTATGTTCGTTATGACGGTGGGCACCGTGGCGGCTGCCTGCTTGCCAAGTTGGCCGATCCTGGCGCTGGCGCTCGCCATCGTTGCGGCAGGGACCGCCGCAACAGTTGTGCGGCGAACCGTCCGCCTCGCGCGGCAGCTCACACAGGCATCCCATGCTTGACCATGTTCTGATCGCGGGCGCGCGATTGCTCAGCGGCGCCGTCGCCTTCCGGCACGGCTTCGAGTTCGAGCCTTACGCACCGCGCATCTACTACGCCAATCACAGCAGCCACCTTGATACGTTGGTGCTCCTGGGTCTGATCCCGGACGGCCAGCGTCGACGCGTCCATCCCGCAGCGGCCAAGGACTATTGGTGGAAGACGCGGCCGCGGCGCTATATCGCCGAACGCGCCTTGAACGCCGTGCCCGTCGTCCGTCAGGTGGAGTCACACGCGGAGCACCCGCTGCGTGAGCTAGAGGCCGCGCTCGACCGCGGGGACAGCCTCATCCTCTTCCCCGAGGGCACGCGCGGGTCGGGCGAACGCGTCCAACCATTCAAGAACGGGCTCCACCATCTCGCCGCCAAGCATCCTTCGGTCAACCTGGTCCCGGTCTATATTCGCAACCTCAATCGGGTGATGCCGAAGGGTGAGTGGCTGCCCGTCCCCATTCTCTGCACGGTTCACTTCGGCGCGCCCTTCACCGTCGAGCCCTTCCCGTCGCGGGCTGAATTCCTGTCCCATGCCCAGGCGCAACTAGAGGCCTTGTCCCGTCAATGACCCTCATCCGCGACCCGCAGTTTCAGATTCTGATGGCGATTCTGCTCGCCGTTCTCGTCGTCAGCAGCCTCGTCGGCTTCGCGCTCTCGCGTCGCGTGACAACCGAAAAGGGCAAGGAGGTCGTCGCCAACCTCAACGCCAGGATCAAGGCTTGGTGGCTGATGGTCGCCGTGTTCTGCGTCGCCGTCACGATCGGGCCGCTCGGGTCGGTCATTCTTTTCGCGCTCGTGTCGTTTTTCGCGCTGCGCGAATATTTCGCGATCAGCGCGACCTTGCACGCCGACCACCGCGTCCTGCTGTGGCTCGTGTTCGTCATCCTGCCAGCCAACTATTTGCTGGTGGCGATCAAATGGTACGGGCTTTTCGCCGTTTTCATCCCAGTTTACGCCTTCATCGGCTTGCAGACTCGCGCCGCGTTGAGCGGGGTCACCGAGGATTTCCTCAGCCGGACGGCGCGCATCCAGTGGGGGATGATGGTGGCGATCTACTTCGTCAGCTACATCCCGGCGCTGCTGATGTTAGACCTGCCGCAGGGTTCTGGCGCCGGCCAGAACTTCAAGCTGATGTTCTTCCTGGTCGTCGTGGTCCAGGCGAGCGATGTCCTGCAATACATCGTCGGCAAGCTGTTCGGCCGCACGCCTATCGCCCCGCACGTCAGCCCCAACAAGACCGTCGAAGGTTTCCTCGGCGGCGTCTTGCTCGCCACCGCGCTCGGCGCCGCCTTGAGCCCGGCCACCCCATTCAACCCCTGGCAGGCCGCCATCATGGCGCTGCTGATCTGTCTGATGGGTTTCGTCGGCGGGTTGGCGATGAGCGCGACCAAACGCGATCGCGGCGTCAAAGACTTCGGCGCCATGCTGCCCGGTCACGGCGGGATGCTGGACCGCATCGATAGCCTTTGCTTCGCCGCGCCGATCTTTTTCCATCTAACTCGCTATTTCTTCACGTGAGGATCGGTCGCTGCTTCGCAGGGGGCTCGCCAGCCGATGCGGCCGCGCCTTTCCGCCGTGGAGAGTTCTGCGTTTAGGCTCGCGCCGAACGCTCGCACTCTATTCGGAGGTCGACCGTAATGCCCCACTCGATTGCGTCGCAAGCGCCCGAACAGGCTCTCGGGCGCATCGACGCGCAGGCCAAGGTCCCGAGCGCCAGCATCCAAGACGAGATCGCCACCTTATGACTTCACCAGCGACCAATTCCTGCCTCGCGCTCCTCCGGCGCCTGGCCCGACCGAAGAGGGCACGATGTTCCGGGACTTGATGTCGTCACGACGCTTCCTGCCGTTGTTCATGACCCAGTTCCTGGCGGCGATGAACGACAATTTCCTCAAGCAGTCATTGATCTTCGTCTGCCTGTTCAAAATCGGCGGCCAGACCGGTCAAACCTTGGTGACCGTCGCCGCGGCGATCCTGATGGCGCCTTCGTTCATCTTATCGGCGCTCGGCGGCGAACTTGCCGACAAGTACGACAAGGCGATGTTGGCGCGGCGCATGAAATTCGCCGAGATCGCCGCCGCCGCGTTCGCCGCGGCCGGGTTCGCACTGCAATCGGTCTGGCTGATGATGGCGGCGCTGGCCTCTTACGGCGTCGTCTCAGCGCTATTCGGACCGATCAAATACGGCCTTCTGCCTGACCACCTGAAGACAGAGGAACTCGCCGCCGGCAACGCGCTGGTCGAAGCGGGCACCTTCATCGCCATTCTCGCCGGCCCGATTCTCGCCGGCTGGGCGGCGGCGCGCAATCAGCCACCGGCGATCGTCGTCGTCATCATCATGGTCACCGCCGTCGCCTGCTGGCTGTCGGCGCGTCAGATTCCGCCGCTTGAGCCGGCGGCCGCCGACCTCATCGTCACCCGCAATCCGATCGTCTCGACTTGGCGGCTGATTGTCGACGCTAGGAAGGACGGCCGCATCTGGATCGGAACCCTGATTGTCTCGTGGTTCTGGCTCGCCGGCGCCGCTGCGCTGTCGGTGGCGCAGGTGATGATCCCTCAGACGTTCGGCGGATCGGAGAACGCAATCACCCTCGGAATGCTCGATTTCGCCGTCGGCGTGGCGATCGGCTCGCTGGTCGCCGCTCAGCTCAGTCATCTGCGGCCAAACATGGCGCTGGTGCCGACGGGCGGAGTCATCACTTCGCTCGGTCTGTTTGCCCTCGTTTCGACCCTGATCGGCGTCGTTCCGGTCGATGGCCTTTCCGCGCTCGCCTTCGCCGCCTCGCCCAAGGGCTTCGCCGTCCTCGTCGAACTCTTCGTCGCGGCGCTCGGCGGCGGCTTTTTCGTCGTCCCTTCGTTCGCGGCGGTGCAATCCTGGGCGCCGATCGAGCGCCGCGCGCGCGTCGTCGCCGCCGTTGGCGTCATTTCCGCGGCGTTCGTCGTCGCCGGCAGCGTGGCGGTCGCCGCCCTGCAATACGCGGGCGCGAGTTGTCACTTTCTGTTCCTCTTGATCGGCGTCGCCAATCTCGCCGCGACGGTTCTGGTCCTGCGCGCCTGGGGGCGCGAAGGCGTGCGGGACTTTGCCGGTTTTCTGTTCAAGGCGATCTTCCGGGTCGAAGTGCGTGGGCGTGAGAATATCCCCAGCCTCGATCAACGCATGATCTTCACGCCAAACCACACCAGCTTCATCGACGGACCGCTGATGCATGCGGTCCTGCCGGTCGACGCGACCTTCGCCGTCGACACCGAGATCGCCCAGGTATGGTGGGCCAAGCCGTTCATGAAGTTGATCCGCGCCTACACCGTCGACCCTACCCATCCGATGGCGACCCGCCACCTGATTGATCTCGTGCGCGCCGGCCAGCCGCTGGTGATCTTCCCCGAAGGACGATTGACCGTCACCGGAAGCGTCATGAAGGTCTACGAAGGCACGGCGATGATCGCCGACATGACCGACGCTTGGATCGTGCCGGTGCGCATCGAGGGCGCGCAGCGGTCGACCCTCAGCAATCTCAAGCCTGGCCAGATCAAGAAGGCGCTGTTCCCCAAGATCACCGTCACTTTCCTGCCCAAGATCAAGCTTGCGCTCAAACCCGAGCTGCGCGGCGACGAGCGGCGCAAGAGCGCCGCCGCAGCATTGCAGGACGTGATGATCGAAGCAATGGTGCTCAACACCGTGATGGATCAGACCCTGTTTCAGGGCCTCGTCTTCGCTTGGCGCAATCGCGCCACCCAGCGGCTCGCGCTCCAGGACCCGCTCGGCAAGCTCTCCTACCGCCGCCTGATCTTCGCCGCCCAGACATTGGCGCGAAAGCTCCTGCCGCCCGAAGTCGGCGGAGCGACGGTCGGCGTGCTCCTGCCGACATCGAACGCGGTCGCTACGGTCTTCTTCGCCTTGCAGATACTCGGCCGCGTTCCGGCGATGCTCAATTTCACCGCCGGGCCAGTCAACATCGTCGCCGCCTGCCGCACCGCCGAGGTCGAGACAGTCCTCACTTCCCGCGCGTTCGTCAAACAGGCACGGCTTGACGCGCTGATCGAGACGCTGTCGGCGCACGTCAAGATCGCCTATCTCGAAGACCTGCGTGCGCAGATCGGGTTCTGGGACAAGGTCGCCGGCTTTGCCGCCGCTGGGCGCGCGCGCGTCGCGCGGGAGGCCGACGACCCAGCCGTCATCCTCTTCACCTCCGGCACGGAGGGAACGCCCAAAGGCGTCGCGCTCTCGCATCGCAACATCCTCGCCAACGCCGCGCAGACGCTGGCGCGCGTCGACGCCAACGCCGCCGACACGGTCTTCACCGCGCTGCCGACCTTCCACTCCTTCGGTCTGACCGGCGGTCTGATGATGCCGCTGCTCGCCGGCGTACCGGCCTTTCTCTACCCGTCGCCCCTGCATTTCCGAGCGATTCCGGAACTGATTTATCAGACCAACGCCACCATTCTGTTCGGCACCGACACCTTCCTCGCCGGCTATGCGCGCGCCGCCCATCCCTACGACTTCCGCTCGTTGCGCCTAGTCATCGCAGGTGGCGAGCCCGTCAAGGAGCGCACCCGCGAGTCTTACAGCCGGCTGTTCGGGCTGAGAATCCTCGAAGGTTACGGTGTAACGGAAACTTCGCCGGTGGCGGCGTTGAACACTCCGATGGCCAACAAGCCCGGCACGGTCGGCCGATTATCGCCGCTTATGAAAGCGCGCGTCGAACCTTTCCCAGGGGTCGACGAGGGCGGTCGACTCCACGTCAGCGGGCCCAACGTGATGCTTGGCTATCTGCGCGCCGAGCGGCCCGGCCAATTGGAGCGGGTCGCCGACGGCTGGTACGACACCGGTGACATCGTCGCGATCGACGCGGAAGGGTTCATCACGATCAAGGGGCGGGCCAAACGCTTCGCCAAGATCGCCGGCGAGATGGTGTCGCTCGCCGCGGTCGAAGCGCTCGCCGAAGACGCGTGGCCGCAAGCGCAACACGCCCTAGTGGTCGTCCCCGACTCGCGCAAGGGCGAACGGCTCGTCCTCGTCACGACCCACTCAGACGCTTCGCATCGGGCGCTCTCGAGTCGCGCGCGAGAAAAGGGGCTGAGCGAACTCTGGGTCCCATCCACGTTCTTGGTCGTCGACGCACTACCGGCGCTCGGGAGCGGCAAGACCGACTACGTCGCCGCGGCGACCCTCGCCATGGAGCGTCATGCTAACGCTGCCGAGTGACCGTGACCTGCCACTGAACGTTCATCCAGCGACGATTAGAGCCTCGGCGGGTTTTACGCCGTTGGGCGCGGGTGGAGCAACGTGCGATCGGCGGAGCTGGTCGGGGTTGCGCAGCCGATCGCATGTTGCGGGAAGGTTGGCCGCATAGGCGGCCGGGGTTTGATAGCCCAGCGCCGAATGCGGGCGGCGCTGATTGTAATCATTGATCCATTCGGTGATCTTCGTGCGGGCATGGTCAAGGCCGAAAAACAGGCTCTCGTTGAGATGCTCGTTGCGCATGCGGCCGTTGAAGCTCTCGCAAAAGCCATTCTGCATCGGCTTCCCCGGCGCGATGAAATGCCAATCGATCTGGCTCTCCTGAGCCCAGGCGAGCACGGCGCGGGAGGTGAACTCCGTTCCGTTGTCGGACACGTTGAGGCTTGGTTTTCCAAGGCGCTCGATCAAATCCGTCAGCTCGCGCGCCACGCGCCGGCCCGAAATCGAAGTGTCAGGGATCGCCGCCAGGCACTCGCGCGTCGCGTCGTCAACGACGTTCAAGATGCGGAACCGCCGGCCGCTGGCGAACAGATCGTGGACGAGGTCGAGCGACCAGCGCGCGTTGGCGCGGGCTTCGACGAGCATCGGCACCCGCCCCCGCCGGCGAAGCTGCGGCTCTTCAATCAAGTCAGTGCGATGTCACCTCCGGAGGCGCAGGCCATGACTGATCGACGGGCTTGATGCGCGCCCCCGAAGGCTTCCTTATTTTATGACGGCGTGGGCGTCGTTGCAAGGTGAGCGGTGCGCCAGGTGAGCGGCGCGCCCGACGAGCCCAAGCCCGCCAAGCAAGACCATCACCTGCGCGATCAGGGCCCACCCGGCCGATTCTCGTTTGTCTCCCCGCTCCTGGCCGGTGGCTGGCCGAAACGTTGAACGCCACATTCCTGCGAGACAAAAAAATGGGCGGTCACTGTGAGCGACCGCCCTAAGCGAGAGCCGGTCGGGCTGGGGGGCAAGAAGACCGGCGCTCGGTGCAGTTGGGATGCGGCAAATCATCCGCGCGCGAAAGGATCGGAATCTACTTACTGGGTGCCGCAGGTGGCCGCTTCGTTGTGCGGCGCGGCGAGGTGGCGCTCGACGCCACGGCGGTTCGGGCCGTGTCCCAGCTGTGTCACCACGCTGTCCCTCAATTGTCGCTACGGCGTCCCCATGCAATTTGCGTCTG
>Ga0326727_10014394_pt1 | contig 17257 bp, 23 predicted proteins | sample MB2enrmetagenome_FD_207643 | JGI IMG/M metagenome (GOLD analysis project Ga0326727, IMG submission 207643) | Lab enriched peat soil microbial communities from McLean, Ithaca, NY, United States - MB29MY | ecosystem: Environmental > Terrestrial > Soil > Wetlands > Peat | place: USA: New York...
AGATATCCGAGCCAAAATTCTAGCCAGCGTGAAGTAAGATGGGAAGAACCTACAAGGTAGGCCCCTCGGGCAGTTTCGGAGCTCGCTATGGTACAGTAGCCAGGAAACGATATTCAACGATCATAACCGGCCTCAGAACCGCCCACGAATGCCCGCAATGCCACATCTCTGCCGTGAAGCGGCTATCCGTTGGAGTCTGGGTATGCGGTCAATGCGGATTCAAATTTGCGGGAGGAGCTTACGCTCCGAGAACCAAACTGGGAGAGATAGCTGAACGAGCATCACGCGCGGGCGTCGCCTCCTCGATGCTTGCCGAAATCAAAGCCCAAAAAGCGCGACAAACAGAAGCTGAAACTAAGGCGAAAGTTCCTAGGAAGCGAAGACGAGCCGTAACCAAGAAAGTAGAACTCACACCTGCCGAACTGCCTCCGGCCGACGATGCGTCCTCTGAGGACAAGCCTACGTGATTGGGTTAACTACCGGCAGACAGACAACACAACTGATGAATAGTCTGCTAAACGATCTCTCGCACGCCCTTCCGCACGCCAAAATAATTAGGCGCGGAAAATCGAGCCTAAACGATCTTTCTGTTAGGCTCCTCAACGAGAATCTCACATATGCCATAGCCCTAAACCGGTGGCATGGAACCCCCGGACGCTTAACCCTATACAACGTTCAACCGAAAGGCATTACAAGACTCATGCCATCAATCTTCCTAAGCGAGATCAAACTCAGCCGCGAATACAAGAACCATATCCGAACTATCGCAAAAGGAATCACGTGCGGTAAAGTGAAACAATCAACCCATCGATTTTCTGAAATACTCTCAGCCGTATTCGAAATCCCAGTAACTCAGAATCCGAATGACGTCGATGCGACGTTCCACCTGATTCAAATTAACGACTCAATACGGCTCGTAGTAACGTCGCCCCCAATGGAACGCGAAGTAGGACCATGCCTTACCATTTCACGACTACTCTGGCGCGACACAGGCGTCTAAACTTGCCGAAAACATCTGCGAAAATCGAAATAAGCTTTCGATCATCAAGAGAACTTAAATCAGTATTCAACTCACTTATACCCGAATTACATAAATTACCAGGCAACCGTGCACGCGCCTCAGCAAAAGTGCACAATCGAACCTTACAACTAAACTTCGAGGCAGAAGACTCAACAGCCTTACGGGCAATCATCAGCTCATTCTTACGAATTACCAAAGCATCCCTAAACACATGCGATACCCTTATGGCCACAGAGCAAACGCGACGTAGAAGTCGAGAGTAACTATGCTCATCGACATCGATAAGGAAATGCAGGCCCGTGGTGTGGACGGAATTATCGTCCTCGGAGATACAACACTGGCTAACCCTGATCTAACATACGTAGTTGGAGGTTCTCTGGCCCGGGGAGGTATCTACTTCAAACGTATCGGAAACGATCCACTATTGCTGACCAGTAACCTGGACGTGGCAACGGCCCTAAAATATCAAATTGTTAAGCAAACCAAAACATTCACTGAATTCGGTTATGAGAAACTAACCGCCAAACATGGACGCGACAACGCGTACCCGCGTCTGATCAAGATGATACTGGACCAATTAGGCATTCGCGGAAAAATAGCCTTGTTTGGCCGAAACGACCTTGCAGGGGGGATATATTTAGCAGACCAACTCCGTAAAATAGGCGTTAGAATCATAGGCGAAAAATCGCCAACGATACTGGAATCCGCCAGAGAAACCAAGACAACGAACGAGATGTCCCTCATTCGCGACATCGGAAGGAAAACCGGCAGAATTGTCGACCACACAATCGACGCATTGAGAAATCTACAAAATAAGAGTGGACATCTTTACTCTGGAAAACAACGAGCCACAGTCGGCTTAGTAAAAGAATGGATAGCCATCGCTCTCGCGAAAGAAGGTTTGATCGCTCCTGAAGGAACAATTTTCGCTCCCGGAGCCGCAAGCGCTGATCCGCATAATGCCGGAAATCCACGCCAAGAACTCAAACCGTGCAAACCAATCGTCTTCGATATCTTCCCACAATCGGAAAGAGGTTACTGGTTCGATCTAACTAGAACCTTCGTCCTCGGAAGAGCCGATGCAAAGACCATCAAGCTATTCGAGACCGTCAAAGAAGCACAAGTAGCAGCACTTGATTCAATGAAAGAGTCCGCGTCATGCAGACAGGTCATGATGAACGCCTGCAACGTCATTGAACTAAACGGGTACAGGACTCTACGAGAATTATATCGAGGAGAAACAAAAAACGTCACCTCAGGCTTCATTCATTCACTAGGACACGGTGTCGGTTTAACAATTGGCGAACGTCCTTATCTCTCTCTCGTCAGCACGGAGCGGTTAACGAACAATCAAGTCGTCACTGTTGAACCAGGCATTTATCTCCCAGGATTTGGTGGGGTAAGGATAGAGGACACAGTAGCTATTACTCGGAACGGCGTTGATATCATGGGTACCGTTCATCAAGACGAATTAGAGGTAAGTTAACACTTGGATACCAAGATAGTTGACATAAAAGTTCCCGAAGGTTGCAATATCATACTCGGGCAAAGCCATTTCATAAAAACTGTCGAAGACTTATACGAAGCACTTGTGAACGCCGTTCCAACCATCAAATTTGGACTCGCATTCTGCGAAGCGAGTGGCCCATGCCTCGTACGCCATGACGGAAACGACGATCACCTGAGAGAACTCGCCACCAAAGCAGCTTACGAAATATCGGCCGGACATAGCTTCATAATCTTCATGCGCGATGCCTATCCAATCAACGTGCTCGACAAAGTGAAATCCACTCCTGAAGTTTGCAGCATTTACCTGGCCACGGCCAACCCGTTTCAAGTTATCATAGCACAAACCGATCAGGGACGAGGAATCTTGGGAGTAGTGGACGGTTACGCACCGAAAGCAATTGAGTCTGAAAAAGATATTGCCGAAAGAAAATCATTTCTAAGAAATATCGGTTACAAGCTATCAGGATGACTCCTTTCCAGATTTAGAAGCTGACAAGTACCAGAGCGCCCCCGCAGAAGTGTCTTCAATTGCAACCCCGATCTCAGCTAACGAATTGCGGATCTTGTCCGAAGTGGACCAGTCGTTTCGTTTCCTAGCGTCGTCCCTCACTGCGAGCAAGAGGTCTAAGACGCGATCAAATGTCTCACTCTTTCCAGTCCCCTCCATTCGAAGGATTCCGAAGACGTCGCCAAAATAATCGAGTGTTGCCAGTACTCTCGCTATCGAGCCTTGTGCGGTTTTTCTATTACCGTAAGGTTCAATGTTCTTAACGAAAGCGATCATAGCGGCCAAAGCCCTTGGTGTGTTAAAGTCATCATTCATCGCTTCGTCAAACTCACTCTTGGCCTTGTTCGTTAAGTTCTGAACTTCAGGCTCCACTAAAGCAGTCGTTTCAGAAGTTTGCATTGATCGAAACTGGTTATAGACGGAACGTATCTTTCCAAGCACTTCTTCGGCTTGCGTAATGTTTTGCTCTTGATAATCAAGTAGACTTCGATAGTGGCTCATTGCGAAGTATAAGCGCAATGTTTCAGCATCATGATTGTGAAGAGCTTCCTTTATGGTAATGTAATTACCCATCGACTTACCCATCCGCGTCCCTCCAACCATCAGGAGTCCGCTGTGTAACCAATATTTCACGAGAGGCTTTGTTCCTGTCGCGGCTTCAGCTTGCGCGATCTCTGCCTCATGGTGCGGGAAGATTAGGTCTAGCCCACCGCCATGGACGTCATAACTCGGTCCAAGATACGTAGTGGTTATCGCAGTGTCCTCGATATGCCAACCTGGTCTTCCTTTTCCCCACGGGCTATCCCATGCGGGTTCTCCTGGCTTTTGGCTCTTCCAGAGAGCGAAATCGATCACGTTCTTCTTGCGTGGATCCGGATCGATACGGTGCATGACTAGTTGGTCAACATTTTGATGTGAAAGTTTCCCATAACTTGAAAACTTTGAGACGTCAAAATATACGTCGCCCTCAACTTGATATGCGAATCCCCTCTCGATTAGTGTTGAAATCTGTGTAATGATTTCAGGCATGTGCTCGGACGCTTTAGCATAGAGGCTTACACTAGTAATGCCGAGGGCCTTCATGTCTTGAAGGAAATCTAGTGTAAACTCACTAGCAAGAAGAAGTGGGTCACGGTTTACGTTCTTTGCCTTGTTGATGATCTTGTCATCTATGTCGGTTATGTTCATCAAGAAGAATAGGCTGAAACCTTGAGCGCGGAGATAACGAGCGATGATGTCGTACGCTAGGTAAGTTCTTGCATGCCCGATATGGCTATGATCATAAACTGTGGGGCCACAAACAAACATGTTAACCCGGTTTCCATGAGTCGGTTCGAATTTTTCAAGCGTACGCGACATTGTATTGTAGACTCTCAGAGACAATGACGTTCAATTACTCCAGATTATGGGCGAAATCGAAAAATCAGACTTGTGAGACGTTTTGACAAACGCCAACACCCATCGTCAACACAATCGCACTTATCATCCGTCATTCATCTAATTAGTTTATTCCTCGTTGGGATGATGTGAAAATTCGAGAAGAGAGTTGGACGAAGTCTTGGAAACCGCCACCCTTACACATATATTGATCGAGCAGCCCCCAGTTTCCAAAATGGATGAATTCCAGAATGGCGCAGGCGGTCCTTAAATCAGATAAGAGCGATGAGCTTATCGTACAACCTGAAGTGAACATTGGCACTTTAGGCCACGTAGATAACGGAAAGAGTACACTGGTTCAGGCACTTACCGGAGTGTGGACAGCACGACATTCAGAAGAGCTCAGGCGAGGGATCACGATCAGAATCGGTTATGCAGACACGACAATTTACAAATGCCCAAAGTGTCGCCCCCCAAACAACTACACTATAAGGCCGATCTGTCCCAACTGTGGCAGTGAAGCCAAATTCGAACGTGCAATAAGCTTCGTCGACTCTCCTGGACATCACAGTCTAATGGTAACGATGCTATCCGGATCGGCGTTAATGGACGGTGCCCTATTCGTTCTCGCAAGTAACGCGAAAACACCGCAAGCGCAAGACCGCGAGCATCTATTGGCTGTAGGCAGTGTGGGAATAAGAAACCTCGTGATCGTGCAGAACAAGATTGACGTCGTAACTAAAGAAAGAGCGCTCGAAAATTATAAAGAAATTGAGTCGTTCGTAAAAGGCACGATTGCTGAAGACGCGCCAGTTGTCCCAATATCGGCACAGCATGGAACGAACGTCGACATACTTCTACGAGAAATCGAAAAACGAATTCCAACACCCAAACGTGATCTGGCGGCTCCTCCAAGGATGTATGTGCTCAGATCATTCGAAGTTAACAAACCTGGAACTGACGTCGAAGATTTGTTAGGAGGAGTGGTGGGTGGGTCAGTAGTCCAAGGGGTCTTTCGCATTGGGGACGAGGTAGAAATTAAACCAGGCATCGCAGTTCAGGAAGGAGGACGCACTAAATATGAACAACTCGTAACAACTGTACGAAGCCTAAGCGTAAGCAAGGGGCAAGTTCAAGAAGCGAAGAGCGGCGGACTAGTAGGAATTGGGACCGACCTCGATCCATCGATCACAAAATCTGACTCACTCGTCGGCAGTGTCGTAGGCAAAGTGGGCAATCTACCGCCAACCCTGACAAAAGTAACGTTAGACGTTAATTTATTCGATAAAGTCGTAGGCACAGAGCTAACTATCCCAGTAGATAAAATCAAAACCAACGAAGCGTTAGTCCTGAATGTGGGAACCACAGTGACCTCAGGTATTGTCACTTCAGCAAGAGAAAATATTGCAGACGTAGCCCTCAAGAAACCCGTATGCGCCGAACCTCAATCAAAGGTAGCAATCAGCCGACGAATAGCCGATAGCTGGCGTCTGATCGGATTCGGATCATTGAAGGCGTAGTTAGCAATGCCCGTCAAGGTCATTCTTGACTCCAATTTTCTGATGATACCGTTCCAGTTTCACGTAGACGTATTTCAGGAAATAGAGTTTCTTCTCCAAAAGAAAATCGATTTCATAGTCCCGTCATTGGTAAAATTCGAGTTGACCTCCATTAGCGCAAGAGGAGGAGAAGGAGCGCCTGAAGCTTCACTTGCTCTCCAGCTAGCGTCAAGATGTCGTGTCGTCGAAGTAGCCCTAGATTCTGGAGAAACGACAGATGACGCCATTGTGAAAGCCGCAAAGAAGCTGGGTGCGGTAGTTGCAACGAGCGATATTGAGTTGAAAAAGAGGCTAAGAGATATTAACATCCCGGTCGTGTACCTGCGCGACAAATCGAAACTAGAAGTTGAAGGAATAGAGCCTGCGTACTTCTAGCTAGCGTCATAAGAGGCACAAGAATGTTCAGATTAGTAACCGTAGAAGACATCGTTAGGATCCCCCCCCAAAGTTTCGGCCACCCAATCGACAAGGCTGCGAAAGAACAGATCAAGTTAAAGTACGAGAATGTTGTCGACGAAGAACTAGGATACGTCATACTTGTTGTTGATGTTGAAGTAGATCCGGTGGGCAAAATTCTCCCAGGAGACGGCTCGACCTATCATAAAGTGAACTTCAAACTACTCTCGTTCTACCCAGAAATGCACGAAGTTGTTGAAGGTGAAGTGGTCGAAGTCACGGACTTTGGAGCCTTCGTGCGCATAGGGCCGGAAGACGCATTGCTTCATGTATCACAAATCATGGACGATTACATATCATTTGACGAAAAACATGGGGTATTAGTCGGTAAGGAATCTCAAAGGAAGCTTGGGAAGGGAGATATGGTTCGCGGACGAATCATAGCCGTCAGCTTCCCGAGAGGAGGAACCGGCGGAAAAATAGGCATAACCATGCGTCAACCCTTCCTTGGAAAACTCGACTGGATCGAAGCCGACATTAAACGAACCAAAGTTGTGCGTGAGGAGAAAGCAACTTGAGTGAGAAGGCCTGCAAAAACTGCAGGTTCGTCAGCAACGGCCCCGTCTGCCCAAACTGCAAATCAAACAACTTGAGTGACGATTGGAGCGGACTAGTTATAATCATCGATCCGACCAACTCTGACGTCGCGAAGAAGATGGGCATCAAGAATGCTGGACGATATGCCCTCAGAGTTCGCTGACTCTCGACCATAAAGCGTACGTGCAAGTCTCACTTGCGAACACTACGAATAAGCAATGCAGTCAGACAACAACTCAAAACCCCAGTTGGAACATTAGTTGAAGCCAACTGTAATGATGCGCTCAGAAAAGCAGTTGATAAGGCAAAGCCGTCCCCCACTATCCTAGTCGGCGATACGATATCGAAAAACGCCGAAGCCTCGGGAATCGTTGCCGACGTGATCATAGTCGATAATCTCGAGAAACGCCATGAATCCACCAACAGAGTCCGTCTAGGAGAACGAAATATTTTGCATCTCAAAAATGCTCCAGGAACAATTGACGCGAATGCCTGGGAGATTATTCGCTCCGCAATTCAAAAACAAAAAAGCCTTGTGATCGTCGAAGGGGAAGAGGATCTCCTTACGTTGGTGGCCGTCGCTCTAGCCCCCTTAGGCTCATTAGTAGCCTACGGTCAACCTGGTAGGGGAATTGTCATAATTGTGGTTTCGGATGTAGAGAAGGGTCTGGTTGAACAGATAATCCAAGAACTTTGCGCTACTTGACTGGCTTTACGAAGTCAGTGAAACTGCACGAGCCACAAGTCCACCTTTCCACTGGATTCTTATGGAAAGCCATTATGTTAGCGCAGCGTGGACATTTTCTATTCTTGAGTTTCGCTATACCCTTCTGTTGGTCGATCTCGTATAACGCACTCAGACGTGCCTTATTCTCTTTCTTTGCGCTCACTTCGCTCCAGTCTCCTTGCCCTTCTGTTTTGGCGTTTCTTTACCCTCTTTCGCTTCCTTAGGTTCCTTGGTCTCCTTGGTAGGCTCCTTACTCTCATTGGCTTGCTCTTTGGGAGCGGCTGTTTCTTTTGGTTTCGTCTCCTTCTTCGGTGCCTCCTTAGGCTTTTCCTCCTTCTTCTTAGCCTTCTGTTCCCTTACTTTCTTACGTTCCTCGCTCGGTAAGTTCCTTACTCGAATGTATTCTGGAACGATAAGTTTGGCTGTCGCTAGATCATCGTAAACTTGTATGATGCATTCAGATTCCTGGGTGCCCGTTCGAGTATGAATGTCGACAACGTAGACGCTTTCTGACTTAACCCCATATTTTGATGCCACCGCATCTCTGAGCGCCAAGCGTGACGGTGATCCTCCATTCTCATGACCAACATCTGCGTAGACTTCCTTGCGTTTCAGGAGAGGATTATACTCGTCTTTCTTGATTTTAAGTTCCAAATTGATTCACTCCATCATTTTGATTTCGATACGGACTTGGGTTCCTTGACTTTCTTCGGAGGTTTTGCTTCCTTCGATTTCTCCTCTTTGATTTCGGTGGGAATCTTTTGAGACGGCTCTCCCTTTACTTCCTTGTCTTTTTGCCGGTCTTGTTTCAGGGTAAAGTTTACTTGATAAATGTCGTCGGATATGCTGCGACCACGCACGAGTTTTCTACGTCGTTCGCCATGTCGAGTGGGCTTAAACCCCGGCCCCGACGAAATGACAATATACTTCTTGGCGCTACCGTGAACGTCGCCCCTCATGGGGATGCCGTTCTTATCGCAACCACCCGAGATGAGAACTTTGCCCTGTGCGATGCCTAGCGCTGTTCCGTCGATCAGTTCTCCCAATGATCGTCCGATTAGCGCTTGGGCCCGCGCACCTTCGACTTCGTTTACCGATGACTTACCCGTAGCCGGATCGGAAACTATCAGCTTGAATTTTGCCATCTCATCGACCTTGTTGCTGTAACGCGAACTAGCGTTTGTATGCCTTTTATTAACATTGTCAGGAGTTGCCGATCAAGAGTGGGTGTGACTCCTGAAATGGCTCTTCAACTCTGAAATACTCATGAAACCAAGTTCTCGCCTATCGGCGCCACCTGTCTCCAACCAGATGTGCTTGGGTTTCTTTCCTTCAATTTCTAGGAGAAAATCCTCGACGAGGAGGTGTGTTGTCGTGGCGGGCCATTCGCCTTCATACATTTTGTCGACTAGGATGCGCCTTTCAGCCGGGCTGAGAGATCCTTGAATCTTAAAATAATTCAATTTTCCATCAGGCGATTGCGTTACGCCTAAAATTGTCGTATCTCTAAGTTCGACAAGCAGCATCGAGTATTGATGGATTTCGCTTAGGATATGTAGCACATCGCTAGCCGTTATCATGAAGCTCATTGTCCGGTAGGCGCGACGAACAGTTCGAATATCGTACAGTATTTATCAAGTTTCACAGCTTCTCGCTCGAATAGCCGTCAATAATTCGCAATTTCACTTGTGTAGATAGATTTTCGACCTTAGCGGGTAGAAATGTTCATAAAAGGCCCGACTTTGCTTACGCTAGCCAATTGGCAAATGTGCGGTGAAGCGAATGCCAAAATCATTCTACGTTAAGTTCGAAGTACCGAAGGAACTCGCGGACAAAGCTTACCAGCTCGTCCAAGTAGCGAGAGACTCCGGAAAAGTTAGAAAGGGAACCAATGAGTCAACAAAGGCGATAGAGAGAGCAGTCGCAAAACTTGTTCTGATAGCGGAAGATGTGGACCCGCCTCAAGTCGTCGCTCACTTACCTATTCTTTGTGAAGAGCGGAAGATCTCCTATCTTTTCGTCCCAAGCAAGCTGGAACTCGGCCGTGCGGCAGGTATTGATGTAGGCTGCGGTGCTGTATCCGTGCTTGAGGGCGGCGAAGCGGCGAAGACTCTAAAGGAATTGGTCGATGCGACCGAGCAACTCCGTAAAGGTGGAGCCAAGACGGAGCAATGAGTGCACCGAAGGAACGACCAGAAGAAGCTATCACTCCAGCTGAAGTCACACAAATCATCGGGAGAACTGGAGTTACAGGCGAAGTGATTCAAGTACGCGTGAGGATCCTCGAAGGGCGCGATAAAGGACGCGTAATCACACGCAACGTTAAAGGTCCGATTCGTGCTGGTGATGTTCTCATGCTACGCGAGACGGAGCGAGAAGCTAAGAAGATTAGGTAGGAGCGTCGGTTGCCAAGGACCTACACCTGTTCTTTCTGCGGAAAAGACTTTCCGCAGGCAACAGGAATAATGTTCGTAAAAAACGACGGTTCAATACTTTACTTTTGCACCACAAAATGTAGAAAAAGCTTGATGGTCTATGGTAGAGACCCACGCAAGCTCAAATGGACAGTATATTATGGTAAGAAAGAACGAGGCAAGTAGTAAGCAATGTCCGCGTCAGAACGAACCCTCGTCTTCCTAAAACCTGAAAGCGTGATGCGTGGATTAATCGGCGAGATAGTCTCTCGGTTCGAAAGAAAAGGATTACTTCTCATTGGCGCAAGACTGATTCAGATGTCAACCGACCAGGCACGAATGTTGTATCAGGTGCACTCCGGAAAACCGTTCTTTCAGGACCTCGTCTCCCATGTAACGTCAGCACCGGTTTTCGTGATGGCGTGGCAGGGGCCAAACGCCGTAACGGTTGCTAGAAATTTAATTGGAGCAACAAATCCCACTAACGCCGCTCCAGGCACAGTTCGTGGAGATTTCGCGCTCAACGTTACGCCTAACGCAATTCATGGCTCCGATTCTACGGACAATGCGAAACGGGAACTTTCAATTTTCTTCACCGAAAAAGAACTTGTGAGTTACGGCAAGCCTACGGAACAGCAGTTCTTACTGAAATAATCTAGAATCCCCACACCGGATTCTCCCGCCTTTTTATCTCTATTAGCTCTTTAATCGACTCACGGTCGTCTTCCGTTAATTCTCCGGGAAACTTGGTCATGATGACCTTAAGATGGCGTTCTGGAACGTCTGCGTATAGGATGTCTCCTTCGTCAATATTCCTGCCCACAACTCCGTCTTCAATCGAGACGGCGACTTGCATGCCGGCCTTAGCTTCTGGGACGTCTGCGCCTTTATCTTGAATCTTCTGTACGCCACCCAGTCGTTTTCCAGACTTCGTTATGAGTGGAGATTTGGCTTTCATTCGTCCCGAAAGAATCTCAACACCTACGATCGCAGGGTTGCTTCTTCTGAAAATGAAACCTTGCATGATTCGGGCCTTGCATGGGCGCACCAACAAATCTAATTCAGCTTTGACACCTGAGCTGCGTTGTTCGTCACTCCACCTCAGGTAGTCTTCAAGAAGATGGTAGATCACGTCGGACTTGAAGATTGGTATGCCTTGAGTCGTGGCCTCTTCTTCAGCGTCAGGTAGAACTCTCACGTTGAATGCAAGGATAACCGCCAGCAATCTATCCTCCTCACGAAATGCCTCTACCTCTACGATATCGCGTTTCGAAACGTCGCCAATGTCCGCCAACCGAATCTGAATGCCATGGCGCGATAATGATTCAGTAACGGCCTCGAGTGAACCCAACGTGTCGGTCTTTAATACAACTCCAGATGTCTCGGTCTTAACGCGAAGTTTCTCTACCTCCGCTTCAATCATGCGAACGTATTCTTGGGTGTGCTTGCCTTTAGGCACAGCATAGAGCGGTGATCCAGCTAATGCGTTCTCTAATTTTGGAGCTGCCAACTTAACTCCGGAAGCAGCAGTGACGCGTTTAACGCTCATAAATCGGTCACGCGGATCTCGGATTTCATCCAACGGCTTCGGAACAAGAATTGCGCGAACTTCAGTCACAATCGGCGCATCTCGTCCACCTAAGACCACTGTGTCGTCGACTTTCAATGCACCGTCGAATATTATCGCGTTTATGGTTGTTCCAAGTCCGGGCTCGTCCTTGACTTCAAGAACCGTTCCTCTCGCTGGTCCTGACGTGATCTCGAGTTCGTTGAAGAGATAGGCTTGTGTCAATCCCGTCAGCGTTGCCAGCAATTCTGGAATTCCCTCCCCTGTTTTCGCGCTGAGAGGCACGATTGCGACGGTTCCCTTGAAGTCAGAAATTCTATCGAACCTCTCAGCTCTGAATCCGAGTCGTGATAACGTTCCCAAAATGGTATAGACACGATTGTCTAATTCTGTTTGAATCTCAGGAAACTGTGATTTTAATGACTCACCGAAAGTTAGATTTGCCTGAGATTTCCACCCGCGAATAGCGTCGATTTTGTTCGCCGCAATTACGAACGGCGTCTTTCTGCTTTTCAGAATGTTAATTGACTCGACAGTTTGTGGCTCTACCCCCTTCGTGACGTCAATCACAAGGATCGCGATATCTGCTGCAGAGCCTCCTCGTCTGCGAAGATTCGAGAAGGTTTCATGTCCAGGAGTATCAATGAGGAGAAGGCCCGGCACTTTGAGTTCGACATGGAATTGTTTCAGAAGTGGTCCTGCGATCGCTTCAACGGCCTCGCGTGGTAGAAGACTTGCACCAATCAGTTGCGTTATTTGACCAGGTTCGCGTTTCGCGACAGTCGTTCCCCGCAGCTTATCTAGTAGAGTGGTCTTGCCGTGGTCGACGTGACCAAGAACTACTACGATAGGTTGACGGAGAGTCAATATACTCACGTAACATTTGTAACGGAAGTGCTACAGTTAGTGACGTAACATTTTAACGGTTCTATCATAATTTCAGAAAATAAGTGGGATTAGTTTCCACCGTACCTTTTTAGCATATTCCAGATATGCTGGGTCTTTTCGTAAAACACGTTCTTCGGCTTGCAGCCTTAACAACGTAAAGGAAATAGCAAGTGCGAAGACAGTGAGATTGTAGTATGAGAAATTGTTGATTACGAATCCCACTTCGGCGAGTACATATCCAAAGTACATGGGATGTCGAATAATGCGATAGAAACCCATGGATTTGACGCCTCTGTTTTCGGGCGCTATACCGAAACTCCTGTTCAACGAGAGAAATGCTCCTAATACAAAAAATCCGCCCACCACTTCGATGGGCATCCCCATAGCAGAACTAGCATATTCTGTGATGGGTCTAAACAGCAAGGGGGATCCCAGCGCCAGCAATGCATAGGCGTAGTCTATAGGCCTCGATGAAAGAACTAACGCCTTCTTCCTGATTAGAAGTAAAGTGAGAGCTAATAGTTGATAGATGAAGAAAAAAATCGTTTGTGGTTGTTGATATGTATTGAAGAAGCGAATATAGGTACAGATGAAGTATAGCGCTAAAACAACGAAGCATGTATCCGTGAACAACGCCAATGTTCGTCCTTGCATCATTTCCACTTCGTTTCAGTCTAACTGTCTACAGTTGCACCCTCCCGTTCGTGATAATCACCATCCCGCGAACCTCGTAATCTTTTCATCAGAAACCTTTCCATGTTCCACTTCGGAAAACGTCGCCTCTAGGGTTTGTAGTCCTTGCTCAGCATCTTCCTCAGATAATATGAGTGGCGGAGTAATTTCTACGACGTTTGAGTGCTGTCCAACGTAACCTAAAATCAGTCCGTTCTCCCAAGCACGATAACAAACTTTAGCCGTTTCCCGTATAGCCGGCTCCTTTGTCTTAGTGTTCTTCACAAGTTCGAGACCGAGGATAAGCCCTTGGCCTCGAACATCACTAATCAGCGGATGTCTTTGCGCGATTTCATTAAGCCGCTTCTTCATGTAGCCACCAATTTTCGCAGCTCTCTCACAGAGTCGTTCCTTCTCGATTACTTGTATAGTGGCTAGGGCTGCAGCGCAACAAATTGGGTTACCTGCAGTAGTGAATAGATGGGTTGCAGGAGCTATGTCAAGCATCTCCTTCTCTGCAATAACGGCGCTTAGAGGAAATCCCGACGCGATAGATTTTCCGACCGTGATTATCTCCGGAACCGCTTCTGTGTGTTCGATCGCAAACATTCGTCCTGTTCTTCCGAAGCCAACCTTGATCTCATCATCAACCAGAAGTATACCGTACCTATCGCATATCCGTCTGACTCTACCTGCCCATTCCTTAGGTGGAACAACGTCTCCACCATCACTCTGGACTGGTTCAATTATGATTGCGGCGATGTTCTTCGGGCTTATCAATTTGAACATGGTATCCTCAATAATGTTGGCACACTGAATATTGCAGGACGGATAATTCAGTCCTAGATGGCAGCGATAACAATAGGCGTATGGTGTTCGAGTGACATTGCCTACGCTCGGAGAACCGGAGTCTGATTTGCGTCCTGATATCGCCATCGATCCGGAAGTCATGCCGTGCATCGCTCCCAGGAATGATACTACGTTCCCCCTGCCCGTGTAAGTGGGTAATAGTTTGAATACACAATCGTTAGCGTCTGAACCAGAAAGACCCAACACTACCTTCCTATCGTGTTTTCCCGGTGTGATTTTGACCAATTTCTCCGCCAAAGCTACGGACGGTTCATTCGGAAAGGATGTCGTAGAAACATGTGTCGTACGCTTCGCCTGCTCCGTGACCGCTTCGACGATAGCTGGATGACAATATCCCGTGTTAGCGACCGCCCATCCTGCCAGAAAATCAAGGTACTCCTTCCCATCAACATCCCATAGCCTCACCCCCTGAGCCCGATCTACTACCATAGGATAAAATCTGATTTTCATAACTGAACCTAACGAGGCAGCGTCACGTTCGATAATGGCATCAATCATCGATTTCAGGGGACTAACCTACTCGTAATAGCACGAGGTAAGTCATTATAAAGATCGAAGTGAAACATCTTGGCGGATCGCTGAACATGAAATTACTTGGGTTTGACCTTCCTATCGGCCCGTCAGGTCATGCAAAGTGTCCAATTTGTCGAATGAAAGAGTACGACACCTTAGCACGCCTGAAACAGCATTTGCTATGGAGACATAGTAAGGTCATCAATCTCGTTGCAAACATCTCTGGCGCCTCAAAGCAAGTGTGAGGATTGGCGGTAGGTTTCGTATCGCATTGTGAATTCATCCGCTCGTAACTTGAATGTAGCTTGTCACTCACTCTACGACCAGCGAGGCAACCCCAGGCAATCGTGCTAAGTTCGCCAATGACCTGCCTCAGCAGCGGCTTGCCACTGCTTCACACCATATGACGTACGACATATCTCTTCGTGAGCCTAACCTTCAAAGTATTCCATCGGAAATATGCCGTAATGATTAGTACTGACGGGCAACATGAGGATACTGCTACCGTAGAGGCTGGCCACCATGGGCATCCCAAGGATACTTGTCATTGATGACGACGAAAACGTGCGGGAGACGATGTCATGTATCCTAAAGGAGAAAGGATACCTTGTGGACACCGCCGAGACTGGAAAGCAAGCCATCGAAAAATCAGAATCAACCTACTATAATGCGGCTCTGATCGATATTCGTCTGCCCGACATGGAAGGGACGAAGCTTCTTAATCTCCTAAAGAAATCGACGCCAAAGTTGATCATGATTATAATTACGGGTTACCCTTCGCTTGAGAACGCTGTGAAAGCGGTCAACGATGGCGCTGACGGCTACGTAATCAAACCCATTAATCATGAAGACGTACTGGCCAAAATAGCGGCGCTGATAAAGAAACAACAAGAAGAAGCTGAATACGGAGAGACCAAAGTTGCGGAATACATCGAGACGCGCCTCAAACAATTTGCCATGCAACCAAAGTCCATAGACACCAAACCAGAAGAATCGGAAGAGTAACGTCCACTTCGGACTTCGGAGTCGGCAATGCTTCAAATCACTCGTTGACCCTAATTGCCTGGAACGGTTGGTTCATCATCATGGTTTCTTTCGGTTACTATGCGGACATGGATGGAGTGACTTTCGATGAGCTCAAAGAGATGTCTGTTGAAGCTGAACGGTTGGGCTATGATTCATTTTGGCTACTTGATCATCTTCATTCCTTCCCGGCACCTGATCGGCAGCCGATTCTAGAGTCTTGGACAACCTTATCCGCATTAACGATGGTGACAAAGAAAATTCGAATCGGAATCCTTGTCACGAACATACAGAACCGATTGCCATCGCTTCTCGCTAAGATGGCGGCAACGGTTGACGTAATAAGTAACGGGCGACTCGAAATGGGAGTAGGCGCGGGGGGAACGGGAAGATCAAGCATTCATCAGAAATCAGGATACTTACCGGAGTACGAGGCTTACGGGACACCGTTCTCTGAGAGAGCATCCATCAGAATACGAAGGCTGGACGAAGCAGTTCAAATCATGAAACTGATGTGGACGAAGGAACGTGCAACGTTCAACGGAAAATACTACGTTGTGAAAGATGCAATCTGCAACCCACACCCCATCCAAAAACCACATCCTCCAATCTGGATAGCCGGTCAGGGAGAAAAATATCTGCTGAGTGTTGCAGCGAAATACGCTGACGCAGTGAACTTACACTGGAACCTAACCCCCGACGGTTTCGAACGTAAACTAAGCGTGCTAAGGGAGCATTGCGAACGCTACGGCACAGATTATTCACATATAACTAAGTCTCTGGCTGCAGGTGTGCTCTTGGCCAACGATGCCCGAGAATTCTCAGGCTTGAAAGAAGACTTAGTTGAGCGCTATCGTGCCTTCGATGGATTTACACCGTACCCTCTACAGGAGAGTGGAATCACTGGCACAACGGAGCAATGCAAATCAAAGATTACATCCTTCATAAAATCCGGTGTTCAATACTTCATCCTAAACTTCACAGAACTTGACCAAGCCAGAATGTTCGCTAGAACGATAATCCCTCATTTTAGACAATGATAATTAAACCGTCTCCATCCATATTTCGTGCAGATGCCCGACACACATCATCCTATTTTTTACGTTCTTTAGCATTCTTGGGGGGTAGTAGTCTTGTCGAACGTGGCTCAAAGCTCGAACGGGTTCGAAATTCTTGCGAAACCGCTACGTGACGCTCTGTCAGAGCACGGTTTCACGGCCCCATCTGAGCCTCAACTTCGCGCGATCCCGTTGATACTTGCCGGAAAGAATGTGCTTCTGATCTCGCCCACGGCATCCGGGAAGACTGAAGCAGCAGTGCTTCCCGTCCTCAGCATGTTCATGGTTGATCGCGGAGAAGATCGAGGTATCAAGATTCTGTACATCACGCCACTCCGGGCTCTGAATAGAGACATGATGGATCGGTTCGAGTGGTGGGGTAAGCGACTCGATATAAGAATCGCAGTAAGGCACGGTGATACGGAGACAAAGGAACGAACCGCTCAGGCAAAGAACCCACCTGACATGCTCATCATTACTCCAGAAACGCTGCAAGCAGTTCTCACTGGACGCATAATGAAGCAGCATCTTCGCGCAGTCAAGTATGTGATAGTGGAC
>Ga0326727_10014397_pt1 | contig 17255 bp, 17 predicted proteins | sample MB2enrmetagenome_FD_207643 | JGI IMG/M metagenome (GOLD analysis project Ga0326727, IMG submission 207643) | Lab enriched peat soil microbial communities from McLean, Ithaca, NY, United States - MB29MY | ecosystem: Environmental > Terrestrial > Soil > Wetlands > Peat | place: USA: New York...
AATGGACCACGGCCCCGCCCTATGTGGATATCGAAGCCGGCTTCTTCTTTTCCGGCAACACCATTGCCGAGTTGGCGGCTAACATCAGGAACAAGTATCAGAAGAACCCCATGCCCGCCGAGGCGCTCCAGCATACAGTTGCCCGCTACAACTCTTTTGTGGACGCGGGCGCGGACGCCGATTTTGACAAGCCAGCTCCGAAATACAAAATCCAGACGCCCCCTTTCTACGCCGCCTGGGCCACGCCCGTTCTTCATGACTGCCGCGCCGGCCTGCGCATCAACGCTCGGTGCCAGGTGCAGGACCTCAATGGCAACGTGATCGCGGGTCTTTACTGCGCGGGCGAGTCCGCCGGTGGGTTCAGCGAGCACGGCATCGCCCGGTGCGCCGTGCAAGGTCTCATCGCCGGCAGGAACGCCGCCGCGGAAAGGGTGTAATCGACGTGGCGATCGCCTCGTCTGCGCCAGATTGGTTCAGAGCCATCAAAAAGAGCAGGGCTGATCGACCAGCTCCCAACGCCCGGCGCCTTACAGATCGGAAAGATAGCCCAGTTTGCCCGTGCTGTCGCCCATCCGGTCGACGGGAACGCCCATCCGGTTGAGCATGGCCACGAAGAAGTTCGCCAGCGGGGTTTCCGCCTCGTACTTTATATGCCGCCCCGGCTTCAGCGTTCCGCAGCCGCGTCCCGCCAGCACCGTCGGAAGATTCTCATGCAGGTACCGGTTGCCGTCGCTCAGCCCGCTCCCATAGACGATCATCGGTGCACCAATCCAGGTACCTCGCTCGGATCACATGTACTCCATCAATGAGTGATCTGGTTACACGAGATCCTGCCTTATGTGCCCGAAATAAGCGGCTCAGAATGTCAGCCGCATGGAGAGTTGAATGTTCCTCGGGAGCGGTGTCACCAGCAGCGAGCTGATAACACCGAAACTGGTGGAGGATGCATTGGTACCCGGATTGCCGAAATCCGGCCGGTTCATCAGGTTGAATGCCTCTCCGCGCACGTCGATCTTATACTTCTCTTTTATGAGAAAGTCCTTATATAGAGCGAAATCCACGTTAATCAGTCTCGGCCCCATAACATTGGGGATGGTTCTCGACGAGTCTCCATAGGTGAATGGCGCTGGAATCGAAAACGCCGCCGTATTGAACCATTCCGCCAGCGTGGGATTCGCCAACTGGTCGGAAACTCCTGGCACCACGTTGGGGCGGTTGGATGACGTGACGTTATTCGAAGCCGACAGCGACAAGGTCTGCCCGCTCTGAAAAGAAGTCACGGTGCTGAAGTTCCACCCGCCCAGTGCCAGCCGCTGCCATTGAGCCCCTTTGGCAAAGAAAGGCTCCGTATACAAGCCTGTAATCACCAGGCGCTGCGGAATGTCCTGGACACCCTTGGAATACTCGCCCTCGAGCAGATTGTAGTAGTTGAGGACACCGGTGCTCGAGTTGCCGCCCGTTACGGTAGAGGTCTGTGCGTCGGCATCGAGCAGCTTGCTGTTGGCGTACGATAACAGGATGGAGAAACCTTGTGAAAACCGCTTCTCAACCTTCAGCGTGAAGGCGTTGTAAAACGACGCTCCGTTGTAAGCCCAGCCGCCGGCCACGCTGGTAAATTGCGGGAAGGGCAACAGCGCTTGCTGCATGGTAATCGTCGGAGTGGAAAGTTGCCCATTGGCGATCAGTCCGTAGTAGGGATTCGGTACCTGGTTGTTCAGGGCGTTGCCCAGAGACAGATAGGACGGGTTGAGCTGATCCAGATTGTTCGCGCTGGATTCAAGGTGCGTGCCTTTGTTCCCAAGATATGCGGCCTCCACCAGCCAGTTATTGAACGGCGAATACTGGAGAGTGAAGTTCCATTGCTGGGCATAACCCTGTACCACGTTGCGCAACTGGGACGAAATGGCTCCACCGAGGTTGGTAAGAAGTCCCGCGCTCGATCCGGTCGGCTGCACCAGTCCCTGAGGAAACGGGTTGCTTATGGTGTTATAGGGTGTATTGCCGTTGTTCAGCGAGGCGATCATGGACGTTTGAATGCTGTAACCGGTGCTGCCCGGCTCGAGTTGGCCGCGTTCGGGTACCCAGAACATGCCATACCCGCCCCTCGCCACAAGCTTGCTGGTCACCTGATACGCGTATCCGATCCGCGGGGCAAAGTGGTTGTATATGGTGTTAACCACGCCGCGCGGAACACCGTCGACACCGGGGAATATTGGGCCGCCGACCAGGGTTACTCCGCCATCCGTGGTGGTCGCCGTGGTGCTGAAGTTTGTCAGCTCGTTATGGCGGTCGGTAAACGGACCCTGGTACTCCCAGCGAACACCAAGATTGAGAGTCAGCTTGCGATTGACTCTCCAGTCGTCCTGCAGGAAAACAGCGTGGTCCAGTTCCTGGTATTCATGGCTGTTTTGATAGGTGTAACTGCCGGTAGCCGGCAGGCCCAACTCCATGGAAGCCAAGCCAAGGCCCGCCGTGGTACTCGCCGCGGTCGCGGTTGGTCCCTGCGTATAGCCGGCCGTGAAAGTGAAAGCCGGCGGAGCCTGGTCGTAGGGATTGCCTCGGTAGAGCGTGTACTGATAGCCCAGTTTCAGGGTATGCTCATGCCACACCTTGGTCAGCGAGGCGACGTCGCCCCATTCATAAGCAGCGCGGTTTTGGATCGCCGAACCATATCCGCCCAATGCTCCTCCCAGGCTCGAAATGGTTACCGAGGGAAACTGCTGGGCGTTAGGGGGTACCTGATTAATGAACGACTGAGGAAACCCCAGCGCCTGAAGGTAATTCGTGTTCTTAAAATTCCCCACAAAACTCCACGGAGTCGCCTGATCGTAGTCGCGGTTGATGCTGGACCGCACATCGAGCACCAGGGTGGGGCTCAATACCTGTGTGTAGGACACAAACCCGCTGTGGCGCGGCACGTAAATGGTCTTCTTATCGTTATCGAGCGGGTTCGAGAAGTAACTCCCGTCGGGTACGGTCTCATTCATCCGGTCTTCGGTATAGCGGACCGAGAGGCGCTGCGTCGAACTGAGCAGATAATCCACTTTGAGCCCGCCCGTGTAACGAGTGACCGGCGTGTTGCCAACCTGGAATAGATTGTTGATCTGACCGGGCAGATTCGGCAGGGGATACAAGGAAAAGAATTCCTGCGCAAACGGGCTGATACGGCTGGCGGGAATCGTATTGTTGGGAAACGCCTGCCGGGTGTAAACCCCAGTCGCCGAGTTCACCGTATAATTCAGCGGGTCGTAGATAATAATCTCCTGCCCGCTCTGCGTGGTTGTCTGCGAGAAATTTCCCGTCCGCTGCAGCGCCGAGGGAGAGCTGATGATCTGGCTGTTCGAGATGTGCTGGATGAAGCCCTCGTAGTTGCCAAAGAAGAAAACCTTGTCCCGGATGAGTCTGCCGCCCAGCGCTCCGCCGAACTGATTCTGGTGCACCGGCGGCAGTGGCGTTTTGGACGCATTGTTGAAATAGTTGTTGGCGTTGAAGTCCGTGTTCTGCAGGTATTCAAACGCGCTGCCATGGTATTCGTTAGTGCCCGATTTGCTGATGACGCTGATCACGCCACCGGTGGTGCGGCCGTATTCAGCCGACATGGCGTTGGTGATGATCTTGAATTCGCCGGTAGAGTCGGTGGTCAGAAACGTGTTCGATCCCGAAGCATCGCCCATCTTGTCGTTGGCCACTCCGTCGAGCAGAAACGCGTTGAATTGAGGCTGACCGCCCCCCACGTTGATAGAGCCGACGCGCCATGACGTGAGGATCTGATTGCCGAAGTAACCCACTCCTTTGACGCTCGGAATCAGATTGGCCAGCCCCATGGGATTGCGGGCATTCAGCGGGAGATCCATCACCTTCTGGCTATCGATAGTGGTGCCTACCTCGGAACTGTTTGGTTCCAGCAGCGGCGTACCGCCCACCACTTCCACCGTCTCGGTCGCCTGGCCGACGCTCAGGCTGATGGGAACGGCTAAGGAGCGGTCCGCTTCGACGATGATGCCTTCGCGGCGGAACGTCTTAAAGCCCGCCAGGGTGCCCTCGATGGTGTAGGTGCCGGGCGGGAGCAACAGAAATCGGTAATCGCCCGCCGCGTCCGAAGCCGTTGTCCGCGCTTCGCTGGTCCCAATATCGGTGAGGGTAACCTTCGCTCCCACCACGATCGCGCCCGAGGAATCGACCACTGAACCGGTCACGGAACCTGTGATCTGCTGCGCCACAAGATTCGTGCTGACAGCTGTGAGCAGAATGAGGAATGCTGCGATGGCAATGAATGCCTTAGCCTTGGAATTTTTCATGGTCGGACCTTTAGCCTGCTGAAAGCGCTTGCCCCGAACTATATATCTACGGTTGGGTGGAGTCAAGCGATAAACTGGCTTTTTTACTGGCATTTTTCGTCAATTTTTTATATAAATTTCCTGCGAGAATACGGGATATGCCTCGGAGACGGAGCCCAGCCTTTCGATTTGTGGCGTACCTTGCAGCGGTGTCGGGTTTAGCGGCCCAACCGAAATCCGTTTATATCGGCGCGGAAATGTGTGGCAATTGCCATCCGGTTCAGTTTGCCCGGCAGTCGGCCAGTGCCCATGCAAGCGCTCTTTCGCGCACCCCGGAGCACCGCCTCGTGGCATCTTTTTCCACCAGCGCGCCGTTGACCCGAATGCCCGTCTACCGTTTCGAATTTTCCCTGCGCGGCGGCGAACTGCGGACTCGGATCTCAGACAAAGTGGACGTGATGGATCTGCCGCTCGAATGGGCATTCGGCGCCGGACGGCAAGCAGTGACATTCGTGAGCAGGGTCGACAAAGACTGGTACGTGGAGCATTACGCCACTTGGTACCCGGCCCTGCGCGCATGGGGCGCGACACCCGGTCAGAGCGAACTTCAACCCGCCACGCTGCCCCAAGCTGCCGGACGGATTTACAGCGTCTCCGATCCTCAGGCGGGAATCGCCGGATGTTTCGAGTGTCATTCGACCGGGGCCGTGACGTTCGGCGATGCCGGTGAAGCGCGGCTCGCCGAACCCGGCGTTCACTGCGAGACCTGCCACGGGCCAGGCGCGGCGCACGCGGCCGATCCCGCGCGCACGACGATCCGCAATCCAGGCAAGCTTTCGGCGCGGCAACTCAACGAGTTGTGCGGCACATGTCATCGTTCGCCGCCCCCGAACGGGCAGACCGTTGACTGGAACTCCGCCTGGAACGTCCGGCATCAGCCGGTTTATCTCAACGAGAGCGCTTGCTTTCGAAAAAGCCGCGGTGCACTCACTTGCCTGACCTGTCACGACCCTCACGAACCGGCGGAAAAGAAGACGTCCGCGTTCTATAACAGCCGCTGCATGGAATGCCACGGAAACAGCGCGCCGGCGCCGAAACCTGTGTGCCTGGCTCAGATGCCGGCGAACTGCGTGGATTGCCACATGCCTTTGGTCTCCCCGCAGGCGCCGCTGCGCTTCACCAACCATTGGATCGGCGTATATGCCGGCGGGGCCAAATTGAAACCTGTCCGCTGACGGCGCAACTGCTTCTCCGTAATCGGTTGCACAGAATCAGCCGGATTGCAGCTCCGCAGAATCCATGAGATGCCCTGCTGACTAAGCCAAAACGAACCAGACAAACGACTTAGACCGTCTGCAAGAGTTGCAGCGCGCTAAGATATTTCGCATGACTCTGGAACAAGTGGCCAAACTATCGGGCGTCTCCACCGCCACCGTATCGCGCGTGCTCAATGGCGTAGCCGTCGTCAGAAATTCCACCAAAGCGCGGGTCATCAGGGCCGTCACCGAACTGAAATATCATCCCAACCTGCACGCCAGAAGCCTTGCGAGCGGCCGCAGCCGGACCATCGGGGTCGTCGTCTCAAATCTTGACAATCCGTTTTTTCTGGATATTTACCGCGCCGTGGAAAACGATTGCCACTCCCACGACTACGAGGTTCTGGTGGCGAATACTGCGTACAGCCCCGAACAATTGATCGCCAGCGTCCGGTTGATGATCGGCCGCCGCGTCGCGGGACTCGCCGCGATAGTTTCCGAGATGGAAGACGCCATCGTGAGCAAACTGATGGAAAGCCGGCTCCCCATCGTCCTCAACGACGTCGGAACCGCCGGCGGAAACATCACCCGGATTCGGGCTAATTACCGCAAAGGCATAGAGCGCATCGTTGAGTACCTCGTTGCGTTGGGACACCGGCAGATGGCGTTCATCGGCCATCACACCGTACTCGGCCCTCTCGACGAACGGCGCCGCGCTCTATTAGACGCCGTGCAGGCGATGTGCCCCGGCGCCGATATCCGCATCGTGGCGAATGCCGACAGCCTCGATGGAGGGCGGCAAGCCATCCGTGGACTCCTGTCAACCGGTCCGGCGCCCACCGCCATAATCTGCGTGAACTACGCGGGTTGCTCGGACATCTTGACCTGAACGAAATGTATCGGCAATCCCTGCAGTTGGTTCGGTCGGTGACTACCGGGCCCGCGCGTCGCGCCCTGGAGAAGTTCGACAAGCTGATCGGAACCGGCCACGCGTCGACCGATATACAGGAAATTGTGCAGGCCGCTTCCACCGGCAGAGTCGAACATCTGTTCCTGCTTGAGAATGGGGCCGTTCCAGGCGCGGTCGGCGTCGACATCCTCAACACAGCCGCCGTGCAGACGCTTCGCCACGGCGGCGACGTTCAAACTCTGACAGAGACCAGCATGCCTTCCGGGGGCCCTGTTTCCGCGATCTTCCGCTATGCGTCAGAGATTTCCCGATAACGACGCCGCAGACAATACAATTCCCGTTTGCAGTCTTCGGCGTCTCCGTCGAACAGAGCTCCCGGTCGATACTGTCGAGTTGGCGCGCTACCTGATTGGCAAAGTGGCAGTCCATGATACCGATGAGGGCAGGCTCAACGGGCGCATTGTCGAGACGGAGGCTTATCCCGTCGGCGATTCCGCGGGGCACGCGTTCCGCGGAGAGACGCGGCGCAACGCCTCATTATTTCTTGGGCGAGGCCATGCGTACGTATACTCCGCCTACGGTTCGTCGTTCATGCTGAACGTGACGAGCGAAGTGGCCGGAGTCGGGGCGGGCGTACTCTTGCGTGCTCTCGAACCTCTCGAGGGAATCGATCTGATGCAACGCTTCCGCGGTGGGGCGGGGCTGCTCGATTTAGCCCGGGGGCCAGGCCGGCTGGCCCAGGCGATGCAGATTGATTTAACGCAGGATGGTCTGGATCTGTGCGCTGCCGGTCCGCTCTGGCTCGCGACGAGTGGGGGGAAAACAGCGGCGATCGGCAAAAGTGTACGCATTGGTTTGACACGCAACGTGGATCGCAAACTGCGCTTCTACGAGCGAGCGAATCCCTATGTGAGTGGTCCAAAGAGGTTACGCGAGTAGTTGATTACAGATCGATTTCGACATCGCCCGACGGCTTCGAACAACAGATCAACACATTCCCCGTGGCTGGCGCCTCCAGCGGATCGGGCCGATATTGGACAACTCCGCCGATCAACGCGCACTCGCAGGTATGGCAGACCCCTGTGCGGCACGACCACTGTACGGGAACGTCGCAAGCTTCCGCAAATTCCAGCAAACTGGAAAACCGTGAATCCCACGGAATCGTGAGCCCGCTTCGGGTAAATGAAATCTGTGGTCCGGCGCCCGGTTGCCCTGCGGGAGCGTGGACCGGCGCGTGGGATGATCGCGCAATTCCTGGTGTGATCGGCGCTTCCGGCCCAAACACCTCCGAGTAAACTCGCGTGGAATCGACACCCAAGTTCTCCAAGCCCTCGGTCAATTGCTTAAGGAACGATGGTGGCCCGCACAGGTAGAAATCCGCATCGCGAGTTACACCCAACCGATCGAGCAGCGTCGCATCCACATGCCCAACCGAGTCGTAATCGACACCCGGCTCATCCCCTGAATCGGGCTTGCTGTAGACAATGTGGCTTCGGCAGTTCACGAGGGTTTGCAGCAGGCCGCGCGACTCTCGTGCAAACGGATGCTCCGCGCGGTTACGCGCTCCGTAGATCCACCAGACCTCACGACGTGACGCAGCGGAGGCCAGCGAGTGCAACATGGCCAGTACGGGCGTTGCCCCGATGCCGGCACTGAGCAAGACCACTGGAGTGTCGCCGGGCCTTAAAATGAAACCGCCGCGCGGCGCGCTCACCTCCAAAATATCGCCCGCTTGTACGTGATCGTAAAGATACGAACTGACAACTCCGCTCGTCTCTCGTTTGACACTGATCCGATAAGTCACGGCGCCCGGCATACCCGACATCGAGTAGTTCCTCAACAGCCTTGGCCCGTTGGGTATTGTGCGCAACCGAAGAACGACAAACTGTCCGGGCAGAGCTGCAGGCAGAGGTGTCCCGTCCGGTTGTTCGAAGGACAACGAGACCACATTGGCGGCCTCCCGATCTGCTCTGGCGACGGGTAATGGCCGGAAACCTGGCCAGGCCGGTGGCGGACCGACTGCGGCCTTGAGCCCCGGATTCCCTCCCTCCGAAGTCTTCTGCTCCGCAATTGCCTTTAAAGACGTTTTCCATCCCGGGCTGAGTGCCGGCACGCGCAGCGAGCGCTCAAGTTGCTCGTGCGACGGGTTTGGCAAATACAGGAGCGCATCCATGTCGGCGACGGTGATGTGTTCGGGGCCATCCGCCACTTTCGTGATTTCGTCGCCGGCGCCGACTTCGCCCTCTTCGAGCACGCGAAAATAGAACCCGGGGCGATGATGTGACACGAGCAAAGCGGCCATTGCCGGCTCTTCCATTCTGATACCCACGCGATAGCATGTGACGCGCGGCTGAGTGACTTCGAGGAGAGCGCTCCCAATGCGGTATCGATCGCCAATACAAACCTCATCGTCGGGTAAGCCGGCCACTGTGAAGTTCTCACCAAACTGTCCGAACGAAAAATCCTTGCGTCCGAGCTGAGCCTCCCAGTAGCGATAAGCGTCCATTTGATAGACCATCACCGCGCGGTGCTCGCCCCCATGCCCGGCGAGATCCCCCTGCCCGTCGCCTTGAACATTCAGACGACGAACTGGAACCCTGCCCCGGACTGGCTGCTTCCAAATCGCCGTGTAGACTTGCTCTCCCTTCCACGCGACGTCGCGTGGAAGCCCGACATTGACTGACAGAAGCTGGCCCATTTAAGCCCTCCTCTTGAGCAAATTTGATTCCACCGCTTAGGCGTGTAGTATCCCACGCACACGCGCGACGTGACCGCGAGATGACGGCAGTCAGTCGGACGGTGTCGATCCGCTGAGTCGGTCCGCCAACAGTAGTGTGCGACGGTCTCTGGTTAAATCTTTCGTTTGTGCGCGTTGATCGTGGTGCCCGAATTGCGCTCTCGATGGTGTCGGGCGCAATTCGGAAACACAGGAGAACCAACATGAAAGTACTGATGGTTTTGACGTCGCACGATCAATTGGGCAACACCGGCCGCAAAACCGGCTTCTGGCTGGAGGAATTCGCCGCACCGTACTTCGTCTTCCGGGACGCCGGTGTCGAACTGACGCTGGCTTCGCCAAGAGGTGGACAGCCGCCGCTCGATCCAAAGAGCGATTTGCCTGACGAGCAGACTCCCACGATGACGCGCTTTAAGCAGGATAAGAAAGCACAGAACGAGCTGTCTCAGACTGTGAAGCTGTCCGACATGAAATCCGAGGATTTCGACACCGTATATTTCGTTGGAGGGCACGGTCCCATGTGGGATCTCGTCGATAACCCCGACGCCATCGCATTGATCGAGTCTTTCTATAACTCCGGCAAGCCTGTCGCTGCCGTCTGTTACTCGGCGGCCGTCCTCCATCGCGTAATGTACGAGGGCGAGCCTCTCGTCAAGGGTAAACGTGTGACCGGCTTTACCAATGGCGAAGAGGCCGCTGTCAATTTGACCCACGTCGTGCCTTTCCTCGTCGAGGACGAACTGAAGAGAATTGGCGGCATTTATGAGAAGGCAGCCGACTGGGCGCCCTTCGCGGTCGTCGACGGTCGGGTCCTGACCGGCCAGAATCCGGCTTCGTCGACTACTGCGGCCAAGGCAATGTTGGAATTGCTCGCAGTTCGCAAGGCTGCTTAGCGGCAATTATGTCGGGGCTGCCCGGAAACAACAGTTTGGCAGACCTTTGAATGACGCACATGATCCAGAACGCATTGACAATACTCCGCGCCGGGGAATGGATACCTGTCACCGCGGCCCGCGTCCTGATCGGCATCTTTTTCTGTATTTCCGGCGGCACCAAACTGTTCGTACCATCGCAGTTTCGCGTGCTGGAACAGACCATGGTCCAAATCCACGTTCCGTTCACGCACGCAACTGCGCTCTTCGTCGCCACCGTCGAATTCGCCTGTGGGGCGGGCCTGGCGCTGGGGCTTCTCACGCCGCTGTGCGCCGCAATGCTCCTGGGGGACATGATCGTCGCGATCGCCACCGATCGGATCCACAGCATCCAGTCGATAGGTTTCCTCGCGCGGCTCGACGACTTCCTGTACCTTCCCGAAGTGCTCTACACGTTGATACTCTTCTGGCTGATCTTCTCTGGGCCGGGTCGATACAGCGTCGATGGCGTCGTCGTGCAGATGATCGGCCTCTTCCGCGTCTAAGTTTTGTTAACGACTGGGTGAAAATATGAAGGCAATTGTTGTCTATCAATATGGCGGTCCGGAAGTACTGAAGTTTGAAGACTACCCCGATCCTGTGCCGGGTCCGGGCGACGTGCTGGTGCGGGTCGCCGCCGCGAGCGTCAATCCGATCGACTACAAGCGGCGTGCTGGATTAACGAAGGATTTTTATCCCATGCACTTCCCGAGCTTAATAGGAGTCGACGTCGCCGGCACCGTAGCCGGGATGGGGGCGGGTGTGGAGGGCTTCTCTGTCGGCGACCCCGTGTTCGCCATGGCGGACAATACCTACGCACAACTTTGTGTCATAAATTCGAACATTCTGGCGAAGGTCCCCGAAGGGCTCGATTTGATCCGTGCGGCAGCGCTGCCGCTGGCGACCACGACTGGCAACCAACTCAGTTCCGCCACGGAAGTCAAGGCGGACCAGACGGTCGTGGTGGCAGGTGCAGCAGGGAGTGTCGGGCGTTCGGCCGTATTTGCTGCGAAGGAACGCGGGGCGGGCGTGATTGCGGGGGTTTTAAAGAGGCAGATGGATCAGGCGAGCACTCTCGGCGCGGATCAGGTGGTCGCGACCGACGACGACACTGCGATTGCGAATCTTCCGCCGCTCGATGCAGTGGCGGATGCGGTCGGCGGAAGGACCGCTGAGAAGCTGATCGCCAAAGTCAAGCCGGGAGGGGTCTTCGCTTCAGTTGTCGGGGTACCGCAGAATGCCGCGAAGTACCCATCTGTAAAGGTGGTCTATGTCTTCTCGAAATTCGACAGGAAAACCCTCGAGTTCATGGCCGAGGCGGTGCGGGACGGCAAGCTGGTAATCCCCATCGGCCAGACCCTGCCACTCAGTAAAGCGGCCGAGGCTCAGGCAGCCGCAGAGAAGGGTGGCGTCGGGAAGATCTTGCTTGTGCCCTGAAATGAAGAAAGATCACCGCGGATTTAATCTCGCCGGAATTAGTCCGGCTTCGAAACCAACCGGCGGCGCCATCACCCGGACCGACTGGGAGAGTTCCAGCCAATTGGGAATCGCTGCTGCACTAGCGAATCGACCGCACGAATCGATTCCCTTCGTGTGGGGCAGGGTTGGTAACCTGCGGCGGATTGGCAATCCGCCTGTTCGCGATATGCCAATAGTCTTATATGTCGACGAATCGCCATCGAAACGGATGGATCCACGCGGTCGGACCGACCGCATCCGTAATGAGCATCGTCCTGAAAGGTGCTGTCAATGAAAGCAGTACAAAAGGAGCCAACAATGGACGCAGTACAAGTCGAACAGAAGAGCTACCAGATGCCTCCGCGCGAGGGGTTCAGTGTCGCGCATTTTCTCACCGTCGCCGACATCGGCCGGTCGGCTCGGTTCTATGAGAAGGTCTTTGGCGGTCGCATTCTGAGCACAGGCAACACCGAAGGCGCACCCGCGTACATTCAGATCGCGAATACGTGGCTCCTTGTCAACGTCGGGGGCGGGCCGACCCCAGACAAGCCGACGGTAACGCTCAGCGTACCCGACCCGAATCACATCTACGGCTTTATGAATATCCGTGTTGCGGATATTCAGGCGTGCTACGAGTTGTGGAAGAGTCGAGGAGCTGAGTTCATCACGCCGCCAATACCCAAGTACGGCGAGATTCGTTGCTACATCCGCGATCCTGACGGTTACATTATCGATGTCGGGCAGAGCACCGAACTCAAATACGGTTAGTGCTCATCCGGGATGTTATGCGGATTTGAACCGTGACGGGTTATCGACAGGAATACCAAATGGTAGACACAAATGGACTGAAAGAGCCGACCCGCGTGAACGCGCCAGTCGCGTCGAACACGCTGAGTGTGAACGTCTTTACGGCCCCGGGAAAGACTATGGTAGGCGAGCGGCCGAGGCCCTTGGGCGAAGCGCTCGGTTTTGACCCGATCACGTCGACTTTAATCTTCGGCGACTACGACGCCGTGCTGGTGGACGCTATGGGGACGGTGGCCGAGGCCGAGGCTCTGGCGAATTGGGTCGCTCTGCACAACCGCAACCTGCAGACCATCTACATAACGCACGCCCATTTCGACCACTTCTACGGTCTGAGCGTTCTGCTCGACCGTTTCCCCGGCGCTCGGGCGATAGCAACGCCCAGGACGGTGGACGCTATGCAGTCGTCTTTCTCTCCCTCGGTGGAGCGCCTGGCCCGCCGGCTCTTTCCTGGGCAAGTGGCCACCAGGCTGGTTCCACCTGAGCCCTATGAGCAGGACACGTTCACTCTCGAGGGTCACGAATTGCGCATCATTGAGCAGGGCCGCACCGATAGTCCCGATTCGACCTCTCTATACGTTCCATCGATCGGCCTGATCGTCGCCGGCGACGTTGTCTATATCCAATGCCGCATGTACGTCGGCGACACCACCCCCGAGAGCCGAAATAATTGGATCGCAGCGCTGGACCGGTTAGCAGCGCTGAACCCGGCGATCGTGGTCGCCGGTCACAAGAAGCCTGGCGCGCCCGACTCTCCCTCGACGATCGAGGACATGAAGCGTTACCTGCGGGACTTCGATCGGGTGCGAAAAACGGCGACATCCGAGCAGGAGCTGTTCGATAAGATGACTGACCCGTACCCGTATTGGGTAGCCAATCAGTCGTGGTTGATGTTCGGATTCCCCCAGTCATAACCTGAGCCCGGTCGTCTTCAGGAGGAAGAATGAAAGCTGGAAGGATCCATTACTTTGGTCCGCCGAACGCGATTGTGATCGACGACATACCATGTGCGCAGCCCAAAGAAGGCGAGTTGGTGGTACGGGTCGCGGCTGCCGGAGTTGGCCCATGGGACGCGCTCCTTCGGGAGGGAAAGAGCGTTGTGCAACCGTCCCTTCCGATCATTCTCGGATCGGATTTGGCGGGGATCGTCGACTCCGTGGGAACGGGAGTAATTCAGTTCAAGCCGGGTCACGAGGTTTTCGGCGTTACAAACAAACAATTCTGTGGCGGTTATGCCGAGTACGCGGTGGCGTCGGCACACATGGTATCCGCGAGGCCGACGTCACTGAGCTTTGTCGAAGCGGCGTCCGTGCCGGTGGTGGCAGTGACGGCGTATCAGATGTTGTTCGACCATGCGCAGATGAAGGCAGGCCAGGCGGTACTGATCCACGGAGCGGCTGGAAATGTTGGCGCGTATGCGGTGCAACTGGCGAAACAAGCCGAACTGCAGGTTTTCGCAACCGCCGGGCCTGCCGACGTCGACTACGTTCGCGGCCTCGGGGCCGACACAGTCGTGAACTACAAGACCACAAAGTTCGAAGATGCTGTGCCTCCCGTCGATGCGGTATTGGACACGGTCGGAGGAGAGACGCAAAATCGTTCATTCCGTGTTTTAAAGCCAGGCGGCATCCTCGTCTCGGTTGTTTCGCCGCCGCCACAGACTGCGGGTTTTCGTGCCGCCTTCTTTTTGGTAGATGTCACCGCGACGCGGCTGGGCACAGTCGCGAGATTGTTCGATAACCGAAAGCTGACCGCGGCGGTGGGCAGCGTGCTCCCGCTCGAAGAAGCTGGGAGGGCGCACGAAATGCTGGCAGGCGCACCGCACAAGAGAGGGAAGATCGTGCTTACGACGCATGCCGCTCACTAGAAGCTTCGCCCGCTTCCTGCGTCGAACCGCAGACTCGCATGGCAGGACAAGTACACACTGCGCGTACCGAACGGGCTCGCATTCTACGATTTCAGAGGGCATGAGAACTGGCAAGTTGTCGCCGTCAGTCAGACTGAAGAGCTGCTGAAGGTGATGGTAGCCAATCCGACGATGATCGCAGCCTACCGCGCGGGTGTTCCCGGCAACGGGAAGCTCTTTCCCGACGGCTCGAGGATTACAAAAATCGAATGGAAACCGAAAAAGAACATGGAAGCTCCTTTTTCAGTGAGGGTGCCGGACACATTACAAGACGTTTTCTTACATCGAGAAAGGACAGCAACAAATTTCCGGACACAATAAGGACGGGCAACGCCGCGTTTGACTATAATCCCGCGTCGGACACGTTTAAGCCCGATCCGACCGGCGTTGTCAATTGCGGCTTCGCGTGCCATACGAGAGTGGCGGCCAAGGATTATATTTTCACGGCGTACGGTCAGAGGTGAGCAGGATGATCACAGCAGAAACCGCGACAAATATGAACCTACCCACGAAACCCGCGCAGCTTCGACTGACCCGGCGATTGGCCGCTTATTGGCGCGTGACCATCGACAACCCGCCCATCGACGTCATGGCCCCGCAAGATTCGCGAGCGGCTGCTGCGCCGTCTGCCGCACGCCATCAAGGTGCCCGCAGCCAGCATAGTTCATGCGGTGCTGGACCGCCACGGTCTCGTCAGCCGCGCCCCCGCCCCCGCGCGCAGGGCACTGCGTTGTCGGACGGCCTGAACCCAACGATCAGTGGTGCGCCGATTACAAAGGCGAGTTTCAGCTTGCCGATAAACGCTATTGTTACCCGCTGACGGTTACCGATTATGCCTCGCTGCTGCTATGCGAAGCGCTCGATTCCACGCGCGAGGAACTGGCGATGCGAGCCTTCGACCGGCTGTTCAATCCGCGAATCCGGCCCGGACATCCTCAGCAAAATGTCCGGCATGAGCGCATGCGCTTGACGCTGAAACAGCAGTCCACGCGGTCTGCAGCCGTCAATCTGCTACAGCAGCAGGCAAAATTCGACGCTCTTCTGGAGGAGTTCAACGGCGAACGGCCGCCTGAAGCGCTGCAGATGAAAGCGCCCGCCGAGGTTTTTCGCCCCGCGCTTACAGCGGTCTGCCGGAACCCAATTATCCGTTTCCGGACCACACGGTTGTGGTCACCAGCTGCGGCCGACTCTACCTGCACCGCAAGAAGGTGACCGTTCCGACAGATAGGTTTTAAAATATGGTGCGGAGAGGGGGACTTGGAACCCCCACGAGATTGCTCCCGCTAGCACCTCAACCTACCCGAAACACCCCGTCCGACGCATTTACAGCGGTTTAGAGCGATATTTTCGATCCCATCGAGTGCCATCGGGAATCTCGGTTGACACAAATACGTCACAAAATCTCTATTGGGAGGCGGTCGTTGTTGGAGGCGGAGCATGACTCGTCCGACTTTCAACGACGTCTCGCACGGCGATTCTCGTTACCGCAGTGTGCCGAGTGTGACGTGCGGCTTTGCTCGGGGCGGCGACGTTCTGAAGCACCACTTCCAACACCTTGCCGTCTCAAAACAGAAGCTCCGGCGCGCAGACGCGATCGCCTGCGTCCGCCTGAAGCGTCAGGAGTCGAGCCAGAATCTGGGGTTCGCTTCCCGGCCTTTTGTGTTGTGCGGACTTCCCGTCAAGCGTCCGCAATCGGGACAGGTCCTCCACGAGCGACGCAACGGTCATTTTCTTCTTCAGGTAACCGGACATCCTTCATACGGATTGCCTTGGGGGCAGGACCGGCTCGTCCCACTCTTCCTTGCGACTCTCGCAATACGCCAGCAAAGTCGAGTGATCCGGTTTCGCAGCGCGGCTGAAATGCTCGACACCTTCGGCATGCAACAGGGCGGGACTCAGTACCGGCGTCTCGTTGCAGCATTCCAGCGGATCTTCGGAGCAACGATCTTTTTCGGCACAGACACGCAGCGTCAGAAGGCAATGGTTGTCCATCAGGCAAGGTTCAGCTTCATGAGCGAAGCCCGCATCTGGTATTCCCGGCACTCCGATCAGGAGCCGCTGCCCTGTGAATTTCAGAACGAGATCGTCCTGAGCGATGAATTCTTCAGGGAGATCCTCGCCCATCCGATACCGACAGACATGGAGGCGGCCAAGGCGCTTTCATGTTCGCCGGCGGCTCTCGACCTCTTTACCTGGCTTTCGTACAGATGTTTCGTCGCGAAAGGCCGCGAACGAGTTCCGTTGTTCGGCGAGAGCGGCCTTGTGAGTCAGTTGGGCAGCGCCGATTACAGTCGCCCCCGCAAGTTCCGCGAACGATTGGAAGGTTGGCTGAATCTCGTTCGGTCCATGTGGCCGGAGTGCCCTGCCTCGATCGATTCGAATGGCACGGGTCTCTGGGTGGACAGAGCGAATGCGGTTCTCCCTAACGGAGGCAATCATGGGACTGAATGAGCAGAGAATCGGAATCTGGCGTCTCTCGTTGGAACAAATCGAAGCGACGGTGGCCGAGCACCTCGGGAACGGTCGCGTGCCGGGAAACCAGGCGGGAGCTTGCTTCAGCCGCCAGGTTGCCATGTATCTCGCGAAAAATGTGGCCGGTTGGAGTACCACCCGAATTGGACGTTTTTACAACGGCCGACACCACACTACCGTGCTTCATGCCATTACAAAGATCGAACGCCTTCGACAGACTGACGAAAGTCTGGACGCATTGATCGAAGTGTTGACCGCAGCGTTGAGTCCCACCATGGAGGGTCGGCTCACCCAGCGCTTTGAACGCGGATGGAGCACCGCTTTGATCGACGCGGTTGCAGCCCGAGTACTCGAACAGATTTCAGGCTGACCGCAGCATGAGAGCATTAGTGTTGACATGCTAGATTGTCGCTGCAACAAATGAATGTGGCGTGATCCCGGCTTTCGACTCGGCCACCGGCGCCCTGCCGCCTGGTGATCATCGAGCACTGAAAGAAATAGGAAGTCGCTTTGGGTTTACTCCA
>Ga0326727_10014398_pt1 | contig 17254 bp, 11 predicted proteins | sample MB2enrmetagenome_FD_207643 | JGI IMG/M metagenome (GOLD analysis project Ga0326727, IMG submission 207643) | Lab enriched peat soil microbial communities from McLean, Ithaca, NY, United States - MB29MY | ecosystem: Environmental > Terrestrial > Soil > Wetlands > Peat | place: USA: New York...
TCGGATTGTTCCGACCTGCTCCGCGTGAATCTCGACTGGGCAGGCCGAGATCCACGCTCAGGTCGGAACAATCACCAGGTCGGAACAATCGGCGTTGTTCCGACGTCGGAACAACGCCGAAGGAGTAGCCCTGAGGCCCAAGTTCGGGACCAGCCGTAAATGTCGTCCCGCCGTTGTCCGAGAAGTAAAGCCAGCTCGACCCGACTACCGCCCCTCGGGGAGCCGCCTTGGACAGGCCGGAGGCGAAACCCCCCATCACGCAGACCGCAACGAGGTCGGTGGCTCCAGATGCCGCCGGGGCGGCGAAACTGTTGCCTACGGAGGCGCACGGAGGCGTCCAGGGGGCCCATTGGCCGGCGCTGTCGAGCCGGGCGCTGCCGGCAGTGCCGCGGTCGTTGCCCTCGACCAGCCAGCCGCTGCGCCCTTGGAGGACGATCGTGCCTGAGGGCTCAGCCCCCCCGGCGTTGTTGCCCAAGCTCAATCCCGCGTGCCAGTGGTCCCGAGCCACCGGAGAACTTTCCAAGGTGACGCCGCCCCACTCGGTCCTTTCAGCCATCATGTACACCCTGCCGGCGGCGGTTTCCAGGTCGAAGATGGACCAAGTCAGCCTGGCTGTGGGCTGTTCCCGCCAAGTCACGCCTCCGTCATGGGTGGACCACAAGGTCGGCCCGACAGAACCCGGGACCTCCAGCCCTCCGTAGATCCAGCCGTCGGTTGGGTCGGCGAAGCGGACGTTCAGCCCGAACTCGGAGCCGCCCCAGAGATCGGCGGGAGCACCGTCGACCTTGCGGTCGGCCGCGGCAACCAGCGCCGAAGGCAGAGGCCTTGACGACCAGGAACGCGCCGCGTCAGTCGTCTCGCGCAGCGCCAGGCACGTGGCGCCGGGCGCGCACGGGGCCGTCCCCAACACCCATCCCATGTCCAGCGAGACAAAGGTCACCGACTCCGGGTCGAAACTTGTCCCTATCGACGGCAGTGGGGACGCGAGGGCTGGCGGACTGCTCGTTGCCAGAGCGCCCACAGTTACCAGAGCCGAACATGTTGCCACGGCTAGCCACCGCAGCCTTCTAACTTCAGTCGCCCGTACTAGGGGCGCCACGCTGACGGCACCGGCCTGGCCGAGCTGGTTGACCCCACGGAGCTGAGCCCTACCCATACTTGTACCGACGCCCGGCGGCGCCGGTCGGTTCCCATGAGGCCCGCCCGAGCTCGGGCCGTCGCCCTTCACGTGGGGAGGGTCCTCGAAGGTGACAATGTGCGCATTGAGCCGAACCACCTTCTCGGCAGGGTTAACCTTGCAGGTGTACAACAACGAACGCGCGGCCGGGACTGCCGAGCTGAACAGGGGGCAGGCCTGGCCGTCTGCGCAACCCGCGCAAAGCCCCGTGTTGCTGAGGTCGCAGCCAGCACCAGTGCAGCGGCAGCAAAAAGGCGGACGACAGCTAGTTTGGACATACTGCCTCCTCATGGTCCAGAACTTCTTTCTCTAGCCTTTGTGAACAGGAGCCAGCGGAAGCCTTTGTGAACAGGAGCCAGCGGACCACCGCTCTTCGCATCACGACCGAGACCACTGGCGAGATGCCAAGCTCAGTGGCACCTGACGCCAACCTGCGCGTAGTTCCCTCAAAGGTGAACCTTGCGGCGTGAGCCCGCTGTGGCTGGACGAGGTCGGATGTCTGGCCCCGCTCAAGGAACGGCTCGCGCACAACGCGGACCGCCGGTAGCGGCGCGGACAGTTTGCTATCGGCTGCCCGCCACCGGTTGAGCCCTCTGGCTGTGTCGATCTGGACGCGACCCCTAATTGCACGGAGCTTGGCGACCTGCTGTCCCGGTGCCATGAATTATGCTGTCGGCACACGGTCCGCACAAGATGCAGCTTGAGCATCCCGCGCTGAGCCGGGCTCCCCAATTAGGGGGTCGTAATAAAGGGCCCTTGGACGTCGGTTATCGCGATCCCGCAAGGGCTGTCGCCCACGACGATCGGCTTGCCCGGGGCGTTCGTCGCCAGGTTGACCGGCGTGATGGTGCCGACGCTATCGTCAGCGACGTAAGCGGTCCTGCCGTCGGGGGTGATGGCGATGGCGTCGGGGTGTGGCGGCCCTTCCGGTCCCTCCGGGAAGATGATCGCCCCCGGGCCGCAACCGTCCTGAGTGCAGCCGGCGGGTGTGGCGACGTCCGTCGTGAGGTCGACCGTGCTGATGTCGTTCCAGCTGTTCGTCACGTAGGCCGTCCAGCCGTTGGGGGTAATGGCGATCGCGGTGGGGTGCCACATCAAGGCGTGATTGTGGCGCCCCAGCGTCGGCCCGACCTGGACCGCCGTGCCGGGGACGTTCGTCGCCAGGTTGATGGGGGTGACGGTGTCATCGGCATAATTGGCGACATAGGCGGTGTTGCCGTTTGGGGTGATGGCGATGGCGTCGGGGTCGATGCCGACAGTGATCGGGGCGCCGGCGGTGCCCGTGGCTAGGTCGATCGGGACGACGCTGGTGCTAAGGCCATTGGCGACGTAGGCGGTCTTGCCGTCGGGGGTGATGGCGATTGCGTCCGGGCCGCTTCCCACCGGGATCGGCTTGCCGACCTTGCCCGTCGCCAGATAGAGCGGCGTGACGGTACCAGGCGGGCAGACCGCCGTCGTGGCCCCGCAGCCAACGCCCATATCCGTGACGTAGGCGGTCTTGCCGTCGGGGGTGATGGCGATTGCGTCCGGGCCGCTTCCCACCGGGATCGGAGTGCCCGTCGTACCCGTGGCGAGGTCGACGGGGGTGACAGTGCCGCTGTCGAAGTTGGTGACATAGGCTGTCCAGGGGCCAGGGCCCGGCGGTGGTGCCGGCGGCGTCGCGGTCGTAGGGAACACGTAGGCGCGCCCGGCGTTGGAAGGCCCGTGGTCCGGAGCGCCGGCCACGACGGTGGTGCCCGAGAGGCCGACCGTCCAGCCGAAGTTGCCGCCGGCGACGTTGGTGTCGGGACCCTCCAGCTCGGAGACCTGGTGCCAGCCGGTGGCAGACTGAGCGAACTCGTAGGCACGGCCGGCACCCGAGGCGTGGTTGGGCGCCCCGACAGCGATAGTGCTGCCGGAGGCCGCGACCGCGTTACCAAGGTAATCCTTGGCCGCGGTGCCAGAAGCCTCCATCTCGGCGGCCTGCTGCCAGCCCGGGAAGGTCTCCCACTTGCAATTAGCGAAGCCGCCATTTGGACAGGTCCACACCGGCAGGGCGTTGGTGAACGTGAAGACGTACACCATGCCGGCGTGGGGCGCCTTGTACTGCGAAGCCTCGTAGTTGGCACCAACCGCGACGGTGGTACCCGAAACCGCGACCGACCAGCCGAACTGGCCGCCACCGGTCAGCTCGGGCGTCTGCTGCCAGCCCGTGGCAGTCCTGCGGAAGACGTAAACGTGGCCCCCAGATTGGTTGGCGCCGGGCGCGCCGATGGCGACCGTCGTGCCCGAGACGGCCACCGAAGCACCGAACACGTCCCTGGGGACGGTGTCGGAGCCCTTGAGCTCGGCGACCTGGGCCCAGCCGGTCGCCGTCTTGGTGAACACGTACGCCCGGCCCGCATAGTTTGCGGAGCCGACGGCCCCCACCACGGCGGTCGTGCCCGAGACGGCCACCGACCAGCCGAACAAGTCGCCGGCGACGGTGTCAGAGCCCTCCAGCTCAGCCACCTGCTGCCAGCCCGTGGCCGTCTCGGTGAACACGTACGCCCGGCCCGCATAGTTTGCGTGGCGGGCAGCCCCCACCACGGCCGTCGCGCCGGAGACGGCAACGTCGCCCCCGAACTGGTCGCCAGCGACGGTGTCGGAGCCTTGCAGCTCTGCCGCCTGCTGCCAGCCCGTGGCAGTGTCGCTGAACACGTACGCCCGGCCAGCCTTATCGGCGTGACCGGGCGCGCCGACCACGGCGGTGCTGCCCGAGATGGCAACCGAGGTGCCGAACCCGTCACCGTTGGTGGTGTCAGAGCCCTTCAGCTCGGCGAGCTGCTGGCCGCTGAACAGGGGCGCTGGCGGGCTGACTGCCCCCGCCCGGGCCAGGCCGCCAGGCGCCGGTGCGATAGGCCCAGTGCGGTAGCAGTAGCAACCAGTAACACAGCGACCTTGGGTGCCGGTCTCATGCTTCCTCCTAAGTGCCGTTGGCCTCGGGAAGTTGACAGCCGGCCTCGGGCCTTCGCGCTGCAGATCTAGCACCAAACGGCACAACTCTTCTGGGTTCTTCTCGACCAACTGGGGCGGACTGAGCCGGGATCGGAGTGATCTGGAACGGGATCCGGCGATGGCGACAATCGCTCTGGTCGGTGAGATGGGCCGGCATGGCCCACGCCTGAGGTGGAGCCAGTTTCGGGGACCACCCCACTGCTGCGGTCACGCCCTCCTGAGCCTCGTCTTGTTGCCAACGCGCCTTCGGTATACCATCAGGCGGCCGGGGCCGCTCTAGGTCATCGAGGCCTTCGAGGCCTCGGCTGGTGATCGGAGGCGTCCCGTGCGTAAGTGCCTCACAGCATGCCTGTCTGCGCTCCTGGCAGCGGGAGCGGTCTGCGTGCCACTTCTGGCGAGCGGCACGGCAGCGGTCCCCGCAAGGCCGCGGGACGCGCCGTCGGTGGGGGCACAATTGGCGGAGCTGAAAGGCTCCGGAGCAGTTGCAGGTGATGGCTTCGGTGAGTCGGTGGCCGTCTCGGGCAGCACCATCGTGGTGGCTGCGCCATGGGCCAAGTACTCGGCGGGCCAGGCGTACGTGTTCACCAAGACTGCGGACGGCTGGGAGCAGGCCGCCGAGCTGAAGGGCAGCTTGTCGGTGGCCATTTCGGGTACGACCGCCGTAGTGGGGTCTGGCGCCGACAATGCCAACGCGGCGTACGTGTTCACCAAGACGGCGGACGGCTGGGAACAGGTCGCCGAGCTGAAGGGCTCCGATAGCGCCGCTAACGACATGTTCGGCGCCTCGGTGGCCATCTCGGGCAGCACAGCCGTAATCAGTGCGCCAGCGCACAAGCCTGCTGGTCGCGCCTACGTGTTCACGAAGACCGCGGCCGGCTGGGAGCAGACGGCCGAGCTGAAGGGCTCGGGCACCGTCGCCGGCGACGGCTTCGGCGACTCGGTGGCCCTCTCGGGCACGATTGCCGTCGTCGGCGCAGATGGCTATGCCCACGATGCCGGCCGGGCATTCGTGTTCACCAAGACGGCAGCCGGCTGGCAACAGGTCGCCGAGCTAAAGGGCTCCGATACCGTCGCCTTCGACAGCTTCGGCGTCCCAGTGGCCATCTCGGGCACCACCGCTGTAGTGGGAGCTGAAGGCCACGCCAACAATGCCGGAAGGGCGTACGTGTTCACCAAGGCGGCGGGCAGCTGGGCACAGGTCGCCGAACTGAAGGGCTCCGACGCCGTCTCGGGCGACGGGTTCGGTCACTCGGTGGCCATCTCAGGAACCACTGCCGTGGTAGGCGTGCCGTGGGGCCGGAGCTCGGCTGGCCGGGCTTACGTGTTCACCAAGACGGCGTCGGGCTGGGGACAGGTCGCCGAGCTGAAGGGCTCCGACACCGTCGCCCAGGACGAGTTCGGCTTCTCGGTGGCCATCTCGGGCACGACAGCCGTCGTCGGTGCAGACGGCCACGCCAATAATGCCGGCAGGGCGTACGTGTTCGAGGCCTGAAGCAGCCGGTCGACATGTGCGCTCGCTGCCTGACCAAGCCACCTAGCGGGCCCGTGACCTGATGAGTTGTTCGTCTCTTGGCATCGGCATATGATCCGGCCGCGTCCCAAATGTTGGCTCGGCGCGAGGTCTGCGACCTGCGCGCGCCGTTCGGGGGACCAACAGGAGCACCGATGGCAGTGCCGACAGCCAGAGGCTTGACCCGCCGTCAGTTCTTGACCGGGGCGGCCACACTTGGTCTCGCCGCGGTCGCTGCCCGCTCGCCCGTCGGGAGCTACTTGGTCCCGGCGGGCAGCCCGGCGGTGGTCGACGCCTCGTCGTTCTACAACAAGCTCATGTTTGGCTACCAGGGCTGGTTCGGCACCCCGGGCGACGGCTCGGCCATGGACCAGTGGCAGCACTGGTGCTGGTGGGGCACAGATCCCTCCGCCAGCACGATAACCGTAGACATGTGGCCCGACCTGGCCGAGTTCTCCCGAGCCCAGCTAGTTGAAAGCGGGCTGGCCTACCCAGATGGCAAGCCGGCCTGCCTGTTCAGCAACTACCGCCCCGACATCGTGGCCACCCATTTCCGCTGGATGAGGTCCTACGGCATCGACGGGGTGTTCCTGCAGGAGTTCGTGTCCAACCTGGTCCCGGGGTCGCCCCAGAGACAGTTCCGCGACCAGGTGACGAGGAACGTGCTGCGGGCCGCAAAGGCCACGGGCCGAGCCATTGCCATCATGTACGACATCTCGGGTGCTGAACACGCGACCCTCGTCCCCGAGGTCGAGTCCCACTGGGCAACGGTGGGGGCGCAGTTGGTGTCGAGCCCCCGCTACCTGCACCACAAGGGGCGCCCGCTGGTCGGGCTGTGGGGCTTTGGCTTCAGCCCAGGTACGGCCTCTGGTGCCGGCGCGGGTACGCCGCAGCAGGCCGACCAGCTACTGGGCTTCTTCGAGCGCGAGGGCGTGGCGGTGATGGGCGGGGTCCCCACGTACTGGCGCCAGGGGATAAACGACTCACAACCCGGCCCGGCCTGGGCCGCCGTCTACCGGAGGTTCGCGGTCATCAGCCCCTGGACCGTGGGCCGCTACACCGGCTCGGCCGGTGCTCTCCAGTACGCCATGACGACCCTCAGCGACGACATCGCCGAGGCGGGCCGGGTCGGGGCGGACCTGGTGCCAGTCGTGTTCCCGGGCTCTTCAGCGCGCAACCTAGTGCGGATGGAACAGCCGACTGCGCCACTGCCACCGCTCAACGGGGCCCCCCGCCAGGGCGGGGCGTTCTGGTGGTCGCAGATGAAGGCGTTCAGGGACGCCGGGGCGGAGATGTACTACGGGGCGATGTTCGACGAGGTAGACGAGGCGACTGCGATGTTCAAGCTGGCCACCACCCCGGCCCAGCTCCCGGTGGGGCCGGCGCTCGTCGCCTTGGACGCCGACGGCTACAGCCTGCCGTCGGACTGGTACCTGCAGCTGGCCGGGGCCGCCACAGAGCGCCTCCACGCCGGTACGAGCTTCGAGCCAAACCCCCCGCTGGTGCTCCCGGGCGGCGCCCAATGGCCGACCACCGTCCCCACCCCGGTCATCGCCTCCGTGTCGCCTGCCACCGTCTCAGCCGGGCAGCTGGCCACCGTGGACGGGGTCGGTTTCGGGGCCGCCCAAGGCAGCGGCTACGTGTTCTTTGGCGACCAGGGCACCGGCTGGGGGGCACCAGGGTACGCGGCCAGCTTCACCCTCGACAGCTGGGCCGACAGCCAGGTCAGTTTCACCGTGCCGTTGCCGTCGGGGCCCGGCGGCACCTGGCATGTGGTGCCCGGCTCGGTGGCCACCATCACGGTGACGAACAACTCCGGCCAGACGTCCAACGTCGCCACCGTAACGATTGGCCCTGGGTAAGCCAGTTCGGCGCAAGTACCGGTTGGCTAGTGGGTGCCTCCCTTGAAGCAATGCTCAACGCAGATTAACCATTACGGAGCAGACGTTCTCCGGTGGAGTTGACCCGGTTCAGTGGACACGGTGATGTATCCCCGGTTTGACGGGCACTGTTTGGGAGAATTCTCGCGTCCTGACCTGAAAGGCCGTCATGCCGAAGCGGTACCCCTCCGAGTTCCGGGAACGAGCCCTGTCGCTTGTCAGCGCAGGCAAGTCAGTTGCTCAGGCCGCCTCCGACCTAGACGTCTCATCGTCCGCCATTTATAGGTGGCGAGACCAACAGTTGGTCGATCCCGGCATGAAGCCCGGCCTGTCGAGCGCCCAGTCCGCCGAGCTAGTCGCTGCCCGGCGCCGCATCCGAGAGCTCGAGGCCGAAGTCGACATCCTGCGCCGGGCGTCGGCGGCACTAAAGGATGTGGTGCCCCCAAAAGCAAGGTCCCCAGTCATCGCTGAACTGGTGACGGCTGGCCACGAGGCACAACAGTGCTGCCGGGTGCTCGAGGCCTCCCACGCCGGTTACTACGACTGGGGGTCCCGAGCACCTTCAGCTCGCCAGATCCGCCATGCCTGGTTGACTGACCTGATTACCAAGGCCCACCACGATTCTCGGGGCACCTACGGCTCGCCCCGGGTGCGCGCGGAGCTCGTGCTGGGCAGAGGGATCACCATCGGGCGGGACACCGTCGCGCTGCTCATGGCCCGTGCAGGCCTAAAGGGCCTGCCTACGCGGCGCCAGCTCTACCGGGCCCCAGGACTTGTCACCGCAGAAGACCTGGTAGACCGCCACTTCGGCCGCTCCGAGCCCGACGCGCCCTGGGTCACCGATATCACCGAGCACCCCACCCGGGAAGGCAAATTGTTCTGCTGCGTCGTGCTCGATGTCTATTCTCGCCGCGTCGTGGGCTGGTCGGTCGACGCCCGCCAAGACGCCACCCTTACAAGCAACGCCCTCGGCATGGCTATCGAGAACCGCCGCCCAGTGCCAGGCGGGATCGTCCACAGTGACCACGGCACCCAGTTCACGGCCTGGGCCTTCACCGAACGGGCCAAGAAGCCGGGGCTTCTCCCCTCGATGGGCACAGTCGGAGACGCCTACGACAACGCGGTCATCGAGGCGTTCTGGGGCCGCATGCAAACTGAGCTGCTCGACTGTCAGCGTTGGGTGACCCGAGTCCAACTAGCCAACGCCATCTTTGAGTACTTAGAGATCTTCCACAACCGCCAGAGACGCCACAGCTCCCTTGGAATGCTCACCCCTATCGAATATGAGAAGCTCGATCACACCAAGACCAACGTCGCGTGATTCTCGCAAGCCGGCTCCGCCGAACTGGGGCAACATCACCGTGTCCACCAAAGCGGGTCAACTCCACTGTAAGTTTTGTAAGACAAATCCCTGTAGAACGACGGGTCTGCGCTCGTACGTCCCGCCAGGTGCCTACGCCATAATGCGCGGCCAGATTACCGAGGCAGAACGGGATTATTCGGTATTTAGTCGCCTCGGTGGGACGCCGTTCTCCGGCCGGGCCGAGCCGGCTCAGGCGCGGCCAAATCGGGCTCCGGAGGTAGTTCGGCAGAACAATCTAGGCCGTCCCAAGGTGGTTTCGGCCTCCGCGCCTAAACGGCTTCGCCCAATGCAAGGAGCACTCCGGCTGGGACGAGGAGAAGGTGTTCCCTTGGCGACGTGCAGGATCAGGCCGGCGCCTCGTCACGCCAAGGTTGGCGCCCGTACTGGTCGAGGTGGACGACCGTGCCGATAGCTTTGCGAGCCTTACGGCCGTAGTGGCCCTTCGGCCAGCCGAGGGTCACTATGCAGCACGGCTCCACGCTCAAGGGCAGCTTTAGGATCCGGCGAGCCACCGTGTTGGACCACAGCGGCATGGTGATGAGCGCGCCGCCGAGGCCGACGGACCTCGCCGCCAGCAGGAGGTTCTGGACGCTGGGGTATACCGACCCGTAGTGGCTCGACGCGACGAACGGAGGGTTGGGAAAGAAGGGCACTCGGGCACCGCCTCGTAGGCAGCACACGACAAGAACTGGGATCTCCTCGAAGTGCTCGACCTGCCATCGGGCGGACTTCAGGATCTTGGTCGTCTGCTCGTCGGTCTTGACCAGCCGGCTAAGCTCACCGTACAGCCTCCACACCCGCCGGTATTGCGCTGCCAGCGACGCCTTGACGGCGTGGTCCTTCACGACTACGAACTCCCAGCTCTGGCCGTTCGAGGCCGTCGGCGCTTCCAGTGCCAACTCCAAACATCGCAGCACGATGCGATCGTCGACCGGTCCGGGCTGGACCCGGCGGACCGCCCGCTGGGTGAGCATTGCTTCGGCCAGCGGCATAGCCAGCCGGGCCTCTATATCGTTGGGGTCACTGGTTGGAGCAAGGGCGTCGTCCATGCCCGAGTTTGGCTGAACCTCGGGTAGCCGTCCAGCCAATCCGACAAGCGGATGGACACGAACAGATCGGCGCCCCGAAAGCCGGTCCGCCCCGGTAGGGGCTGCGCCATATCAACCTGCCGGCGCTCGTCAGAAAGCGTCGCAACCTGCGCTATCTAATGCTCCAGACCGCGATCCCGTAGAACACGCCGAAGGCCTCATGCACGGAGATGGACTTTGGCCTTGGATTATCGGTGAAGATCGGACTGACGCGCACGAGATTGAGCAGGTGGCCGCAATGGCGCCGCCATATGCAAGCTCGTCTACCAGCAGCTTCGCGTGATCAGAGGCGTGAATGCGCTGAAGCTATCGATGTCACCTCCACTGGCTCGTTGCCAGAAACACAACGTTTTGGCTGCTCAAGGCCTATTTCCCGTGTCCGATCGCTTGACTTTCTTGTGAACCTCGGCTTAAGGTGCCCCCGTGAACTCGTCGAGTCCGCGGTCGAGCGCGCGTTCGTGAAATGACCGGGGGATGGCTGAGGCGGCCTGTCCGTCGGGATGTTATGGCGGACGTTCGGTGCCCAAAACCAACCCTCGTCAGCACACCGAGCCGTCTAATTGTGTTGATGGGGATCCACCAAGGCGTTGCAGGCGAGCCGTAACGTCGAGAAGTCCGATGGGCTGGCTCACGAGCCGTCTGCTGGCCAGTGTCCTGGCTTGGCTTCTGAACGAGGTGCCAACCCGTCGGGCCTTCTCGTGGTGTGGCTGATAAGAGGCGCGAGCGCCATTGTCCCTGGAATTAGACGTGCCCGCCGCGCACCAACTTCCCAATGGACCAAGGAGTTCTTGATGGTTGTCACGATCGGCATCGACCCGCACAAGGGTTCGCGCACCGCCGTGGCCCTCGACGAGCACGAGACTGTCCTTGGCCAGCTCCGGGTGCGCACAGGCGCTGACCAGCTCGCACGCCTCTGCGAGTGGGCCAAAGCCTGGCCGGGGCGCACCTGGGCGGTGGAGAACGCTTCGGGGCTCGGCTACCTCCTCTCGCAGCAGCTCGTCGCCACCGGCGAGAAGGTCGTCGACGTCCCGCCCAAGCTGGCCGCCCGGGCGCGCCTGCTCGACAACGGCGACGCGAACGAGAACGACCCCAATGACGCCCGTTCTGTCGCCGTGGCAGCCCTGCGGGCGAAACACCTCTCGGAAGTGGCAAAAGAGGACCACGCCGCGGTCATGAGGCTGTGGGCGCGGCGGCGCAAGGACCTCACGAGCTCGCGCACCCGGGTGGCCAACCGCCTGCACGCGGTCATCTTGGAGCTCGTGCCTGGCGGCTACACCGGTGAGATCTACGCGACCAAGGTGGCGCGCCTGCTCGAGGCGACCGAACCTGCCGGTGCCGTCGCTGGCGCACGCAAGGAGCTGGCCGAAGAGCTCTTGGGGGACCTCCGCCGACTGGACGCCCAACTGAAGGAGCTCAAAGGACGCCTCGCTTTGGTCGTGGCTGCATCGCGTACTACGGCGACCAAGATCTTCGGTGTCGGGCCGGTGGTGGCTGCGATCGCAGTCGGCCTCACCGGCGACGTCGGCCGCTTCCCCGACAAGGACCACTTCGCCGCTTACAACGGCTCTGCCCCGATAGAGGTTTCCTCCGGGCCGAAGAAGATCTACCGGTTGTCGATGAGGGGCAGCCGCCAGTTGGACCACGCCCTGCACATGGCTGCTGTCACCCAGGTGCGCCACCGCCACAGCGAGGGCCGTGCCTACTACGACCGCAAGGTCGCCGAGGGCAAGACCGGCAAAGAGGCCCTGCGGGCGCTGAAACGCCGCATCAGCGACGCCCTGTATGCCGCCATGGTGGCCGACGCCCGCCGCGAGCGCCAAGAGAGCCAAGCCTCAGGTGGCCCGGGAGGGCAAACGGGGAACGGCTCAGTAGCCTGCGCGGCCGGCTCTCACCCCACAGGACCGGCTCTTCGGCCAAGCCACTCCCGGGCCAACCCTAAGACTACGGCTCTCCGACAAGCCGCGCGTTCCTCCCAACCCCGACCAGATCAGAGAAAGATCCCCAAAGCATCTTGACAACTGGAACAAAGAGGACTCGTTCGGCATGTCCTTCCGGCTCGACTAACTACTGAGGCAGTAGCTCAGATGCACCGATCTGCATTTCGGGCCGCTTGGCGCGAACGCGCTTGTCGGTCTGGCCTGCTCGTACCCCCGGCCGCTCCCGTCCAGTCGCAGTTGACTGAGCGTCTCTCAGGCCGTGTACTCGACGGAGAAGCCGTGGGCCAAGAGGGCCGCGCTGGTGGCGGCAGCGAACGAGGCCACGTGCCGCTCCGGGTCCTTCCAACCCGCCTCGACGAGCGCACCATCCCCGCAGAGGTGGGCCTGGTCGAGGCATCGGTTTGCTTCACAAAGGGCTGCTACACGGGACAGGAACTCGTGGCTCCTATAGACTCGCGCGGCGTCAACGTCCCCCGGCACTTACGCGGCTTGCTGCTCACTGGCCCCGCTGAGGTGGGTGAGCGGCTCTTCCGGCGTGGCGCGCCTGCGGCGGAAGAGCAGCAAGAGGAGACCGCTCTTCCAGTCAAAGACGTAGGCCGGCCCACGAGCGTGGCCTTGTCCTCCCGCCTGGGTTGGGTGGCCCTCGGCTTTGTGGGCCGTTCGGTGGACGTCGGCGAAAGCCTGCTGGTGCGCCGGTCACAGGGCCTGGAGGAAGTGTGGCACGGTGCTCCGAGCGGGCGGCCGGGGGCGGTCGGCGCGGCCGGGGGCGCTGTCGAGACGGTTGCTCATGTGCGTTCGCTTCCCCTCGACGGGGTCGCTGTCAACTCGCCTCTTGGTCCCTCACGACAGTGAGCGACAGCCGGGTCGCTCTGCCGCCGGGTGGAGCTGTCGCTGGCTTGGCGATGTACTCGTTCGTGGCCTTGGGCCTTGGCGATGGCATGATCGGTACCGCGTGGCCGGCGCTACGGCACGATTTTGCTGTCCCTCTCGAAGACCTTGGTGCCGTGATGCTGGTGGCGATGCTGGGCGCGTTCGCCAGTTCGTCTGTGGCAGGGGCCCTACTTGCTCGCGCCGGGCTCAGGGCGACCATGATCGTGGCTGCGACCGCCGGAGCCGTAGGCGCAGCAGGGGTAGTGTTGTCGCCGGCGTTCTGGACGTTCATTGTTTCAGGGGCCTTCCTAGGGCTGGCATCCGGGTTGTTCGACAGCGGGGTCAACGCTTCGGTCGCGCTGGCTGGTCGCGGCAGGCTGCTCAACGTGCTCCACGGTTGCTATGGCGTGGGCACGATGCTCGGCCCGCTCGTTGTCACGGCTGCCTTGCTGGCGGGGTCGTGGCGTCCCGCTTACGGTGTACTGCTGGCAGGGGAAGTCCTCCTGGCATGTGGCTGGTGGTTCCTGGCCCGCCGGCCAGTCAGACAGGGCGCAGCTCGGGCCGGAGCGGTCCAGTACACTGCCGTGCCGGCGCCGGCCCCTCAGGGTTCCCCGTCCGGCTCAACGGGCCTGGCCCCTCGGGGTAACCCGTCCGGCTCAACGGGCGTGGCCCCTCGCCCCCTCGGTAGGCAGCCTCGGCGTCGACGCCTCGTCGCTGTGGTCGGCTTCGGGATGGTCGTTTTCGCGCTTTGCACAGGCTTGGAGGTTGCCGCGGGCCAATGGGAACCGAGCTTTGACCGCGGGCCGCTGCACTTGGGGGCTGGCTTGACGGGTGTGGCCACGTTCGGTTACTGGGGAGCCCTGACGCTGGTGCGGTTTGCCCTGGCGGTGCCGCGCCGGCCGCTTCGGCCGGGAACGGTCGTCAACTGGGGTTGCGCCGTCTCCTTAGTGGGGGCCGCCCTGGTGTGGTGGCGCCCGTCGGTCGCAGTCGCCGTGACCGGTTTGGTGGTCATCGGCGGCTCCGTGGCCGGCGTGTTCCCGGCCTTGGTCTCGCTTACGCCGGCTCGGGTTGGCGAGGACATGGCCCCCTACGTGATCGGCTGGCAGAACGGGGCCGCAGGTTTGGGCGGGTCGCTCATCTCCGCCGCCTTTGGGGCCATCTTCCAGCGGTTCGGCCTGAGAGACTTTGGCCCCGCACTGGTGAGCTTGTCCGTGCTCCTGATGACCGGAGCGGTGCTGCTGCAGCGGGCGCCCGCCCTTAGCGCTAGCCGGGAGAGCTAGAGTTAGGCTCTGGCCGCGCGCTAAAAAGCGCATGATGAGGACACGGTCGGCCAACTTGGCCTGGCCCGGGCCGTACAGGGCCCGGCGCCGTGGGGGGCGGCGATGAGACTAGTCCCTTCGCTCTGCCCGCTGGGACGGTGGCGTGATGGCCACCGCCACGAAGGCCGCGCCCGATCTGGCATACCTATGCCGGGCCTTGAAGGCCCCCTCCATGGCCGCCGCCGTTGCTTGTCTGGGCGAGCGAGCACGCTCAGAAGGCTGGAGCCATGAGCAGTTCCTGGCCGCCTGCTTGGAAAGAGAGGTAGCCGCACGCCAGTCCAACGGCGGCGAGATCAGGGTGGGCGCCGCCCGTTTCCCGGCGCGGTTTATGCCGGGAACGCAATCCGGAACCTGACCTTCTCGGTGGCGCTTTCTGTGGGCCCGGAGGGCCCGAGGATCCGTCGTAACGCAGTTCAGGGACGTGTGCTGGCGCGCCGACGCGCGGGGAAGGGTGTCAGTGATTGAACGCCGCAGTGTCAGTGAAAGTACGCCGCTGTTGCAGGCCGCTACGCCAGATAGGGCGCCATCTAAGGCGCTGCTGAGGTCATGGCGTGACGAAGCGGCAGAGAATGCGTGACAACTTACGTGGATGTCATTAGAGTGGAGCGCATGGCCAGCCCAGAAAAGCGACAAGCCCTCAAAGCACAAGGTGCTCTCAATGGCGCGCCCGAAACCGTCACAGCGACGCTGTTCGTCGAGCGCCCGGGGTTCTTCGACGCCGAGGACCGCCTCCAGGTCCGCTACGAGATGTTGCGCGCGCCGGCCCAGGGCGAGATGACCGTGGCCGAGGCGTGCCGGGCCTTTGGCGTGTCACGCCAGACGTTCTACGTCTTGCGCCGTGCCTTCGAAGTCAGGGGCCTCGCAGGCCTGGCAGAGGGAAAGCGCGGACGGAAAGGACCCCTGAAGGCATCAGTCGAGGTGGTGGAGTTCGTCCGCCAGGCGAAAGCCGACGAGCCGGGAACCTCGGGCGCCGAGCTGGCCCGGCGGGTCGCCGAGCGCTTTGGCATCAGCTTGCACCGCAGGACGGTGGAGCGCCTGTTGGTGCCCAAAAGTGGCCCGGCGGAAAAGCGCGCGAGGCGTTCGTGACAGTCGTTGGCGGGACGAGTACGAGCAGCTCCGGGCGGGGGTGCTGGCAGGTGCGACGCCCGAGGGGGAGGCGGCTCGGCGCTTGGAACGCTTCGGGCTCGCCGGTCTGGCCAGACGACGCCCCGCATGGGAGGTCGCGGTGAGCCAGGCGCCCGAGCCTCGTTGGACCGGCACCGACCCTCGGCTTGTGTCGTTGAAGTCGGCCTATCGCCTCGTGACAACAGGAGGGACAGCATGAGAGTTGCGCTCTACACCCGTGTTTCAACAGAACGCCAGGAAAAGGAGCAGACGATCGGCTCACAGCTCGACGCCCTGCAGACCAGGGCCGCTGGCGAAGGCTGGGCGGTCGAGATGACCTGCACCGACGAGGGGTACTCCGGTGCGCGCCTCGACCGGCCTGGGCTGGACCGCGTGCGTGACGCTGCCGCTGCCGGGCTCATCGACGCCGTCGTAGCCCTGTGCCCCGACCGTTTGGCTCGCAACTACGTCCACCAGATGATCGTGCTCGACGAGCTCGCCCGCTTCGGCGTCTCGGTGGTCTTCTGTGAGGGCGGCGCGGCCGAGGGCCCCCAGGGCCGTTTGATGGTCCAGATCCAAGCCGCCGTAGCCGAGTTCGAACGGACCAAGATCGTGGAGCGCTACCGCCGCGGCAAACTGTGGCGGGCCCGCCAGGGCTCTGTCGTGTCAGGCCAGGTGCCTTTCGGCTATCGCAAGGCGGCAGCCTCCGACGGCCTCCCGGCACGTCTTGTCGTCTGCGAGGAAGAAGCCGCCGTCGTCAGGCAGATCTTCGACTGGCACGTCAACGAGGGCCTCACCGTGCGCAGCATCGCCATCCGCCTCATCGCCTCGGGCGTCCCCACCCCCAAGGGCAAGGCGCCCCAGTGGCAGACCTCCACCCTTGACCGCCTGCTCCGCCAGCCGGCCTACGCCGGCACCCTTTACTACAACCGGCGCACCGAGCTCCCCCTGTCGGCGCGCGTCCCCCGCCACTCCCAGGGCCACCGCCCCGTACGCTATGACCGGCCCCAAGAAGAATGGATAGGAGTGGCCGTGCCGCCTATTGTCGACCTCGACACCTGGACGCGCTCACAAGCCATCCACCAGGTCAACGCCAAGTTCAGCCCCCGCCACGTCGGCACCGACTGCTACCTGCTCCGTTACTTGGTGCGTTGCGGGGAGTGCGGCCAGGCACGAGCATCGGCAGGAAGGACAAAGCCCAACGGCCCCAACCGCTACTACCGCTGCGACAGCATCCTCCCCATGCACCTGAGGACTGAGAAGCTGCGCTGCTCTCAGCCATCAGCCCGGGCCGACGAGCTCGACCAACTGGTCTGGGCGGAGGTGGTCCGGCACCTACGCCGGCCCGAGCTCATGGTCCAGGCCTGCACCGGGGCAACAGCCGACGCCGGCACCGCCTCCGGCGCAAGCCGCCAGCTCGCCGGGTTACGCGCCCAGCAGCGCCGCCTGCTCGACGCCTACCAGGCGGGCGCCATCGCCTTGGCTGACCTCGAGTGCCGCCAACGCCCCCTGAACGACAGGGTCGTCGAGCTGGAACGGGCTGCTGTGCTCGAACAAGACCACCGTGCGACACAAGCAGAACTGGAGCGTTACATAAGCGACTTCAGCCAGAAGGTCACCGCCGGGCTCGAGGGAATGACCTTCTCCCAACGTCAGGAACTCGTACGCCTCGTGCTCGACAAAGTCGTCGTCACCGAAGCTCGTGTCGAGCTCTTCTTCAAGATCCCAGTCCTCATGAAGGAGTGTCAAAGACAACCGTTAGGAGCAAACGGATTGCGTTCCCGGCATAAAGACCTTGGAGGACTTCGACTTCGACCACCAACGCAGCCTGAAACGAGAGACGATTGCCCACCTCGGCACTCTCGACTTCGTGGCGGCCAAGGACAACGCCATCGTCTTGGGCCCGCCCGGTCGTGGTCAACACTGCGCAGTCCTTTCATTTGGTTTGCTCAAATAGTCCAATTGCCGGCGGGCCGACGTTGATACGCAGGCCTTTTCTCTTCCCCTGGTTCACGTGCACAGCTTGTAGC
>Ga0326727_10014399_pt1 | contig 17254 bp, 8 predicted proteins | sample MB2enrmetagenome_FD_207643 | JGI IMG/M metagenome (GOLD analysis project Ga0326727, IMG submission 207643) | Lab enriched peat soil microbial communities from McLean, Ithaca, NY, United States - MB29MY | ecosystem: Environmental > Terrestrial > Soil > Wetlands > Peat | place: USA: New York...
GATATGCCGCTCCTGACGGAGCTTTGCCCACGCGACCCGCTGGACTATAGACATGGCGCTCCTCGCGGAGCTTTGCCGACGTGGCGGGTGGGCGACCGCCGTTGGCCCATGAAACATCGAGTTCGCCTTAGTGGTCATGAGCATAAATACGTCACCGGATTCATGTTCATGTCCACTTAGGGGCCCATTTCGTACTGAGATGCCGTGAGCGACTCGGCCATCGGATTTCGGATTTCGGATTTCGGATTTCCTTCGGATTTCGGAGCTTGGCGCCTTTGAACGGCGGCCTACGGCGCTGTCGCCCGATAGAACCGGTGGCTGAAGCTGGCCGCTGCCGGATCGACAATCTGCGTAGAGGCGTTGGTCGCCACGAAGCTCGTCAAGGGCGTCCAATTCACCAGGTCGGTCGAGCCGCTGACCGTGTAGCGCCATCCTGCAATTCCGTTCAGGGTGAGCTGCGTCGAGCCGCCCGGCTGCGGCGCCGGGGGCGTCAGCACCGGACCGCCGACCAGGGCCACGCTGTTCCAGGTCCCCGCGGCGACGGCGACCACGCCGTTCAGGCCCGCCAGCACGGTGGACTGGCCAAAGCCAAAGGGATCGCTAGGATTGTTTGGCTGGCCAGCGCCCCAGGCCACGACCGTGCCGTCGCGCGTGAGGGCCAGGCTGTGGAGGTAGCCGGCGGCGATGGCGACGACGTTGCTCAGACCGGGCGGCACTATCGACTGGCCGTCGTCGGTCCAATCGTTCGGATCGACGATCAGCCCGGCCCCCCAGGCCACAACCGTGCCGTCGCTCTTGAGGGCCAGGCTGTGGTACCCGCCGGCGGCCACGGCGAGGACGTTGCTCAGGCCGGGCGGCACCGTGGCCTGCCCGCTTGAGTTGTCACCCCAGGCCACTACGGTGCGGTCGTTTTTGAGCGCCAGGTTGTGATAGTCTCCGGCCGAGATGGCCGTCACGTTGCTTAGACCGGCCGGCGTCGCCGTCTGGCCGTAAGTGTTGTCGCCCCAGGCCACCAGGCTGCCGTCGCTCCTGAGGGCCAGGCTGTGGCAGCCGCCGGCGGAGATGGCGGTCACGCCGCCCAGGCCGGCGGGCACCGTGCTCTCTCCAAACCCGTTGTCGTCCCAGGCCACGACTGTTCCGTTTGTGAGCAGCGCCAGGCTGTGGTCGTATTGCGCCGCGATGGCAGCGACTCCTTGCAGCCCCGCTGGCGGCCCGGTCAGGCCGCTCGAGCCGGTGTCTGCCCACTCAAGCACAGTGCCGTCGGGTTTGAGCCCAACGCAGTGGCTCGTCCCGGGGGCAATGGCCGTGAAGGAACTTAGGTCCGTCGGCACCGTGGCCGTCCAGTCGAGGTCTAGTCCCCAGGCCACAATTGTGCCGTCGGCCTTGAGCACCACGTTGAGCTCTAGACCTGCGGATATGGCCACGACGCCGCTCAGACCGGCGGGAACCGCGCCTTGGCCGTAACTGTTGTTGCCCCAGGCAACGACCGTGCCGTCCGACCTGAGGGCCAGGCTGTGATCGTCGAAACCCCCGCTGATGGCAACCACGTTGCTCAGGCCCGCCGGCACCCAGTATGAGTCTGGGCCGAACCCGTCGCTGCCCCAGCCGAATACCGTGCCGTCGCTCATGAGCGCCATGTTGAACAGTGGCGCGGCGGCCACGGCAATTACCCCGGTCAGGCCCGGCGGGACGGTACCCTGGCCGACCTCGTTGTATCCCCAGGCGACAACCGTACCGTCGGACTTGAGGGCCACATTGTGGGTTGCCCCCGCGGCGATGGCGGTGACGCCGCTCAGTCCAGCCGGCGGCGCCGTCTGGCCGTAAGTGTTGTCGCCCCAGGCTACCAGGCTGCCGTCACCCTTGAGGGCCAGGCTGTAATGGTCCCCGGCGGCGACCGCAACGACCCCGCTCAGCCCCTCGGGCGCGACGGCCTCGCCGAAGCTGTTGTCTCCCCAGCCAGCCACCGTTCCGTCGCTCCTGAGCGCCAGGTTATGATACATTCCGGTGGAAACTGCGATGACGCCGCTCAGGCCGGCGGGCACGGTCCAGCCCGCGCTCTTACCGCCCCAGTCCACGACCGCCCCGTCGCTCGTGATCGCCAGGTTGCCAACTTGCGCGGTGACGGCCCTGAAACGCGTTCCGGCCTCGACCGGTGTCATGTACGTCTTGCCCCAGCTCGCGACCGCGCCGGCTTGGCCGGCGGCGACCCGGGCGCCGCTGAAAAGCCAGGCTGCGCAGACGGCCACCCACAGGAGGGCACATTCTCTTTTCATGTCGTAGGATATTTTCATACTACAGGATAATATACCGGGCGCCACAAGCACGTGCGCACCGGACGGTCCTCGGCGCACACGGGCCGCAACTCCCCAGAGTCGCGGCGGGGCGGGCAGTCCCCTGCCCGCCCCCATCCGCAGTGACTATGATGCGCCCCATGCTCACTGGGTCGCGTGCCAGACCATCTGGTAGTAATTCGTGTTCAGGTTGTAGCCGTACTGGCTATTTGCGATGGCAATGAGCGAGTTCATGTCCGTCTGCATTTGGGCGCATGGCCCCGTCGTACGACCCCCCGACGTGTTAGCCACGCCGCCTATGAAAACGAGGGTGTTATCGGTCGTCGGCACCATCAAGGGCGAGCCGGAGTCGCCGAGGATGGGGCCGTTCATCGTTTGATAGCTATAGAGCGGCAGGATATTGCCGGACATAGGGGGGCTGTACACTATCACGCTGCCAGGCACGCCAGCAGGGGCGTATTGGCTCGTCACAAGTATGACGCCGTCGCTTTGCGGCGCCTCGCCAACCTGCATCGGTGTGACCCCCAGGGTTGTCACGTCGGTGTCGAAGAACAGCACGGAGTAGTCGTTTGTGCCCCCGGAGTCCGGGTTGTGAACAATGGAAGCCAGTACGTTCACTTGGACCACGTTGCCGCTCCCGTTGCAGAAGTAGACGGTCATGAAGGGGGCTACTGTCCTGTAATAGTTCGTCCCGCTCGCGGTCTCGCCATGGCCGCGCATGTAGCCGTGGTGCCCGGTCAGGGCCGTCACCGGTCGCTGCCCAGCCACGCAGGGCGCGTTCGAGCTCCCCGAGTTCAATTGGGATATGGCGGTGAAGCCCGTCTTTCCGCAGATGAGCGAGCTCGTGTTCCGGGCCATCGCCGCGGGGTCGCTGCAACTCAGGTCGGTCCACAAGCTTGCGGTTGTGGTGTTTGTAAGGGCCAGAACGTCCGTCCACATAGCCCAGGCCGAGGTGCCGAGCACGGAGACATAGGCCGGGGTGCTGCAGCAGCCGTACCCGAATATGTTCCATACATATACTAGCACCGACATCCTGTCCACCGGGTTGGCTACCGTCAGCGTTTGCGAGGGGCCTGTCCCGCCCGGGACAGCAACGCCGTTGGTGCACCACTCATAGATCGCGGCGGTGGCAGGACTGACGGTGACCGCAAAGGTGGCGCCGCTCCCCGGCTCGAGGACCGAGTCGACAGGGTTAACCGTTATGGCAGGGACGTAGCCCGTGCCGAAGCTGCCGCTTGGGGCGTAAGAGCACCCACTGACCCACGTGAGCGGGGTGGTGACCTGGAGGAGGTCGGAGTTGTTGATAGTGACATTGACTCCGCTGGCGTACAGGCCGGTGCCGCACTCATAGAGTGAGCAATTCGCCACCGTCGTTCCCAGCATGCTGCCGCAGTTTTGGACGGACTCGATCGCCGTATTGGCATACCGGACGCCAAGGCCGTTAAGGGCTACGCTCCCCTGAAGGGGGTAGTAGAGGTCCACGGCAATGTTCACGTCGCCCGTGGCCGGGGTGCCATAGGCGACGTAACCCCCGTACTGGCCATCGTACTCCGAGGTGAAGATGGAGGGGTTGGATTGGGTGCCGTTGCACACGACAGAGCCGGAGAGCATTAAAGTGGCGCCAGCCTGGTATTTGATGACGCAGCCCGGCTCAAATGTCACCGTGCCCGACAGGTTCGCGTAGCCTGAACCGGACGGCGTGATGAGGTAGGTCGGCCCGACTCCCTGGACGAAGGTGTTAAACGTTTGGTTCTGCCCGCTGCTGCCGACAGTAATATAGTCCAGGACGAGTCCCGGCGTCTCGGTCGGCGTGGCAGCCAGGCAGATGGCCCCTGGCGGAAGAGGGCAGGGCCCTTCGGGGGAACCCTGCGCTACGGCCGTGTCCGGCGCCGGGGCGTCGGCCTCGGCCATTAGAGGCAACTGCGCGAGTTTTGCGGCGATGCTGGTCCACGCGACCGACTCGAGGAGCAGGCTCGAGCCGCCGGGACCGGCTGCCGTTTGCCACTCCTTGCCCACGGGTATGTCAGCGCCGCTGCCGCCCGCGCTGACCAAGGCGATCTGCGCCGCCACGTTGGTGTCGGTGCTGCTCGCGCCGTCGGTCAAGAACGCGCGCCCGCAGGGGAAGAACAATTCGCCCAGGTCGATGATCTGGTCGGGCGTTTCTGTTCCCGTCCCCTGGCCCAAGGTGATTTGCTGGAGGCGCTGGGGCGGCGGCGCATTTTGCCACTGATGCCGCACTTGGAGCCAGGTTGTGGCCGGGTTGAGGCCGCGGTCTTGAGGCGCCAGCTTCGGCTGGCGCGTGACGATGACGTCACTTTCGAACCCGCCTTTGGTGTAGGTGTACCTTAAGTCGGCCTGGAACACGCCGGAATCGAAGGCGCCCCTATAGAGTATTTGGTTGGGCGGGCGCAGTTCGGCGACGGCGCCGTCGGAAGGAGCGGCCAAGAGTTGGCTTTGGCCGCTTTGGCTGTCCACAAGGTACACGCCCAGGACACGCACGTTGAGGGCCATCTGGCTCGGGGTGATGATCGTCAGGGCGGCGTCGTCATTAAGGCCGGCCGGGGAGGAATAGGCCATGTTGGGCCCGTGGGTTGCGGCCGCGCCGCCGTCCGGGGTTAGCTCTATGAGGTCCTGGGAGGGTTGCCAGGCGCCGGAGGCGTCGAGGTAATTGAGGCCGTTGCCGACTTGGATGACATTGTGGGGTTGGACGGTGACCTCGCCGGTCTGGGCGTTGGTCAGGGCTTCGGAAAACTCCCGGGTGGTGGTATTCCAATCCCGGGCGGTGACGGGCCATTTCAGCGGATCAGGGAGAGTACCCCCCCGCGGACGGTGCGACAGGCTGCGAGCCTGGAGCGGTTGGAGCGACCTGCGCCTGGACGGCGCAGAGTGAAACGGACAGCAGCGCTAACGGAAGGCTAGGTCTCATTGCTTTAGTGGTTTCCAGAACTTGGAGGCCGAGACGAGCCACTGCGCCGGAGGCCCTAGCCAGGAGAAGCGGAGAATCAAAGCGCAGCACGCCTCTCCCGTTGATCAGTTCCCTGACCCGTCGCGCTGACTCTCTGAATTGCCCACCCAACATACCTTCAGTACCCGTTCGCCCCGTCCTCGCAGACCCGCGAGATTGGCATGGTGGCCTTATAAGAAATCCGGAGGTGAATTGTCAAGAAAAAAAAGATAGTTTTGTCGTGTAATTCTCAAAACGAATTAAGACTTTCTGTGGCGCCTCGCGCCACAGAAAGTCTTAATTCGTTTTAGAGGGATTCTGAGCGGATTTTAATGTTGGATTAATGCTCCTTTAATGGACACGTGGTATGGTGTGAAGGTCTTAGCATGGCGCAAATGCGAATACTGCTCGTAGAAGATGAGAAGAAGGTCGCCGATTTCATCGCGCGCGGGTTGAGGTCCGAGGGCTTTGCCGTGGATATCGCCTATGATGGGGACACCGGCTGGGAGCGGGCATCCGGGGCAAATTACGACCTGATCATCCTGGACCTCATGCTCCCGGGCATGAAGGGCACGGAATTGCTGCGGCGATTGCGGCGGCAGGGAGGCACAGCGGCGGTGCTGGTCCTGACCGCCCGCGACGGCATGGACGACAAGGTCGAGAATTTTGAAGCGGGAGCCGACGATTACCTGACCAAGCCGTTCGCGTTCGCCGAGTTAGTGGTGCGCGCGAAGGCGCTGTTGCGCCGGCCTCCAGCCAGCCGGACCCATGTATTGCGGGTCGCTGACCTTGAGATTGACCGCCTCAGCCAGCAGGTGCGCCGGGGGGGAAGACGGATCGAGCTGACGGCCAAGGAGTACGCCCTGCTGGAGTATCTTGCCGCCAACGCGGGCCGAGTTCTCTCTCGCACGATGATTGTCGAGCACGTCTGGGACGAGAGTTTCGAGAGCCTCACCAACATCGTGGACGTTTATGTGCGCCATCTTAGGAGCAAGGTTGACGACCCGTTTTCGACCAGGCTGATTCAGACGGTGCGCGGAGCGGGGTACCGTCTCCAGGAGGGGCCTGAGCCATGAACACCCGCTCCCTCAAATTCCAACTCCTTGGCTGGTATGCCGGGGTGCTCTTGGGCCTCTTTGGCCTTCTGGGTGTGTCGACCTATTGGGTCCTGCGAAGCTCGCTGGCCGGCTCGCTTAGAGAAAACCAGTTCCGGCGAGCCAGGCAGATCGGCCAACTGCTCCGAGAGGAAGTTGTGCGCGGGGACGAAGCGGGCGTGGGCCGGGAGGTCCAGGGGCGTTACGCTCCGGACCTCAATGACCGGTTTGTTCGCATCGCTCGATGGGATGGCGGGCTGCTCTACCTCTCGGGGAGCCCGAAAAGCCAGAGTTTTGACCCCGCTGCCCTGCCGCCCCCTCGGTGGTCCGAGGCCCAGTGGTCCGCCGAGGTGGAAGCCGCCAGGGAAGTGCCCTTGCTCGGGGGGCGGCGCATGATGCTGGCCGGGCATCCGGTGAAGATGCCGGGGGGAGGCCTTTACCTGGTTGAGGTTGGGGCGCCCATGGATGAAGTGCAGGCGGATTTGCGGCATTGGCTGGTGTTCCTCCTGGCGATGTTGCCCCTGGTGGCGGCGATTGCCCTGGGCGGCGGGTATGTGCTGGTCAAACGGGCGCTGGCGCCGGTGGACCGCATTTCCAGCAGCGCCGAACGCATCAGCTCGCAGAATCTGAGCGAGCGGCTGCCGGTCCCGCACACGGGCGATGAACTGGAGCGCCTGTCGGTCGCCCTCAACCATATGATCGAGCGCCTGGATGCCGCCTTTCAACACTCGCGCCGATTTGTCGCTGACGCTTCGCACGAACTGCGCACGCCGCTGACCATCGTTCGAGGGGAGTTGGAAAGCTTCGTGACCAACGACCAGTTGAAGGCCGAGTGGCGCGAGCGGTTGGGCAGCGCCCTCGAGGAGGTCGATCGCCTGGCCAGCATCGTCGAGGGGCTCTTCGCCATCTCCCGCCTGGATGCGGGCGAGGCCGCCTCCGAATGGGTGAAGTTTGATCTGGCCCAACTGGCGGCCTCGACCGCCGACCAGATGGCGCTGCTGGCGGAGGACAAAGAGATTCGGGTCACCTGCGCCGGCTCGACGGGCACATGGGTAGAAGGCGACCGCGCCCGCTTGAAGCAGGTAGTGGTTAACTTGCTGGATAACGCCATCAAGTACACCCCCGAGGGCGGGGCGGTTTTTCTGGAGGTCAAAACCGAGAATGGCAAGGCGATTCTGGAGGTGGCAGATAACGGCGTGGGCATCCCTGCCGACTTGCTGCCACGTGTCTTCGAGAGGTTTTTCCGGGTGGATAAGGCCCGTTCTCGTGAGCGGGGCGGGGCCGGGCTGGGTCTTTCGATTGTAAAATCCATTTGTGCCGCCCACCATGGGCGTGTGGAGGCCAGCAGCGAACCGGGCCGGGGAAGCCGATTTCGAGTGGAATTGCCGCATGTGCGGCCCGGCGCCGGCCATAACCCCAGCCAACACAAACCATGAGCACTGAAGCCTCCGGTTTCACCGAGAATCCCACCCCCGCGGTGAAAGGCGCCGTGCCAGACGCGCCCCCGGCGGAAGCGGAGCAGCCCGCCGGCGGCGACACAGCCCGGACGCGGGGCGGGAGAGTGCCGCGCCGGCTGGTTCTGCCTTTTATATGTCTCCTGGTTCTGGCGGCCATTTCGATTCTGACCTGGCGCCTGATGGTCAATCGCGCGGAGGCCCGCAGACTGGCAGAATTAAGGCTCCAACCACGGGTGGTGGCCGTTTGCCCGGTAGCGCGCCAGACCCTCTTCAACCAGTTCCCCGTCGTGGCTGAGTTCAGACCTTACCAGGAGGTGGAGCTGCACGCAAAAGTGTCGGGTTATATCTGCTCGATCCCGTTTGATTTCGGCGACCTTGTCAAGAGCAACCAGGTCCTGGCCACGCTGGAAGTGCCGGAATTGCAGGACCAACTCCGCAATGCCATTGCTGTGGAACAGAAGGCAGAGGCGGATTACCGCGCCACGCACACGAACTACATGCGCTTGCTGACCGTCGGCACGCAACACCCGGACCTGGTGGCCCAACAGGATTTGGACACGGCCCAAGGCAAGGACGGCATGGCCGAGGCGGCGGTCGCCGCGGCAAAGGCGGACGTGGCCAGGTATCTCACCCTGTCGAGCTACACCAACGTCGTCGCACCCTTCGATGGCGTGATCACTCATCGCTATGTGGACAAGGGCACGCTCATCCAGATGGGTACTTCCTCGGATACCCAGGCGTTGCCCGTATTCCGGGTCTCTGAGAATTACCTCTTGCGCCTGGATTTTTGGGTCTCGGTGGAATACGTCAAAGACATTCGCCTGGGTGACACGGTCGAAGTCCGCGTCGAGTCCCTGGGGATGAAGACGTTCAAGGGGACGATCAAGCGTTTCAGCGACCGAGTGGATTTGGCGACGCGCGAAATGAGGACGGAAATCGAGGTCCCCAACCCAACCCTCGAGATTGTGCCCGGCATGTACGCCGACGTAATGCTGAAAGTGCATGAACGGCAGAATACACTCTCGATTCCAACCCAAGCCGTTTCCGGTGAAAAACCGACGGTGTACGTCGTCAACGCCAACCGCGAGATCGAGGAGCGGGCAGTGACCCTGGGTCTGGAGACGCCGAACCGGCGTGAAGTCCTCTCCGGTCTGCACGAGGGCGACCTTGTGATGCTTGGCAGCCGGGCCCAGGTGCAGCCCGGCCAGAAAGTGACTCCAAAACTTACCGCTCCGGAAACCTTCGCTGAAGAATGAGTTCGGTCCGGCCATAGCCATGTCGAGATTTGCCATCCGCTATCCTTATTTGATCCTGGTGATCTGCATGATCACCTGCGTGGTGGGGGTCACGAGCCTGCTGCGCATGCCGGTGGACTTGTTTCCGCCGATCCGAATCCCCGTGGTGGTGGTGGCAACCTTCTACGCGGGCATGCCTCCGGAGCAGATCGAGAACGACATCACCGGCCAGTTCGAGCGCATGTTCACCCTGGTGCCGGGATACGACCACATGGAATCCCGTTCGCTCACCGGCGTAAGCCTGATCAAGGTCTATTTCCAACCGGGCTCCAATCCGGATTCGGACGTCACGGCGGTGGCCAACCTGGCGATGGCCAGCCTGCGCTATTTGCCGCCGGGAACCTTGCCGCCGATCGTGATGCAGTTCGACGCCTCGAGTCTGCCGGTGTGCCTGGTGACGCTCAAGGGCAAGGGGTTGAGCGAGGCGCAACTGCGGGACCTGGGCCAGTTCACGATCCGCAACCAAATGGCGGGGGTCGCGGGGGCCTCGGTGCCGCCGGCCTTTGGCGGGCGCTACCGCCAAATCATGGTCTATGTGGACCCGCGCAAGCTCGAGGCGCATGGGTTGAGCGTCATGGACGTCGTGCGCGAGGTGAATGACGCCAACCTCATTCTCCCGGCGGGCGACGTGAAGATCGGACCTCGTGATTACAACGTCTATGCCAACAGCCAGATCAACTCCATGAAGGACATCAACCTGGTCCCGCTCAAGACCGTGGGCGAGGCCTCGGTTTTGGTGGGGGACATCGGCAGAGCGGAAGACGCCTCGCAAATTCAGGTCTGCCGAGTGCGGGTCAACAGCCAGCCCTCGGTCTATCTGCCGGTGCTCAAACAGGGCGGCGATGCGAACACGATCACCGTCGTCCAAGGGATTAAGCGCATCGTCTCCCATCTTTTGGACGTGCCCAAACGACTGGTTACCGAGGTTGTGTTCGACCAGTCGGTGTTCGTCAAGGCCGCCATCGAGAACCTGGTCCACGAGGGAGCCATCGGGCTGGTTTTGACGGGCGTCATGATCCTGATCTTTCTGGGCAGCATGCGGGCCACCGTGGCGGTTTTTCTCTCGATACCGCTTTCGGCTTTGGCCACGTTCATCGCGCTGGCCCTGGGCGCCAGCACCGTCAACGCCATGATCCTGGCGGGCCTGGCCCTGGCCTTCTCGAGGCTCATTGACAACTCGGTGGTGGTGTTGGAGAACATTTTCCGCCACCTCGAGATGGGCGAGCCGCCGGTCATTGCGGCCGAGCGCGGGGGCCAGGAGGTGGCCCTGCCCGTCCTGGCCGCCACTCTGACCCTGGTCGTAGTGATGTTTCCGATCACCTTGCTTTACGGCGTCAGCAAGTACCTCTTCAGCGCCCTGGGCCTGGCCCTGGTCCTGTCGCTCATAGCCTCCTATTTCGTGGCCATGACGGTAGTGCCGCTGTTTTGCGCCCATTTGATCAAGGGCCACCAGGGTCACGGTCCGGGCGAGGGCGCCCGGCGGCCAAGCTGGGGGGCGCGTTTCAATGCCTGGTTCAATCGCAAGTTTCTCAACGCCCTGGATGCCTACGAGCGGCTCTTGCGGATGGCATTGCGCCGTCCCCTGCTCACTGTCCTGGTCATTATCGGTCTGTTCCTGGCGAGCCTCTTGCTCTTCCCCATGGTGGGCAAGTCTTACTTCCCGCGGACCGACCCCAGCCAGTTTGTCATCAACCTCAAGGCGCCCTCGGGCACCCGCATCGAATTGACGGATGGAATTGTGGGCCAGATCGAAGACATCGTCCGCCGAGTCGTCCCCAAGGAGGATTTAAGGATCATCGTCTCGAATATCGGCATTACCCCGGGTTTTTCCTCGATACTGACACCCAATTCGGCGCCGCACACCGCCTTTGTGCAGGTGGGGCTCAATGAGGGGCATCGTCTGGGCAGCTATGACTATATGAACCTGGTGCGGGAGCGGATGCGCCGGGAGTTGCCGCAAGTGGGCGCCTACTTCCAAACCGGGGGCCTGGTGGACGCCATTGTGAATCTGGGACTGCCCGCGCCGCTGGATATTCAGGTCAGCGGGACCAATATGCTGGCCGCCCACCAGATTGCCGTCGAGATTGCCCGGCAGGTGCGCGCCATGCCCGGCGTCAGCGACGTGCTGGTGCCGCAGGACGTGGATTACCCGGCCTTGCGGATCGACCTGGATCGCGAGCGCGCCAGCGAGTTGGGCCTCAACGCCCAGGAAATGGTGGACAGCCTGATTACGGCGCTGACCTCCAACGGCATGATCGCCCCCAGTTACTGGATCGATCCCAATACGGGCAACAACTATTTGCTCACCGTGCAGTATCCGGAGGATTTTATCAGGAATCTGGCTGATTTCGGTTCGATGCCGTTGCGCGCCGCCCATCTCAAAACCCCGACGCGGCTCGATTCAGTAGTTCATATCTCTCATATTCTGGCGCCCACCGAAGTGGACCATTATCAGATTCGCCGGACGATTGACGTCTATGTCGCGCCCTCGGGCGAGGACTTGAGCCGGATCTACGCGGGGGTCCAGAAGATCATCGAGCGGACGCCCAGGCCCGAAAACATAAAGATCAATGTCCGCGGCTCGGTTCAGGCCATGCGTGAATCCTTCAAGAGCTTTGCCCTGGGCCTGATCCTGTCGGTGATCCTGATCTATTTGATCCTGGTGGCCCAGTTTCGTTCCTATGTGGACCCATTCCTAATCCTGCTGGCGGTGCCGCCGGGGTTGACGGGGGTGCTGCTCATCCTCTGTCTGACGGGCACGCCGATCAGCGTGATGTCGTTGATGGGCATGCTGTTGATGGTGGGCATCTCGGTCTCCGACAGCATCCTGATTGTGGAATTTACGCGCCGTCTTCGTGAGGAAGGCCAGTCCCTGCAAACCGCCGTGGCTCTGGGACCCCGGGTGCGGCTGCGGCCGGTCCTGATGACCACCCTGGCAACGCTCATTGGCCTGATTCCCATGGCGGCCAAACTGGGCGCTGGCGGCGAGGCCTACGCGCCGCTGGCCCGGGCAGTCATCGGCGGCCTGGCGGTTTCCGCCGCCCAGACCATCTTCTTGGTGCCCGCCTGTTACCTGCTCTTGCACGGGCGGGACCCAGCCCAACCCGGGCTGGCGGCAGGGCCCCTCCTGGAACAAACCTCCGCATGAAACCGACCAAGAACCGGCGCTGGCTGCTCCCCCTGCCTGGGGTGAGGGGGCATTTGCATCCCATGCGCTCAATTCACCACACGAGTTTCCCCTCATCCTTCAAGGTATGTCGCGATTTGCCATCCGCTATCCTTATTTGATCATCGTGATCTGCCTCATCACCTGCGTGGTGGGGGTCACGAGCCTGCTCCGCATGCCGGTGGACTTGTTTCCGCCGATTAACATCCCCGTGGTGGTGGTGGCGACCTTCTATGCGGGCATGCCTCCGGAACAGATGGAGAATGACATCACCGGGCAGTTCGAGCGCATGTTCACCCTGGTGCCGGGATACGACCACATGGAATCCCGTTCCCTCACCGGGGTGAGCCTGATCAAGGTCTATTTCCAACCGGGCTCCAATCCGGATTCGGATGTGACGGCCGTTGCCAACCTCGCCATGGCCAGTCTGCGCTATTTGCCGCCGGGCACGCTGCCGCCGATCGTGATGCTATTCGACGCATCGAGTCTGCCGGTGTGCCTGGTGACGCTCAAGGGCAAGGGGTTGAGCGAGGCGCAACTGCGGGACCTGGGCCAGTTCACGATCCGCAACCAAATGGCGGGGGTGGCGGGCGCCTCGGTGCCGCCGGCCTTTGGCGGGCGCTACCGCCAAATCATGGTGTACGTGGACCCGCGCAAGCTCGAGGCCCACCAACTGAGCGTCATGGACGTGGTGCGCAATGTGAACGCGGCCAACCTCATTCTCCCGGCGGGCGACGTGAAGATCGGACCCTACGATTACAACGTCTATGCCAACAGCCAGATCAACTCCATGAAGGACATCAACCTGCTCCCGCTCAAAACCGTGGGCGAGGCCTCGGTGTTGGTGGGGGACATCGGCAAAGCGGAAGACGCCTCGCAAATCCAGGTCTGCCGAGTGCGGGTCAACAGCCAGCCCTCGGTCTATCTGCCGGTGCTCAAGCAGGGCGGCGACGCCAATACGATCGCGGTCGTCAACGGGATTAAGCGCATCGTCTCCCATCTTCTGGACGTGCCCAAACGACTGGTTACCGAGGTTGTGTTTGACCAGTCGGTGTTCGTCAAGAAAGCCATCGAGAACCTGGTACACGAGGGAGCCATGGGGCTGGTTTTGACGGGTCTCATGATCCTGATTTTTCTGGGCAGCATGCGGGCCACCGTGGCGGTCTTTCTTTCAATTCCGCTTTCGGCCCTGGCGGCCTTCGTCGCGCTGGCGCTGGGCGCCAGCACCATCAACGCCATGATTCTGGGCGGTTTAGCCCTCGCTTTCTCACGGCTCATCGACAATTCGGTGGTGGTTTTGGAGAATATCTTCCGCCACCTCGAGATGGGCGAGCCGCCGGTCATTGCGGCCGAGCGCGGCGGCCAGGAGGTGGCCCTGCCCGTGTTGGCCGCCACGCTCACCACGGTGGTTGTCTTTTTCCCGGTAACCTTTCTTTACGGGGTCAGCCGCTTTCTATTCTCGGCCCTGGCCCTGGCGGTGGTGTTGTCCTTGTTCGCCTCCTACTTCGTCGCCATGACGGTGGTGCCGCTCTTTTGCGCCAACTGGATCAAGGCCCCTCAGGGTCATGCCGGGGCTGGACAACCCAAAGCCAAGGGCTGGGGCGCCCGCTTCAACGGCTGGTTCAATCGCCAGTTCAGCCGGATGCTGGACTGGTACGAGGGGACTTTGCGGACCGCCCTGGTCCGTCCCTTGGCGACGGTCCTGGGGCTGACCGCGATTTTCGTCCTAAGCCTGCTGCTTTACCCGCTGGTGGGCAAGTCCTACTTCCCGCGGACCGACCCGAGCCAGTTTGTGATCAACCTCAAGGCCCCCTCGGGCACCCGCATCGAATTGACCGACCAACTCGTGGGCAAGGTCGAGGACATCGTCCGCCAGGTCGTCCAAGAGAAGGACCTGAAAATCATCGTCTCGAATATCGGCATCACCCCCGGGTTCTCCTCCATCCTGACACCCAATTCGGCTCCGCACACCGCCTTCGTGCAAGTGGGACTCAATGAAGGGCATCGTCTCGGCAGCTTTGCCTACATGAGCCGGGTGCGGGAGCGGATGCGCCGCGAGTTGCCGCAAGTCAGCGCCTATTTCCAGACCGGCGGCCTGGTGGACGCCATCCTGAACCAGGGCATGCCTGCGCCCCTGGACATTCAGGTTAGCGGCACGAACATGACTGCCGCCCATGCGATTGCCACCGAAATCGCCCGGCAGGCGCGCGCCTTGCCAGGCATCAGCGACGTGCTCGTGCCCCAGGACGTGGACTACCCGGCCTTGAAGATCGACATCGATCGCGAGCGGGCCAGCGAGTTGGGCCTCAGCGCCAAGGAGATCGTCGACAGCCTGATTACGGCACTGACCTCCAACGGGATGATCGCGCCGAGCTACTGGATCGATCCTCAAACGGGCAACAATTATCTGCTGACCGTGCAGTATCCGGAGGATTCTATCAAGAACCTGGACGACTTGGCCTCGATGCCGTTGCGCGGGGCCAACCTCAAAGACCCGACGCGCCTGGGCTCGGTGGTTCGCATCTCCCACACCCCCGCGCCCACCGAGGTGGACCATTATCAGATCCGCCGGACGATCGACGTCTATGTCGCGCCCTCGGGCGAGGACCTGAGCGGGGTCTATGCCCGGGTCCAGAAGATTATCGCGCAGATTAAGTTGCCCGAAGACATAAAGATCAACGTTCGCGGCTCCGTTCAGGCGATGCGGGAATCCTTCAAAAGCTTCAGTTTGGGGCTGATTCTCTCGACGCTGCTGGTCTATTTGATCCTGGTGGCGCAATTGCGCTCGTTTGCGGACCCATTCCTGATCCTGCTGGCAGTGCCCAGCGGGCTGACCGGCGTTCTGCTGATCCTGTTTGCGGCCGGCACGACCCTCAACGTGATGTCCTTGATGGGCGTGGTAATGATGATAGGTATCGTAGTGTCCAACAGCATCTTGATCGTCGACTTCACCAACCGGCTGCGGGCGGAGGGACGTCCGCTTCGCGAGGCGGTGTCGCTGGCTTGCCGCGTCCGGCTTCGCCCGGTGTTGATGACCTCGTTGGCGACGTTGATAGGGTTGCTTCCCCTGGCCGCCAAGCTGGGCACCGGCAGCGAGGCTTATGCGCCCCTGGCCCAGGCCATTATTGGCGGACTGGCCGTCTCGGTGGTCCTGACCGTATTCATCGTGCCTTGCGCCTATTACTTGTTCTATCGTCGCCGCCAGGCGGGCAATTCCGCCAACGACCCCGCTCCATTGCCGGGCGCGGCTCAAGCAACATGATAGCCGGACAAACTTATGGCCAAAACATTCTGCAAAACTCTCGCCGCAATTGCGGCAGGCGCTGCCTGCTCCCTCGCCGGGGCGGGCGAATTGCCGCGGCTCACCCTCCAGGAAGCCCATCAAACGGCGTTGCGCAATCATCCCTTGATCAGTGTGGCCGATTTGAAGGCCCTGGCGGCCCGGCAGGTCACCCGCCAGGTCCAGTCCGGATTTTTCCCCAACCTCTCCGCCAATATGGTGAGCGCTGGAACTGCCCAGGAGAATACACGGCTGGCGGCCATCGGCGCATTGAATAGTCCCATTATCTTCGAGCGCAACGCCGAGGGCCTGGTCCTCAGCCAACTGATCACCGATTTTGGCCGCACGGCCAACTTGACCGGCAGCGCCAGGCTCAAGGCCGAAGCGGCCGCCAAGAGCGCGCAGGCCACGCGCCAGCAGATTCTGCTGGCCGTGGATGGGGCCTTCTACTCCGCCCAGGAAGCGCAGGCCATCACACGCGTGGCCGAGCAGACCGTGGCCGCGCGCCAGGTGTTCCTGGACCAGGTCAGCGCCTTGGCCACCAACAACCTGCGCTCCGGCTTGGATGTGAGCTTTGCCGCGGTCAACGTCGAGCAGGCCAAGGTTCTGTTGCTCAAGGCCCAAAATGACTTACACGCCTCTCTGGTGCAACTCTCGACACTCCTGGGCCTGCGCGAACCCAAGAGCTACTTCCTTATCGAGCAACCGATGCCTCCGGAGGTGTCCACCAACGTCTCCGACTTCGTGCAGCAGGCCCTGGCCTACCGGCCGGACTTGCTCAGTCTGAGGAACCAACGCGAGGCGGCCCTCAAGTTTGCCCGGGGGGAGAGGGCGATGAGGTACCCCGCCGTTTCGGCCGTGGGCGCCGCGGGTCTCCTTCCCGTTCACGACGCTGCGTTGTCCGACAACTTCGCCGCGGCGGGCGTGATCGTAACCGTGCCGATCTACGCCGGCGGCTACTACGCGGCGCGCCAACGGGCCGCCGAGTTGGAGGCCCAGGCGGAGCAAGCCAGCCTTCGCGACTTGGAGGACAATATCATTCGCGACGTGCGCGTCGCCTGGCTCAATTCGCAAAACGCCTTCGACCGTTACCGCGTCACCGGACAACTCCTCGAAAACGCCCAGTTGTCTTACGGCCTGGCACAGGCCCGCTACAAAGTTGGAATCAGCTCCATTGTCGAGTTCAACCAGGCCGAGCTCAATCTGATCTCCGCGCAAATCTCCCTGGCCAACACGCAATACGAATACTTGACTGAGCGGTCCGTCTTGACGTTCCAAACCGGCGAACTGCGCTGAAAAACTCTGATCCGGACCGTGATGCGACGGCGTGAGGGCTGGGGATTCGCTGCGGACGCTGAACCACGAGCGCATCGGCCAGTTCGTACGCCAACCGCCCGGCGTTCTTAATGTCGGCGTCCTGGACGCAGCCAGGAGTTTCACTCAGGTCCGGCTGATATTTGTCCACGACCTCCTTGACCTTCCCCAGCCGCAATTCGCAAAAGGGCTTGTCCGGCAGGGCCTGCTCCTTACACGGACCTGCGATGGCGTGTGCGCGACCCCTTCTCGAAATCCCAAGCTCGCTACGGTCAGGCCATTCATCCCGGAGGGATGAAAGGGGGTAGCCGGGGGTCGAAGCCAGGCGAGACCCCCGGAACGACGGCGTGGATGGCCTGCACCCCGGAGGGGTGCCAGAGGGGCAGCCCCGTTTGGCACCCCTCCGGGGTGCC
>Ga0326727_10014400_pt1 | contig 17252 bp, 15 predicted proteins | sample MB2enrmetagenome_FD_207643 | JGI IMG/M metagenome (GOLD analysis project Ga0326727, IMG submission 207643) | Lab enriched peat soil microbial communities from McLean, Ithaca, NY, United States - MB29MY | ecosystem: Environmental > Terrestrial > Soil > Wetlands > Peat | place: USA: New York...
TACGCGCTTGGCGAGGTTGTTCGTCTCGCTTGGTGTCGAGGAAGTCAGGATTACCGGCGGAGAACCGCTCCTGCGCCACGGTCTCGAAAACCTTGTGGCACAGCTGGCAGGGTTGGACGGGCTTCGGGATCTGTCCCTGACAACGAACGCATCCCTTTTGGGTGAAAAGGCTGCCGCTCTGGCGCAAGCCGGGCTCAAGCGAATCAACGTGAGCCTGGACACGATCAACCCTGAAAGATTTCAGGTCATGACACGCCGGAACGATTTGGCCAATGTGCTGGAAGGCCTCGAGGCCGCCGGACGGAATGGGTTGAGCCCGATCAAGATTAACTCGGTGATTGAACGTGGAGTTAATGAGGACGACATTGTTGAAATGGTCGAGTTTTCCAGACGGAACGGCCACTGGATCCGTTTCATCGAGTATATGGACGTAGGCAACTCCAATAATTGGGTGTCGGGGAAAATGGTCTCGAAAAAGGAGATCCTGGAGACGATCCATTCCAGGTATCCGCTGGAAGAGATCGGAAGAAACGATACGAGTGCTCCAGCGGTCAATTACCGGTTTCTCGACGGAATTGGGAATGTGGGCGTCATCGCCTCCATCACCGAGCCATTCTGCCGAGGCTGCACACGGGCGCGGCTGACAGCCGATGGAAAGCTGGTCATGTGCCTTTTTGCGGATCAGAGTCATGATCTGAAGAAATTGATGAGAGCAGGCGCCGGGGACGAAGATCTTCTCGCTTCAATTCGTTCCGCCTGGAGTGCGAGGACGAACCGCTATTCGGAGGAGAGATTGGAAGCAATGAATTCAGGCGAGTACCAGCCAGCTTCGCGCCGTAAGATAGAAATGATCAGCCTCGGCGGGTAGGGGCGACCGGCCGGTCGCCCCTACGCAAACGCCGTAACGACTGACGCGATGATCGCAAGCGCGGTTGCCGCAAGACAAATGATTGCCCCCACCAGATGATCGACGCGTTCCGGCCGCAGAGGGTCCAGCCAGCGAGCAGCCGCATAGCCTCCCAAGAAACCTCCGAGGTGCGCATAGTTGTCAATGTTAGGCATCACGAATCCGAAAACAAAAAGGATCACGGCGTAAGTCATTGCCTGACTTCCAATGTGGCTGCTCCCGGTGCGCCGCCCGTAGGCAACTAAAGCTCCCAACAGCCCGAAAATCGAAGCGGAAGCCCCCAGTGTGAATGCCGCACCTCGAAGAAAAAAGAGCGGGGATGCGGCAAACACGAGGCCAGCCCAGCTGCTGAGAAGAAACCCGGAAACCGACGCGATCGTGTAGATAATCACAGTGCGAGACGTGCCATACAGTTCCGACGCAGCAGGCGCCAGCTGGCGGACCCAGAGCAGGTTAAAGACGATATGAAGCAGATTTCCGTGCAGCCAGGCCGCACTCAAAACGGTCCACCATCTGCCGTATCCGAACACAGGGACTGCCCCGCTGGCGCCGAAGATCAGGACGCTTCTGCCGCTTGGGGCAAGAATGGACATCCCGTTCATCCCGATCCCGCGCGGATCCATGACGAGAGTGGCGAGATACAGGGCGGCACACCCCCACGTTACGACCGAAACAAATCGGAAGTTGCCGATGCGGCGGAGCAGGGTGGAAAAGCCCCAGAGCCCCGGGTTTTTCCGGCCGCAATTCCAGCACTCTGCTTCTTGCACTCCCACCAGCTTCCCGCAGGAGGGACAAATGACTGCACCGGTTCTCTGTCGCCTGAACATTCGCTTATTATGGCTTGAGCCCGGGGAAATAGGAATCGCATTTTGGATCCGTCGCTTGTCTGGCAACCAAGGGTCCCGATTTTCGCGATAGAAATGTCGAACCGAGGACTAACCTGTGATTTTTTCAGAGCAGAAAGGCCATACTGCCTAGGTTAACCTTGGTACTTTTTGCAGGGCTGCGCCGGCGTTTTCGAAGGCAGAGATAGTGATTATGAATAAAGGGAGACAGCGAAACGATCCCGGCGGGTCTGGAAATCCGCCCCACATGAGCTTTGAATGATGTTTTTGTGGGCGGCTCTCCAGAGCCGCTTGGCGCAATGAATGCGGCGAAATTTCGGCAAATCGCGAATCACTTCTTTGGATAGCCTACCGACTGCGCCAGGGTTATTTTTTGTTCCGGACGAAGCTTCATTAGCTTTGCCAACGCAGGCCGGTCGATGCTTCCGCGAACGACCACCTGAAGCCCTTCCGACGCACAGAACAGGTATGCGTTCTGGGCCAGGAAAGCCGTATCGGCGCCGATATAAAAGTCAGCGTCCGGCTCCTTCATGTTTGCCTTTTTAAGGTCAGCCACATACACCAGGTTCAATGCGGCATCTTTGACATAATCGTTCGTTCCGGTGGCCGCGCGAATGTCATCCGCCGATATTTTCTGCAGCTGATTCTCTTTGGGTTCATACAGAAATAGACCATCGCTCATCGCAACATACACATCGATGTCCTGGGCATTTCTTGCGGATGGAGCGGTGTGATGCCCGTCGGGGCGATTGATGCCCCACGCAGCCCATAGCAGGTTCGAGAGAACAGGCAGCGGAAGTTTTTGCGAGCTGAATTCACGGCCCGATTTGCGTTCTTTCAGCGCCTGCATCAGCGGCATGCCTCCCTCGGTCTTGGGTGCCGGAAGCTTGACCACTTCCTGGGCAGCGGCTGAAACAATAACCGTCAGAAGGAAAGCTAACATCATAGACGACAATCGAAGTCTTCTCATATTAAACCCTCCTAAAACATGTATCCTAACTCTGTGTACCGATTAAATCCCAATCGTAAATCGTCAATCGTCAAGTCTGCTATGATCACCTCGAGTCCACACTAGGAGAAAACGCCATGCGCTTATCCAGAGTCGCCGGATTTTTCGCAGCAATTTTACTAGCCTTGCCGCCTGTTATCCATGCTCAACTGGTTCAGGACTTCAAGCCGCCCAAGGCGAACTGTTGCCTTCCGTCCGTGGCCCAGGGACTTGCGGATCAACTGCAAGACTGGAATCAGCTTGGCCGATATCACGAAGATGATCTGCGTTTGCAGGCACAGCCGCGGGATCCTTCCCGGGTCGTCTTCCTGGGTGATTCCATTACCGATATGTGGAAGCTTCAGCAGTATTTTCCCGAGAAGCCTTATGTCAACCGCGGGATAAGTGGACAGACTACGCCGCAAATGCTGGCTCGGATGTATCCAGACGTGATCAATCTGCGTCCCGCGGCGGTCGTGATTCTGGCCGGGACCAATGATATCGCCCGCAACACGGGTCCAGAATCCGCGGAGATGATTCAGGACAATTTCCGCGCAATTGCCGAGCTCGCACAAAAACATGAGATTCCGGTCATCCTGTGCTCACTTACGCCCGTCAGCGATTACACCGCTCGCAAGCAGAGTATTCAACGGCCACCCTCTGACATCCTGCTGCTTAACGACTGGCTGAAAAAATACTCAGAACAGATTCATGCCTTGTATGTCGACTATTTTTCCGCACTGTCGGACAGCAGGGGCTTCCTGAAGGAGGGATATTCGATGGACGGGTTGCACCCTAATGACAAAGGCTATGCGTTGATGGCGCCGCTGGTTCAAGCGGCTATCGAGAAAGCCGTCGGCCGTCGGCCGTCGGCAGTGGAAATCAGTAACGACAACATCCAACAAAACTATCCAATCAATACTGCCGACTATTGACATGCGGCAGACAAGTTGCTTAATGTCATTGCTCATGATTCCAAAATGGTTTACGGAGATTCGGGGCCGGGTGCCCCCCGCAATCTCGGTTCTTCTCGGATTCATTCCGCTGATTGTCCTGATCTTATTCTGGTGGCTGCTGACGCGGGGAATTCCTGAAGAGCGGATCCTTGGTCCGACTATCCTGCCAAGCCCTGTCGAAGTTGTTCAGAGTCTCGGAGATCTGGTGCATTCGAGCGATCAGGACAACCGCAACCTCTTGGATCACATTGCTCTCAGCCTTCGGCGCGTCGCTCTCGGTTTTCTGCTGGGGTTGGCGATCGCGCTGCCGGTCGGAATCCTGATGGCTTCATTCGGCAGCGCGCGCGCCACGATTGCTCCCGTGGTTACGGCGAGTGGCTATATACCGATCGCCACCCTGGTTCCTTTGACCATGTCCTGGTTTGGGCTGGATGAAAGCCAGAAGGTGGTTTTTCTGGCAATGGCTTTTTGCATTTTTCTTCTTCCCATGGCTGTCCGGGCCGTCGACTCGGTTCCCGACATTTATTTGCGTACGGCTTATACGCTGGGCGCAAATAGATGGCACATCATTCGCCGGGTTCTTGTCCCGGTCGCTCTTCCTGATATATGGCATTCGATGCGTCTGGCTTTTGGGGTTGGCTGGTCCTACCTGGTTTTGGCAGAAGTTGTCGTCAAGACCGGCGGATTGGGAGATTTGATCGACACCGCCCGTCGACGCGCCATGTCCGGGAGAGTGTACCTCGTTATCGTAATCATCACCGTGATTGCCTGGGTGGCCGATCTCCTTTGGGCTCGCCTCGGCTCGTTGTTTTTTCCCTATCGACGGAGTTGAGTTTGAGCGTCAGTGGTCCTTCGGAATCGATGCCCGTCGTGGAGTTCCGTCACGTAACCATGCGCTTCGGCGCATTCACGGCTATTACGGACGTTTCGTTCAGCATTCTTGGCACTCCGGGACACGGTGAATTCATCACCATTGTTGGACCTTCAGGCTGCGGAAAGAGCACGCTGTTGAACCTGGTGGCCGGCTTTTGCAATCCGACCGAAGGGGAGGTGCTTGTCCGGGGAAAACCGATACTTGGGCCAGGTCGCGATCGGGGTATGATTTTTCAACAATACAGCTCGTTTCCACACCTGACGGTTCTCCAGAATGTGATGTTCGGGCTGGAGATCAATGGTCTGGAAACCAATAGGGAAGCGCGGCGCCACCGCGCGGAAAGCATCCTGGAACAAGTGGAACTTGTCGAACACATCCACAAATACCCTCATCAGCTTTCAGGGGGACAGCAGCAACGCGTGGCTATTGCACGATCGCTTGTCATGGAACCGCAGATTCTGTTGATGGACGAGCCGTTTTCAGCGCTTGATGAGCCGACCCGGCTGGAGATGCAGGAGCTGGTTGTACGCCTCTGGGACCGCATCCAGCCCACAATCCTGTGTGTCACCCACAACGTAACTGAGGCGGTTTACCTTGGAGAAAGAGTCTGGATTTTTACGCACGCTCCTGGGCAAATCGCCTATGATATTAGTGACACGATTCCGCATTCGATCGGGATCCCGCCCCTGGTTGCTCAGGAGCGGCCCGAGTTTAAAAATGCAGTGTATGTGGTCGCAGAAGCGTTTCGCAGGGTCTCGGAAAAAGCGCCATCCTCTTTGTAGATGGCATGGGGACGGCTTGGCCGTCCCGACGGGTCTGGGGACCCGCCCGGCGCGCAAGCGCTGCTCTCCTTTATTGCATCCGCAAGGAGTGAATTGTGAATCCCAGTGCGTGGGACTACATTCGTAAAGCATTCAATGCCCGTCCTATCGGGATGTTTGTTCCTCCCAACTGGATCGGCCTCGGAGTCTTCGGCCTGCTAGGAATTGTGAATCCTGGTTTTTGGGTAGTGGGGATCGGCCTGGAATTGGGTTATCTCTGGTTCCTCGGAAACAATGCGCGCTTTCAGAAATTTGTTGTTGCATCGGAGCGGGTGTCCAATCGAAAGCAATGGCAGTCGAAAGTCGATTGGCTGGTGCAACAGTTGAGCGGGGAAGACCAGCAGCGATACCACAAGCTGGAGGGACGGTGCCGCACTCTTCTGGAGCAACAGGATCGCCTGCAGTCGATGCCTCAAGGGCTGCAGGCGCAGAATGAGGGTTTGGGCCGTCTACTTTGGCTTTACCTCCGGCTCCTTTCGACACGCCAGGCGATCAGCCGGATGATCGGCGGTTCGTCGGAAGCGTCGGAAGGATCGGTGAGTCTGGAGGACCGCATCAAACAGTTGAAGTCCAGATTGAACGAGCCGTTAACGGAGGATTTGCGCAAAAGCCTGACAGGGCAAATCGAGATTCTGCAGCAGCGGCTTGAAAAGCAGCAGGAGGCCAAAGAAAAACTGGCCTTTCTGGATGCCGAGTTGACCCGAATCCAGGAGCAGGTGGAACTTGTTCGGGAACAGCTAGTCTTGACAGCGGATCCTGAAACAATTTCGCAGAGGATCGATCAGATTACGACCACATTAGGAAGCACGTCGCAGTGGGTCAGCGATCAGCAGAAGATATACGGAGCGGTTGAAGATCTGATGTCTGAACCACCATCCGTGCAAATCGCGAATGACGATTGACGAAGTACGAATTTCCAAGGTGGGCGGCGTTTTTTTACAATTCGTTGTTTGTAATTCACATTGATCCACAGCGGGAGAGCAACCAATGACCATGGAACTGCCGGCATGGGCGGTGGAGATGCGGGATCTGTTCAAGTCGGGATCTGTTTCTCAGTTTCTGCTGCACGGCAATGCTTTCGACATGATTGCAACTCCTGGCCTGCCTGAACCACGCCTGCTTTCCTTGAGCGCCTTCCTGGACGAAGTGATGTTTGAGCAGTATGAAGTCATTCTGCACTACGATCGCGGGAAGGGGATTCGGGCGACGCGCGGGGCCGATGATTGGGGCGAGTGGCTGCGCCTTGCTCTTGGGGATCATGCTTCCGGCCTCGTCCAGCTGCGCGAACCCGGTGCCGCCATGGAATTGATGGACAGATACCTGCTCCGCAGCCTAAACCTGCAATCGTTGCGCGGAAATGACAACACGCCTCGCAAAATTGCAGTCATCATCGAATTTGCCGAGTTCGTAGTTCCGCGTGGTGATCCTCTGCAACTCGGGGGCGCTTTCAGTTCCAACGTTGTCAAGGTGCTGGGCTGGGCGAATGATCCCGCAATTCTCCGGTCCGATATTGTGACGGTCCTGATCGCCGAAGGACTGCATGACTTGAATGGCCTGGTGGTGGAGAATCCGCATGCCGCCGCGCTGAATATCCCTCTCCCCGGAGAGCAGGAGATGTCAGAATATGTTGAGATGCTGGGCGCGACGACCTTGCGCGAGCTTCCGTCGAAATCCGAGCTTCCCCTGAATGTGTTGGGCCAACGCATGACTGGCCTGAGCCGGGTCGGTGCCCAGACCGTTCTGGCCCGTGCGCTCAGAAATGAGCAGTCGATCACTCCTGCTTGGTTGGCTCGGATGAAGAAGGAGAGGATCGAAAAAGAGTGTCAGGGATTGTTGGAATTTCTGGAATCCCCTTTCACGCTGGATCATCTCTCGGGAGCGGATGCAGCCAAAACGTGGCTAAGGGAAGACGCGGTCCTGATGCGGCGGGGTACCTATTCTGCGCTGCCCATGGGTTACCTCATCACGGGTCGCATAGGGACCGGAAAAACGTTTCTCATTCAGTGCTGGGCGGGTGAATTGGGGATCCCCTGTGTAATATTCAAAAATTTCCGGGACCGCTGGGTGGGAGCAACCGAGTCCAACCTGGAAAAGATTTTTTCGATTCTGCACGCGCTGGGGCAGGTTGTCGTCTTCGTCGATGAGGCCGATCAGGCCGCTGGCAAAAGGGAAGGCCGGGAAGGGGACGGTGGACTTTCCGGTCGAGTCTACGCGATGCTGGCCAAGGAAATGTCCGATACGCGTAATCGAGGAAGGATTATCTGGGTCTTTGCCACTTCTCGTCCTGACCTGCTGGAAGTGGACTTGAAACGGCAGGGGCGACTCGACGTCCACATTCCTCTGTTTCCGCCCGAAACTCCGCAGGAAGTTCGCAGGTTATTTCTGTCGGTTGCACGCAAATTAAAGGTGAATCTGACGGAAACCGAAATCCCGGAGGTCCCCGGCGGGCTTGACTTGGGTGGCAATGAAATTGAAGCGATCCTCGTCCGGGCTTTGCGGGTCCAAGCGCTCGCTTCTTCGCAACGAGGGCTCAGCGAAGTTTTGGCCGAGGTGCTCAAGGAAATCCGTCCTAGCGCGCATCGGCTTAGTCTGGAATACATGGACCTGGTGGCAGTCAAGGAGTGCACCGACTTGCGTTTTCTGCCTGAGCGCTTTCGAGCCATCCCCCCCGATCAACTGGAGAGCAAAATCGGGGAACTGAGGAGATTCGTATAGCCATGACGTTTGTTAGGTTCCTGCAAGGAATTGGCGATAGGTTGGGGATTTTGGAATCGGTTCCAAATCAGGGATCTATACCGGCTGCGAGGATTCAGACCCGGGTTGTGAGCCTCCAGGAACTGGCGAGCGAAATACGGTCAGTCGAGGTCCGGGCTCTGGCTGACTCTCCGGCTGAGCTTGCGGTCCCTTTTGAAAAGATTTTTGATGCGGCCGGCATCTCTTCAAAACCAGAGGATTGGACGATTGATCGGTTGAAACAGGTGATCGCAAGTGTGACCGACCAGCAGAGGTCTCGGGAGGCAGTGCAGAAATCCATCCTCGACCTCTTGAATTGCAATGGTGTCCCGGCCGAGACCCTGGTAAAGGATGCAATCGCGCGCGATCAGGCCCTGGACTCGTTTGAGACTCGCGTGCGCGAAAAGATGCAGGACCGGCAGCAGGCCTGCAACAGAAGGTTACTGGAGCTCGAAGCACAGATCAAAGACCTGCAGGAAGAGACGGCCAGGCTTGAAGCGGGTCTGAAGTCGGATGATGAGAAATGGCGCGAATGGAGAAAGCGCAAAAGGGCTCACGAAAGGGAACTTGCATCCATTGCGAGCTATATTGTTGATCACCCGGTCATTACAACGGATGATGGGGATGAATGAACAGAACCCAAAGCAATGATGCCGGGCGGCTCTGGAGAGCCGCGCCGCACGAAAGCAATCGCTGTCGAATCAAAGAACCAAAAGGACTGGGAAATCGTATTTAATTTGACTTATCTTGGAAAGGGGTGCGCGCCATGGCGGTTTTTGCTCGTTTGGGAAGGCTGTTTCGCGGTCTTTTAGGGCTTTTCGTCAGTGGAATCGAAGAGCGGAATCCCGAAGCGCTCATGGAGGCTGCGCGCCAGGAGTTCCGAGATAAGATGGTTCAATATAACACCGCCCTGGCTCGCATGGCAGGAATCGCCGAGCGGCTTAAAACACAGGTGAAAGCCAAGACAATCCGGGCCCAGGAGCTTGAGCGGCGCATACTGGCGAATCATCACGCCGGTAATTTGGATCTTGCCGGCAGCCTGGCGCGCGAGCTTCAGGAATTGAAGGCAGACCTGACGATCGACACGCAGGAACTATCCGAAACAGAAGAGGCCTACCAGGGCAATTTGCGCCAGGCGAAGCTGGCCCAAAAGGAATTCGAAGAAAAGGTGCGCAAACTCGAAAAGCAGCTATCTCAGGTTCAGATTAAGGAAGCTGAGGCCGAAGCGGCGGCAGCGCTGAGCAGCGCGGCGTTTAAGGTTGGGGATCTCGGAGACACCATGAAGACCGTGGAAGATGTTCTTGCGAAACGGTACGAAAAATCGGCAGGAAAGGCGAGGGTGGCCAAGGATCTGGTGAGCATGGACGCTGTCGCCGAGAAGGAAAACGAACGCAAAGCGCTGGAGCAAGCGGCTCTGGCAGATTTCCTGGCCAGCCAGGGACTACAAGCTGCCGCATCACCCGAAACTCCCGCTGCTTCCAAGGAAATAGGACCGAAGCAATAACGAGTGACGAATTGTCGGCAATTAGTAATTCGTGGTTTGAATAACGCCGCGTTGTGACGTGGGAGGGAATAACCCAAACTGATTTATTAAATGCGCTATTCGTAATTCGCAAAAGGGGGGATATATGGTTGATCAACCTGCGCGACTCACACCGTTAGGGAAAATCATTTCCATACTGTTGATTATCGGTTTGATCGGTTTTGGGTTCTACATCGTCCTAAAGCGAAGCTCCGGCGGGAGGATTCTTTCCGGCGACAAGGGTTCGCAGGCAATAGAGACGGAAGCGGCCGACACTTCGGGAGTCACGACGGTAAAGGAATATAAGTATGTTCCTGCGGACAGGCTGCCCGCCGTCAAGGGCGTCAGCCAATACAACTGGGATGAAAAAGAGAAAATTTTACGTTTTAGCTACAACGTCTGGGCGGGTTGGCTGCCGGTCATTGCCGCCAACCATGGCACAAAGCCGAACCCGGACAGCATCTTCGCCAAAAAATATGGATTTCGTGTCCAGATGGAGCTGATGGATGACCCCGTCGCGGCCAGGGATGCATTTGCCGCCGGCAAGGTGCACACGCTCTGGGGAACCGCCGATATGATGGTCCTGATGGCGCCGGAACTGGTCAAGGACTCCCGGACAGCCCCACGGATTGCACAACAGATTGACTGGTCGAGCGGCGGAGACGGCATTGTTGTCCGCAATTCCATCAAATCTGTAGCCGATCTGCGTAGCAAAGCCATCACCCTCGCGCAGAATTCGCCGAGCGAGTATTACCTAACCTCGCTTCTTCTGTCAGCGGGGCTTCGGCCTTCGGACGTAAAGGTTAGATACACGGCGACGGCGTTTGAAGCCGCTGCGGCATTTGTCGCGGATAAACGCGTCGACGCCTGCGTGTCGTGGGCTCCCGATATTTACAAAATCCCGGAACGCGTTTCCAATACACGGGTCCTTTCCAGCACCAGCGATGCCAACAAACTCATTGCCGACGTGTATGCCGTACGCGCCGATTTTACTCGCGATCACCCGGAAATCGTGGATGGGCTGATCGCAGGCATCTTTGAAGGAATGGATTTGGTGAAGCAGAACCCGGAACAGGCGGCCAAATGGATGGCGGACGCCTTCGGGATGAAGCCCGAAGAGGTCATGTCGATGCGCCATGACGCGCATCCTACGAACTTTGCTGAAAACGTGCAGTTTTTCTTGAATTCGTCAAACCCGACGAATTTCGAGCGCACCTGGAAAAACGCCAGCTACATCTACCGGGAGCTCGGGCGCATTGATGCTCCGGTTTCTTTTGATCAGGTGATGGACTTCACTTTTCTCCAGAAACTGCAGCAGAAAGGTGCCTTCGCCTACCAGAAAGACGAAAGCATCGCAGCCTTCACCCCGTCCGCCTTCAGGAAGATCCCTGCGGAATCTCCGATCCTGACCCAAACCATCCGGATCAACTTTGCCCCCAATTCTGCAAACCCATATGAGCCTTATCGGGACGAGTACGGCAACGTGGTGAGTGGCAAACTGAATGACCCCAACGTCGATGCCACGCTTGAGCAGGTTGCACACCTCTCCGGCCAGTTTTCACGGGCCGTCATCATGATCGAGGGGCATACGGATTCAAGCATGAGGGGCCGGGTTCCCGTCCAGTTGGTGCGTGATTTGAGCCAAGCCCGGGCGGAAGCAGTCCGTCGTGCGCTGGTCGAGAAATTCAAGTTCGATCCCAATAAATTCACCGTTCAGGGGAAAGGCTGGGACGTTCCGGCCGACCCGAATGATCCTAATAATCAAGCGCTGAACCGACGCGTCGAAATCAGTGTATTTCCGCCGGAGCAGAAGTAGTTTCCGAGATGCAGGATACAAGATGCAGAACAACAACCAACCGGCGGTCCTTCCTGCATCCGGCATCTCGTATCTTGCATCCAAAAACAACCATAAACCACTGATACGGATCCAATGTCTTCAATTGCTGTCATAGGTGCAGGAGGTTGGGGTACGGCTCTATCTGCTGCGCTTTCAGGCGCGGGCCATAGCGTCAGGCTGTGGGCATATGAAGAGACCGTCGTGGAAAGCATCCGCAGCTTTCGTGAAAACCGGTTGTTCCTGCCGGGGATTTCGCTGCCGGAAAGCGTTGACCCGACCACGAATCTTGCGCAAGCGCTTGACGGGGCGAAATACGTCGTTACCGTGATGCCCTCCCATGTTTGTCGCTCGATTTATGAACAGATGCTCCCCAGTCTGCGCCCGGACATGATTTTCGTGAGCGCGACCAAGGGGCTTGACGTGGAACGACTGATGCGAATGAGCGAGGTGATCCGGAGCGTAACCGGGCCACGCTTTGAGGCGCGGCTGGCCGTCCTGTCCGGCCCGAGCTTCGCACAGGAGGTCGCCCGCGGGGATCCAACGGCGGTGGTAGTGGCTTCCAAAGACCGCGAAGCCGCCCAATCCGTTCAGGAGGAGTTCTCTTCCAGAAGCCTGCGATTGTACACCTCCAACGACGTAACCGGAGTTGAGCTTGGAGGTGCCGTCAAGAACGTCATTGCGATTGCGGCCGGGGTCATTGAGGGGCTTGGGCTGGGCCACAATCCCAAAGCGGCGCTGATTACCCGAGGCTTGGCCGAAATGACTCGCCTGGCCTGCGCGTGCGGGGGGCGGGGCGAGACCCTTGCCGGTCTTGCCGGAATGGGAGACCTCGTTCTCACGTGCACCGGTGATCTGAGCCGGAACCGCAGTGTCGGGATAGAATTAGGCAAAGGGCGGAGCCTTCAGGACATTATCGGATCAATGACAGGCGTCGCCGAAGGGGTGAAAACCACGAGCGCAACGGTGGCGCTGGCCCGGATGCACGAAGTCGAAATGCCGATCACATGGCAGATCTACCGTCTCCTGGAGGGGAAAGTATCTCCCAGGGAGGCAATTCGCGAGTTGATGGAACGCAGCCTGAAAACTGAGTAGTTAGTGCCTAGCTCTCAGGGGTAGGCAAGAACGAGGTTTACCCACGAACCACTAACCACCAAAACGGAACTCGCTCCGCTTGAGATCGACCCGGTTTCCCTTAAAGACAACGCCTTCCAATTCCAGAAGCATACGCTGGTGCAGGCCGGCCTCTTCAGGAAGCAGGATCCGCCCCCCTGCGCCGAGGACGCGATGCCACCCTAGCCTTGTTGCCTTCGGAGCGCGGAGTGCCCAGGCTACCTGGCGCGAAGTTCCCGGATGCCCCGCGGCTTTCGCCACATTGCCGTAGGTTGCGACCTTCCCGCGAGGGATTCTCATGACTGTTTTCTGGATATCCTCAAAATATGCCATTGGCGTAAGCATACTATATTTGCGCTGGGAGCGCCTGCCGACTGTTTTTCTTGTTTTTTCTTTACCGATCGTAATAGTAGCCAGCCCGTGAGAGGCAGACGCAGCCGGATCTCTAATTCCGCAACCGCGCTATTCGCTCAAGCGGGCTACGCGGGCAGTTCAATCCGTCGAAGCGCTCAACGATATCGATCTACTGAGTTCGAAAAGGACGCGGCCGAGGCGGGTCTCCTGATTCCGGATATGCAAGTGGCCAGCTTCAGCCGCGGATCGAGTTTGGCACGGATCGGTCACCCGGATCTTGTGCGCGGAGTGCGAATTCTTGCGAACGCGGCGAACCGACCTCTGGGGAATGTGGGAAAGGACATCAAAGACAAACTGAAAACCCTTGAGTTTCCGGCGAGCTACTCCGTCTCTTTTGCCGGGCAATCGGAGCACAGGTCCAAAGGTTTCAATTCCCGTTGTAATGAGCTGATCCTGGCGGTTTTATGCCTTTATCTTCTTCTTGCCTCACAGTTCGGCAGCCTCACTCATCCACTGTCGATCATGGTGTTGCTTCCCGTTCCGCTGATCAGCCTGATCCTTTGCATGAGGCTGGTGACGAAAAAGGCCATTCTTTTGATCGACGACATCGAAAGGCTGCGACTTGGAGGAAAGAATCGCTCAGCTGCCTTGATTGAAGCCGGCCGAATCAGGCACCGGCCGATGGTTAGGAGAACAAGGGCCGTGATATTCCGAATGGTGCCGCTCACGTTATGCGGGTTCCATGTGGTGGCTCAGCTGCGGTTGGGCTTCGTATTGGCGAGACAGACTCTCGCGTGAGCTAAAATCCATTCGAGCGTCTGCATGAAGCGCAGGTTTCCGGAACTCCGATCAGACTTTGGGAGGGAATCACTGGCCACGGGAATTGTCATGCGGAGTGGGTTTTATCTCAGAATGCGGCAATAGGAGGTTTTTCCAGCACCTTGTAAAATCCTGTCCCAATAGTTTTTCATAGATCCTAACCCGCGGGGCTGGGGGTAGCTGCACAAAACGCCTCTGGTTTCACGGATTCATAAAGGAAAACAATCGGTGGAATCCGGGTAATCCGTGGTGTTTTTCTGTATTCTGAATTGCCCGGCCATGCCAGTAGGAGTATAGTGTTTCTTCACCATACGAACACTTGATGGGAGTCGTGAAATGGGTTGGGAATACAGCGAGAAAACGAAGCAGTTGTTCATGGATGCTGTTCAGGGAAAACCTGGCACTCATTTGGGAGAAATCGAAAACCCGGACGGGATGGGGGAGCATGGCTCAATCGCCTGTGGAGACGCGATGCGCTTTACCTTCCGTGTCAAGCGTCATCCGAAGGACCCGGCTCAGGACATCATAACCGAGGCGAAATATCTTACGTTCGGTTGTACATCCGCAATTGCCTCTTCCGAAGCGCTTTGCGACATCATCGAAAAGGGGAACTACACACCCTTAACTGCTCTGAAAATCCGGAATAGCGACATCGTCGAGTATCTTCACGGATTGCCGGAGCAGAAGATACATTGTTCCGTCATGGGCGCCGAGGCCTTGGAGGCCGCTGTTTTCAACTGGGCGCAGAAGCGCGGCGTGGATCTGAAGAAGCTGGGCATCGACATGCACGACCAGGAGACCGAGGAAGGGAGAATGGTGTGCAAGTGTTTTTCTCTAACCGAACCGTACATTAAGCGGAAGATCCGTGAGTTGAATCTGCGCACAATACCTCAGATCACAAATGCCATCAAGGCGGGTGGCGGGTGCTCCTCATGCCACCATGTTCCCGGAGGACTGCAGGATCTGCTCGACCAGGTGTGGAGCGGCCAAGCCGCTGCGCCTGCCGGAGCGGTTCAGCTCCCGGTCTTGAATGCCGAACCGGCAACACCGGAGTTCTCACCGTACCAGTTTGCCAAGAAGGTGGAGAAGGTGATTAGCGAATATATCCGGCCATCGCTGCAAGCCGACGGCGGTGATGTCGAAATCATGGACATCAAAGGAACCCTGGTCTACTGCGCTCTGAAAGGAGCGTGCTCAAATTGCATGGGTGCGAGCCGGACGCTCAAAATGATGGTCGAACGCAGTTTGAAAGACCAGGTTGATGAGCGGATCAGGGTCATCGAGGTGTAAGCGAATCCATGAAAACCATTTATCTCGATAACAACGCCACGACCCAGACGGCACCGGAAGTCTTCGAGGCGATGGTGCCCTATTTTACTCAGGACTATTTCAATCCCAGTTCGATGTACGAACCGGCGCGAGAGACAGGCCGCGCGCTGGCAGAGGCCCGAAAGAAGATCGCCGATTGCCTGGGGCGCGTCGAGCCCAAGGAGATCTTGTTCACCGGCTGCGCCACGGAAAGCAATAACACGGCGATCGTAGGTGCTGCGCACGCAAATCCCAACCGCCGGCACATCATTACGACGGCGGTCGAGCATCCTGCCGTCCTTGAAGTCTGCAGAGAACTTGAGCGCAATGGATGCAAGGTGACCTATCTGAGTGTGGACCGGAATGGGAATTTGGATGTGCGCGAATTCATTCAGGCCTTAACTCCGGATACGCTGCTCGTTTCCATTATGCATGCCAATAACGAAACCGGCGTCGTTTTTCCGGTTGAGCAACTGTCGCGCATTACGAAACAGACCGACTCCTCAATCATCTTTCACACTGACGCGACCCAGACTGTGGGCAAGCTCCCGATTGATCTGGCGCGCGGTTTGCCTTACGTCGATCTGATGTCCTTTTCGGGGCATAAACTCCACGCCCCTAAAGGTGTCGGCGTCCTCTTTATCCGGCGCGGGACGCGCTGTCGTCCGTATATGCTCGGTGGCCACCAGGAAGACGGGAGACGGGCAGGCACCGAAAACGTGCCTTATATTATCGGAATTGCTAGAGCCCTGGAACTTGCGATGGAACACCGGGAACGGGATGAGGTGCAAATCGAAAAGCTGAGGGACCGGCTGGAGAAAGCGCTGGTCGAAAAGATCCCATCCGTTCAGGTCAACGGCAAAGGTGCTCCCAGGCTTCCTAATACGCTGAATATTTCATTTCACTACATCGAAGGGGAAGGGATGCTGTTTCAGCTGAGCGCGTATGGAATCTGTGCTTCCAGCGGGTCGGCGTGCACTTCCGGTTCGCTCGAGCCGTCGCACGTCCTAAGGGCGATGAAGGTGCCGTTTACGGCCATTCACGGTTCCGTTCGTTTCAGTCTGAGCAGATACAACAGCGATGATGATGTAGAAAAGGTCATCGAAGTGTTTCCGCAGATCGTTTCCAATCTGCGAAAGTTGTCCCCCTATTGGGACAATGAGAGAAATGCACCCCGGCCGGATGCGCTGAACCTCATTCAACAGACGCACTCCTAATTTTCTGGGAGCCCCGGCGTCTCGCCCAATACCGCATGGTTTTCTGCACGAAAAATTGCAAACCGCGGATTATCGCAGATCGACGCGGATAAATTTGCGACCATCCGCGGTTTGTTAGCGCCTATTTGACCCATCGCCGGCGTTTCCCGCAAAACCCTACCGGTGCACTCCGTATTCCCGCGTGAAATCAACCATGGCTTTCAGGTTTTCCGGTTTCACTTCGTCCACAACGGAACCTGTTCCCATGACGTATCCACCGTCTTTCCCGACGACGTCGATCAGCCACTTGCAATATTTTATGACATCCTCTTTGCTGCCGGTCTGCAGAAGGGAAGAGGGGACGTTTCCCTGAATGCACATATGGCCTCCGAGCACCTCCTTCACCCTGGCCATGTCGGATCTGTCGAAGCGGCCGATGCATTTGCCCTTGGGCATCTGCAAGAGATACTCCAATCGCTTGGTGTAGTCGCCTTCGAAAAAGATCTCCGGTGTATAGCCGGCATCAACCAGCGCGTTCACGAGTTGCAGCAGATAGGGCCAATAAAATTTCTCGAACTGTTTCAGCGACATGAATCCGTCTGCGCCGCGGTGCAGCGCAATAAAGCAAGTTGTGAATTCTGTGGCTTTGGGCCCGGCGGCAATGCGTTTCAGAGTTTGCTCGGACAATCTTTCAATGGCTGACATAAGCTTGTCTGGGCACCGATACATGTCGAGCATGGCACCCCGCATGCCGCGCAGGAAATCGGAAATCATGTCGTAAGGTACTCCGCCCCCGATGCCGACCGGTCGGCCCGGGAATCCGTTTTCGTTCAGTGCCGCCCACATTCCAAAGGCCTGTTTGTTCCACTCCACCGATTCCTGAGCGATGTCGGCCAGCTTCCGCAGCATGTTGGCGAAGTCCGGCGATGCCATAACCTCAAAGGGGAGATAATTCCCGATGCTTGCAAGGGGCGGCAGTCTG
>Ga0326727_10014401_pt1 | contig 17251 bp, 16 predicted proteins | sample MB2enrmetagenome_FD_207643 | JGI IMG/M metagenome (GOLD analysis project Ga0326727, IMG submission 207643) | Lab enriched peat soil microbial communities from McLean, Ithaca, NY, United States - MB29MY | ecosystem: Environmental > Terrestrial > Soil > Wetlands > Peat | place: USA: New York...
CCGAAGAGCCGCGCCGCGGCCTCGCAGGTGGCGCGGGCCGCATCCAGTCCAGCCTGGCCGGTGGCGCAGTTGGCGTTGCCGGCGTTGATGGCTGCCACGCGCACCTTGCCTCCGGTGGCCCGCAGATACTGCTTGTCGAGAATGAGCGGAGCGGCGATGACGCGGTTAGCGGTGAATGCGGCGGCGGCGCTCACTGCCGCATCGGCCACGATGAGGGCAAAGTCAGCGCGGCCGCTCGCTTTGAGCCCCGCCCTGGCGGCGCCAAAGCGGAAGCCGCGCGGAAGAACGAATTGGGTGGCGTCAGACATGTTGTAAGGAGTTCAATCTATTTAATTTTACAGGGGAGAAAGGGATTGCGTTGAAAAGACAATTTGAGCAGAAAAAAGGATGGGATGCGAGGAACGCATCCCATCCTTACCTTACACAAGAATTCAGTCAATCGTTGAATCGTAGCCTTGCCTAAACGTTACTTCGCGAACTTGTAGCGAAGCATTCCAGCCAATCCGAGCAGGCCAGAGCCAAAGAGGCTCAGAGTGCTGGGCTCGGGAATGACAGGCGGACCGGGGTTGGTGTAGTCGTAGGTAATCGAAACATCGACACCGGCATTAGTAATCTGACTGGGAGTCAAATTGCCGCCCATTTCAGTGATTTGAGTCTCAGCGTTGGCGGTGAAAGTAAATGGGACATAGCCAGTCCCTGTAAAAGCTGCCCAATCGGCTGATGAAACATTATCAGTAGCGCTCCCGGTGATAGTGAGTGGACCAGAATTATATGGACTGGTTGTGGTAACTATTACACCAGGAGGATCTGTGATTCCCGAGTCGACATACAGCGTTTGAGATTTGCTAGCGCCACCGCCGGAAACCAAGAGGGTAAGTTTGGTATCGATATCATCCAGTGTATCAATGTCTGTGGAGGTGGCAGCGAGAGTCGTGGTGCCTATATCGGTGATATTGATCGTAACCGACGTGAGAGTGCCAAGGGATGGATCGAATTGGAGAATAGAGAAATTTGCTGAGACAGGGGTTAACGACGGGCCTACAGTGACAGGTCCACTGATGGGTTCGGTGATCGTGCCCGCCATTGCCACGGGGGCAGCAATAAACAGCGCTAGGGCGAGGATGGATAGTACGATCGACGTGTTGCGCAAAGTCTTCATGTTTTCGTCCTCTTTCGGGCCAAGCCAGGTTTACCTGTATGGCTCCATTCGTTTTGGGTCCCGTCTGGTAGGGGGTACCAATCGATAACCGAATTCTTATGAACGCCGACAAGTGTGACCGTTCCTCTGACACACCAGCCGACAGGGGCTACTCCTGTTCATGCTTATAACTGCATTTGATGTTCCATGTCAAGGATTATTTTAGTTTTTTTTAAGACTCCTCGTAATCTATTGATAAATAAACTGAATATAATCTGCACGATAACCGATATTTTAGCCGATAAATCGGCTGGCGGTGTGAAAAAATGTGCAAAGAATTGCATAGATAGGGACAGCATTTACCCAAACAGTGTCAGTTGTCAGTGATCAGAGGTCATTGGTTCATCGCGTAGCCGGCCGTTTTCGGCTATCCAATCAACTCTGAAAGCGGGCCGCTCACATCGGATGATATTACAGGCGGGCAGACGGAAAGAAAAAAGTTGACAGCGGACAAACTTCGCTTGACGAGTCATGGCGCGAGGGGTAGATTAAGCGCACACGGGAAAGGAGGTTGATCCAGCTGATGCAAAAAGAATCTTCGAGATGTTTGTTACGTGAGGTGACTGAGGCCTAGGGCATCGCGCCTTAGATCCCACGGTCGCCCCGGCGGTGAATTCTTACCGCGGGGGACGCAACCGCATCTTCACCGTGGATGTTTTCCTTGACCCGATGCGCGGGCGTGGCAATTCTTCAATACAGCGACGCAGCCTGTCGCCGAAGGAGTCCGGCTAGCCGGGCGTAGCCACAAAACGATCGCGGCCGTGGAAGAGCAGTGAAGAGACACGGGCAATCGCAGAAGCGCGATGGCCTTAGTCCAATACCCACAGATCACCGCGACGGCCTGGGCAACGCGCCCAGGCCGCCGTTCTGTTTAGGGGAGAATATATGGCGAGAGCAAGGAGAGCTCTAAAGATGCCGCTCCAGTCCGATATGGGGTTGTTTCAAATCGGGACAGGATTTTGCACTGCCGCCGTCGAATCGGAGCTATCGCCAGAACGATGTGTGGTATCCGTTGATCTGGACGCAAGAATAGCGAAGAGCAGCCTGCGCAATTTTTCTTGAGGCGCGCACTGATCGCCGGCAAGTACCGAGGAGTTCAACCGTGGATCTAGACATTGCAATTCAGAAACATGCCCAGTGGAAATTCAAATTCCTTGACGCGCTCCATACTAGAGAGCACATGGATGCGGCCGCAATCTCCAAGGACAACAACTGCGAGTTCGGCAAGTGGCTTCATGGGGATGCGAAGGCACAGTTTGGGAAGGAGGGCAGCTATGCCAAGTGTGTAACCGAACATGCGGCCTTTCACGTAGAGGCGGGCAAAATTGCGGTTTTGGTCAATGCAAATAAGCCGGATGAGGCCGAGCGCATGATGGCGGCGAGGTCCACCTATGATCAGGCATCCAAAAGAGTCGCAGTTTCCATCATCGAACTGAAGAACGCGACCCACATGAAGAACGCTATCCACAAATAGACGCGTGTCTCCGGCGATTTAGCAGGGATGGACGCGGCTGCGGTACACTCAGGCCCATGCGGGTTTTTGGCATCGATTGCGGGACGGAGATTACCGGCTATGGCGTGGTGGAGACCGACGACACGGGCCGGCAGCCGCGACTGGTGATGAAGGCCATGGGGGCCATCCGGCAGGCCAAGTCCAAAACGACGGCTGAGCGGCTGGCGCAGGTCTTTCGTGAGCTGAGCGCCGAGTTGGAGCGCTGGAAGCCGGATGCCGTGGCCATCGAAGAGGTCTTCTACTCGGTGAACGCCAAGTCGGCGCTGAAGCTGGGGCAGGTGCGGGGAGTGGCGCTTCTGGCCGCGGCTGTGCAAGGGCTTCCAGTGGCCGAGTATGCGCCGTTAACCATCAAGTCCAGCGTGGTGGGCTATGGGCTGGCAAAAAAAGAGCAGGTCCAATTCATGGTGGCGCGTCTGCTTGAGTTGGCCGACTCGCCTGAGCCGCCCGATGCCGCCGATGCCCTGGCCCTTGCCATCTGCCACATTCACACCGCGCAGACACTGGCGCTGCAAGGCGCGGCGCGCAGCTAAGTTTCTACGCGCTGCCTGGCGGGCTTTGATCGTTTAGGCGGAGCGGCGGAGGCCTCTTGAGATTCGGTGGTTTGCAGTGTGAATTGATCGTGCAGTATGACATTGATTAGCGACTTGTGGACAAGGATGCGGCCGTCGTACTCGATGAGGCCGAGCTTGCGAAAGCGATTCATGAAGAAACTGACGCGGGAGCGTGTGGTGCCGACCATCTCCGCCAGAGTTTCCTGGGTGATGGGAGGAATGAGGGGTTCCGGTTCACCGGGCTCGCCAAATTCGGCCATCAAGAGAAGGATTCTCGCCAGCCGCTTCTCGCTGGAGTTGAAGAGCTGATCGACTAAATCGGCCTGTGCGCGCATGCTCTTGGCCAGCAGGAATTTCAGGTACAAATCGGTTAGGGAACGCTCCTCGTGCATCACGCGGATCATCTCCTCACGCGCGATCTCCAGCGCCGTACAGGCAATCATGGCCGTGGCGGTGGTCATATGCAGTGCGCCCACGCTGGCCAGCGACTCCTCGCCAATGAACTCCCCGGAGGAGAGAATCGCGACCGTGCCCTCCTTGCCTTCGGGCGAAACGACGGTGAGTTTTACACGGCCTGTCCGAAGATAGAAGATGGAAACAGCCGGATCTCCCTGTGAAAAGAAGATCTGTTTGGGCTGTAAATGGACTACTTTTCGTCCCACGCCCGCTTCTTCCAGGAAGACGGCGAGATTGAAGGTCATGGATCTTACCTCCGCCATGGGGATGGCCTGCCCCTGGTTTGATTTTCGCTGGAGAAGTACGGGAGAATACGCGTGCGCTTCAGCTTTGAGGAAGCCAGGAGGATTCTTACCACTTACCCGAACGTGCCCATCATACTCCTGATTGCAAGGAGTGGAATAAATATTTTGTAAGTAAACAGCAGATTGACGCCTAAGCGGCGGCTTTGAGAAACTTGCCCGCATGGAATACAGAGGTAAGGTGGAGTACGCCCTGGAGCGGAAGCTGCGGACGCGGAATACGCGTCTCTACCGGCTGGCGCATTGGCCGATCTGGATTTTTGTCTTTTTTCTGGCGCCCGGACCGCTGACATTCAGGCTCCTTGCACACGAGTTCAACTGGTGGAACTGGGCCTGGCTGGGATTGGTGCTGGCATGCACAGGCGTGGCCGCACTGCACGGCCGGCTTCCGGGCGCCGAACCGGGGCCTTATATTTTGCGCTTTGACGAGGACAAGCCGAATCCGCTCTACAGGCGGGTATGCTACAGCTTCGCGTGGAATGCCGCGCTGAGTTATGCGTTGCTGAACCTGTGCGGTCTGCTGATTGCCGCTATAACCGGCAAGTGGACCATGGGGCAGATTTACTACTATGCCTACCTGCCGCTGGCGGTGGTGATTCTGCTGCTGGGGGCGACGGGCAAGTTGCCGCGCGTGGAGCCTTCAACCAGGAAAGAAGGCACTCATAGGCGGTACTTCTACGGCACAGTTTGGGCGGTGACGGCGGCGCAGATCGTGCTGCTGGCGCTGTGGAAGACACTGCCGCTCAGCGGTGCGACCAATCTGGTCAAGCTGGCGGGGTTTGTGGGCACTCTGGCGCTGATGGGCTGGTTTGCTTATCGCGGGATGCTGCCGCGGACACGGCCGATCTTGCCGGGAGAGTGCATGGTAGCTGATTGATGCGCTGAAGTTACCGCACCGGCTGGTAAGGCTCGACGCGCAGTAAATCAGAGAGGATGCCTCGCTCTTCGGAGGTGAAGACGCCCTGGTAACGCGCGGAGTTGAGCACCATGGGACGCTGGTCCAGCGGAACCGCGCGCAGGTCGCGGAAGGCGTTCTTCATCAGCGCTTGCCGGTCTACCGGCATGGCGAGCCAGCGGCGTGCGGAGTTGTTGATCCGTATCTGCTCCTTAGGCGGCAGGTGCTCGATCATCTCGGCACGGGCCAACCGGCGCTGCCGCTGCTCCTCGGGCAACTGGTTTACCTGATGCAACTGCTGGACGACCCGCTGCTGGTCGGCAGGAGAAAGGCGGCGGAAGTTGGGGTCGCCGCGCAAAACCCGTTCCTGCTCCTGAGCGGGTAGATTACGGTGCTGATAGAGCCAGTCGCCCAGGTGTCCCGGAGGGCCTTGAACAGGCGGAGTATAGCCCGGATATGCGGGACGGGGAACGCCTGGACCAATGTACGGCGGACCCGGATACGCAGGACGAGGATTAGCTGAGCCGGGATATGTGGAATGGGGCGCGGAGTAGCCAGGGGTTGCAGGCCGCTGGCCGCTGGCTGGCGGTCTGGCCGGCTGAGCTGAGGGTGCGGAATGAGGGGCGGACGCGCCGGAGTGCTGGCCGTGAGCCCAGGCCTCAGGCACACAAAGAAGAATGGCTGCCGCGGCTAGGGTCGCACAGCCAATCCATTCCGTCTTGTGTGCTTCATTCAACATTCTTGTTCAGCCTTGTTCAGTTCCTGCTGCTGATGGAGAGAGGCTAGTCTCCGCTTTCATTGTTGTTGGAGAGCGCTTCCAATTGGTCAAGAAGTTGGGCGTTGCTCTCCATATTTTGCAGATCATTCACCACCGCGGTCTGTATGGGGGCGTTGGGCGGATGGTTCCAGTCGGTAATGCCCAGATAGGTTCCTCCGCCCACCAGCAGCATGACGGTCAGAGCCATGGCTGCCAGCGGACGAATATGGGTTCCCGGCTGAAGAGCAAAGCGGGCGCGCAGAGTTGCAAACCATCTTGCGGGCTCGGCCTCGCGTTCTTCCCTGAGACACGCCTCCAGCCGGGTAATGAAGTATGGGTTCGGCTCCGGCGTCTTCCAGGCATCCAGCAGGGCCATGGTCGCCCGCAACTCAGCCAGTTCCCGGCGGCAACAGTCACACGCGGCCAGATGCGCTTGCGCTTTGGCCGGCAAAGCATCCGTAATAGCGGCCGGATCAAGAAGCAAGTTCGCCAGCTTTGTATCCATCCCGGTGCAGTTCGACTTCATTTGAATTTTTGGCATCCGTACCATTGGCGCCACCCCTTTTCCCTGCCGTTTCAACCCAGCTTGTTTCCGTTAAACGAATTCCTTCAACTTGTCCCTCAGCGTCTGGTATGCGCGGAAGAGCAGCGACTTGGTCGCTGACTCGCTCAGCTTGAGCACTTCGCCGATCTCCCGGTAGTCCATCCCCTGATATTTATGCATCAAAACCGCCATCCGTTGTCGTTCCGGCAGCGCCATCACGTGCGTCCGAATGGCTTTCATGCGCTCTTCGCGCAGCAGGTTCTGCTCCACCGAAGGCTCATCGTCAGCCACATCAGGAGTCGTGCCCGTCAGCTCGTCCGGCGCATCCAGATACACAGTCCGCGCGTTCCGTTCCAGCTTTGTGTCGCGCGCATGATTGACCGCCAGGTTGGTAGCAATCCGGTAGAGCCATGTGGTGAACCTGGCCTCTGCCCTGTAACTCTGCCTGGAGCGGTAGACGCGCAGGAACACCTCCTGCGCCAGTTCCTCTGCAATTGCCTGGTTGTGGACCATCCTAAAAAGAAAGTGGAAGATGGGCCGGTGATATTTCTCCGCCAGGTAATTGAACCCCGCTTCGTCGCCGGCGGCAGCGCGCAGCATGATGGCGGCGTCGCTCATGGGGTCCAGGCCGGTGGCCAAATCCTGACGTCCGTCCAGCTGCATAGCCAGACCCGCTCCCAGGGACGGGTTGTCCAGGACCAGGGTTGCCATATCCACACAAACCCTATCAGGGATGGAATGTTGCGCTGAAAGAGCAGTTTGGGGGCTGATTTTTTCGTCTGTGGCCGAAGCTGGGCGAGCGCTGGACTGATTGTCACCCAATTTGGCCATCCGGAGCGTAAACACAGCTTCGGAGCGGTTTGAACCGGTCAGGCCACGCTCAGCCAATCCTGGGCCGCAGGGAGCCAAAACCGGACACAAAACTACTTCCCTGTATGGGGGTAATCCGGCTGCACGTCGAATTGATCGGTCGTTCCAGCGCATGGACAGTCGGGTGCAGGTTCCAGACGGCCTGATTGGGCCGCCAGGGTTGGCCGCAAAGCCCCGCTGGTGATACTCTAACCTACGGGATGCCCCGCTGGCTTGTCAGATGCCAGCCCATACTAGCCTTCGCAAGGGCGCTTAACTCAGCGGTAGAGTGCCACCTTCACACGGTGGAAGTCGCAAGTTCGAATCTTGCAGCGCCCACCACGATTTCCCAATTAATTGAGACTCTTTTCAGAACAGTAGCGAAACTGTGTGTGGCTCGTCGAGCACGGAATCGGTACGCGAAAACGGCCTCCGTGCAGAGGCTGCTCGCTGGCTGACAGGGACGCCAGGCGGGCTACTTGCTGGACTGCTGCTCGGCCCAGGCGCCGATCAAAGGAATCTTGACGCGCTTGCCGTTCAATGCGCTGATTGCACACCAGACCGAAACCAGGGCCCAGACAATCAATATCAGCAAGTAGAGGCCCAAATAGACAACCGACTGAAGGTATGTGTTCAGCGTGGGGAAAAAGCTCAGGACGCAGTAGAGGATGAACGTTACAGCGAAGAGCAAGGTGGACTGCCAGGCGTGGAAGCGCACAAAGGCTCTCTTGTTGTAGGGCGGGATGGCCAGAAAGAAGATCGCAGGGACAACGGTGATGTAGGCGATTGCGCCCAGTGAGTTGTCAGAGAGGCCGGAATTTTTCGGGTCGGGCATGATCCCTCCTTTTCGGGATGTGGAAAGAGCTTGAGGTTCCCCACGCATCAGGCGTGCAGAGTGAGTGAGCAAAAATCAGCCAGATTTAACGTTACTATTCAGGCTAGGAACCAATATACTCCCCATTGCCCAAGACTGGTCCATCTCTTGCATATGTTTTCGTCACCAAGTAGTAAACAGTCCGGCAAGGCCCATTCCAGAGAAATTTTGTGTAGCCAACCCCTTTTCACGCGTCTAAACAATCAGTCCGTGCTCGCTTGCGGGCGTATCATGCTTGCAGAGAAAGAGGGGCGATATGAAGGCAGCTATGCGCGTTGCAATTGCCGGGATGTGCGTTTTGACGGCGGTTGGCGGGAGGTCTCAGCCTGTTATGCAGGCGCCGACGGTGGGGGAGTTTCAGGTCAAGGAAATCAACGTGGCGGAAATCGACACGTCGCATGTGAAGCTGGTCGTGGACCTCTCTCTGACCCCGGCGCAGTCGGCGACCCTGGAGAATCTACGCCTTTGCTCCTTCCATCTGAATGGCCTGCCGGTCTTTGCCGAGCCTTTGAACCAGGAGCTATTGATCAAGAAGGGCGCAGTGACAGCCCTGCCTCCTGTGTACATTACGGTGTTGTTTCGCGATCTGCGCACAACCGAGCCACTGCGGCGGATGATCGATAACCAGAGCGTCCGTATCGAAGGCCAGTTGGTGGCGGACGTGCGGCTCACCATGATGGAGAAGTTGGCGCTGCACACCCAGCACCCGAGCGTGGATATCGCGCTCAACCAGGACGTTCCGGTGACCCTGGGCGGCTCCGCGCTGGAACGGAATATGGCGCTGACCATTCTGGGGGTGATCGATACCGGGCTCAAAGCCAAATCCATCGCGGACAAGTACATTCCTAACATGCAGCCCCAGTGGATTCGCGATTTGGAAGCCAATGCTCCGGCGAATCTGTATGCGGTGGAATCGAGTTATACGCTGACGCAGGCAGGCGCCAGCTACCCGGTGGTATCCGTCCAGTTGGGCTTCCGCATTAAACCCTCTCAAGTGGTGACCACGGCTGAGACGCAGGCGCCGTGGAAGTACGATGCGGAGTTTTTGGAAGCGGTGCAATCGGGCGCGGACAAACTGGTAAAGAACAGTATTGAGATTCAGCTACGACCCATCGGGCAGGGCGACCCTCTGCGGCTCAGCGCTAAAGACTTTACCGTGGAAATGTGCGGAACTCCCGAGGAAGATACTCTGATTGCGGTGAGCGGCAAACACGGCAAGATGAAGGTTTTAGAGCGCGCATCGCCCTCGTCGATGGCCCTGCTGACGCTTCATGCGCCCGCCACACAAGCACTTTCAGTGGCTCCGGCTACTGTGGTTACGCAGGACGCATGGGAGCATGTCGCCGTCTTTCGCCTGCGTATGGATGCAGCGACTCAGAAGCCCTCGGTAGAAGTGTTGCAACTGGGAGTGCGCCGGGAGGGGGTGGGAATCAGGCTGAGCGTGCCGGTGGATGCGGCGGTCTTCGGTTCGCCGATAGTGACGCCGGACGGAGTGATCGGGCTGGTGCAGGACGAGCAGACCGGAGCGTTTCTGCCTGCGGATATCATTGCGCCCGCAGCTGTGCCTGCACCCGTGACGGCGCCTGCTACAGTGCCAGTCCCTGTGCAGTAGAGCCGGTCTTATTCTTTGCAAAGGTGAAGGGGATGGGCTGAAGCTCATCCCCTCCATGTCATTGCGGGTCGTTGTCCCGCTTACGCAGGATGGCAATCACTCCGGCCATCAGCACCAGCAGCATCGCGCACAGCACGGCCACCGAATCGCTGAAGCTATGGCGGTGGCTGACTGCATGGGCAACGGGGCCGTAGTGGGGATACTGCTCGTCGGCCGAGGCGCGGCAAGTGTGCTTGGTCCCGACGGGGTCGGTAAAGGTAATGAGGTAGGCGGGAATGCTGTTTTCGGCCGCGTCTCCCTGGATGTGGAGCGATGGGTTGAGATCATCGGGGTTGTAAGTCATTCCAGGCGGCAAGGACGATGCAGGGGGCATGGACGAGCCGGCTGGCATGGACATTCCCGGCGGCATCTGCGGCTGGCCGCCGGACGCTTGTGGCAATGAGATGTTGCAGGTGTAGTCGTTGGCCGGACCCGTTGTCCACTCCTTGGCCTTAGCCTCGTCAAGCAGATTCGCCTCGAAGGCCCAGCGGGAGGGGATGATGGCGCTGAGGATCTGGCCGCCGCTGGGCATCAAATAGATGGGCCTCATGCCGCCGCCCAGGGCGATGATGGGCAACAGCACCAGGGGCAGCATGGCGATAGCGCTTTCAGTGGTTTTGGAGAGCGCGGAGATGGACAAGCCAAGTCCGGCGCCGATCATGGATGAGATGAGCAGTACAAGGAAGTCGTATAAGAAGCTGCTGTGCAGACCGCAGACCAGGTAGACGATAGCCAGCATGGAGCCGCACTGAAAGATGCACAGCCCAAGCAACACTGCGAACTTGGAAAAGACATAGGGAAGCAGCTTGAGCGTGACCATTCGTTCGCGTTTGTAGATGGTCCATTCGCCCACAATGTCACGAGCGGCGTTGTTGCAGCCGAACCAGATAGCGGCTACCACCATGAGGAAATGGACGATGGGCAGCTTCTGGGCGATGTCGCCGAAGTTGTCAGCATGCAAGGGATAGTTGACCAGCGCAACCAGCAAGGCGAACACCGGCGCCTGCACCAGCAGGATGGAGGTCTGGGCACGATCCTGGAGCCGGACGATGACGTTGCGCTTGACCAGGGAGAGCCATTGGCCAAGGCCGAACTGGCGGCGCGGCTTTTCTTCTCCGGTCTTGTCGGTAGCGGCGGGCTGCTTGCCGCTGCGGTTCTCGACGAACTCTTTGCGGTAGCGGGAGGCGTTGTAGCGCTGTCGCCAGGTCTCGGTGCGGTTCTCATCCGGAACGGTGTTCATGCCGGAAAAGAGCATCTCCGGATTCAGCTCGGCACTCTGAATGGGCGCCGTGCCCGTGGGGCCGGCGGTGGGAGGGTTGAAGAACTGGATTGAATCCGGATAGGCCGGCCCGAAGTAAACCAGCGCTCCGGGTTTATTCCCTTTGTCACGAGAGACCATCAGCAGATCGTCGAATTGCTTGTAAACCTTGAGGCTGGGCTGATGAATGGTGGTAAGGATGGTTTTGCCGGATTTGGACAGCTCCTTCAGCAGGTCCACAACCGACTCGGCATCGTAGGAAGAGAGGCCGGAGGTTGGCTCGTCCAAAAACAAAACAGGGGTATCGGTGATGAGTTCCAGTCCAATGTTGACGCGCTTGCGCTGGCCACCGCTAAGGGTTTTACGTTCCGGCGAGCCGATAACGGTGTCGATCTTGTCGGGGATGCCCAGGTCGTAAAGCACTTTTTCAGTGCGCGTGTTGATCTCCGCGTCGGTCAGGTCCGTGCGCAGACGGGCAGAAAAATAAAGTGCCTGGCGGACAGTCAACTGAGGATGGACAATGTCGTCCTGGGGCACGTAGCCCATCATGTGACGGTAGAGGTCGTAGTAATCATAGAGGCTCTGGCCGCGAAACAGCACCGTGCCCCTTACCGGGCGGGTGTAGCCGTTCAAGGCCTTGAGCAAGGTGGTTTTACCAGCGCCGGCCGGGCCCATCATGGCTACCAGCTCATAGGGGAAGACGGTGAGGGATACAGGGTCCAGCAGGCGCTTTCCGTTGGGCGCGTGGACCACAATCTCCTTGGCCTCGATGGTGACCTTGCCGTTGTAGTCCCGCTGCGCCAGTTGGCCGTTTTCCATCAGTTGAAAACGGACGCTGCCCAGTCCGATCTCCTGGCCGGCCCGGGCCAGCACCTTGCCGGTAACGCGCACGCCGTTGAGGTAAGTGCCGTTGCGGGAGCCCAGATCCTCGACCAGGATGCCATCCGGGGTGCGGGTAAGCCGCGCGTGTCGCCAGCTGACCATGGGGAAATCAAGTGGAATATCGCATTTGGGGTCGCGTCCCACCTCCATGGAATTGCCGCGGAAGGAGACGGTCTGGAAGGCGGCCTCGCCGATCTCAACCTTTTCGTCAAGGGAGAGAAGCTGCGCGGCGGAAATCTTGTAGGAGCCCAAAAAGACCTGGTCGGAGGGCTTCAGGACGGCTCTCTGGATGCGATTGCTCATCTCTCCGATGGCCGTTCCGTTGCGCGAGTTGCGGTCTTCCAGGATGTACTGGCCGTTTTCCTCGGTGATAACAGCGTGATTCCAACCAATGATGGGCAGGTCGACCTGGACATCGGAGTCCGGAGAGCGGCCGATGGTGATTTGGCGGCCACTGACAGGGGGGGCAGGAGATTGTGAAGCGCTGGCCTCGGCTGGGCCGGCAGGGGCCACGGGCCAGGGCATAGGCGTCTGGCCGCCCAGGGTTACGCGCGCGCCATGCGGCACATGCACCGGCTCTCTGGGGGCAATTTTCGCCCCGTTCACGTAGGTGCCATTGGTCGAGCCAAGATCTTCCAGCAGGAACCCATCCGCCTGGTGCGTCAGCCGGCAATGGTGTGAGGAGACTTGTGCCTCAGGCACCACCAGGTCGCAGTCCTGTGCGCGCCCGATTACCCATGAAGCCTTCGGTTTCAACTCATCTTCAGACATAAACAATCAGAAATTCTGGAATGCTCACACTTTAGCACGCTATGAATGCCGGTGGAAACAAATGTATTTCATGCCTATCCTTATGGTCTGTATGGATGGGTTCATTCTCAAGTCGTAGCGTCACCTTTGGCATCCAGGCATCGCCAGAGAGCCGCAAGGCTCTCGATGGGCAGGGCTTCGGCACGAGTCAGGGGGTCGATATCAGCCTGGGCAAGCGCGGCGGTAACGGCTGCGGGGGCAATTGCGGCTGCGCGCAGGTTGTTGGCTATTGTCTTGCGTTTCTGCGCAAAGCACTGTCGCACGAAGCGCAGGAAGGAGGCCTCTTCCACGCCCAGTTCGGCAAAGCGCGGGGCAAATCGCCAGCGGAAGACAGTCGAATGCACCTCCGGTGGCGGCGAGAAGGCCGAAGGCGGCAGGGTGAAGAGCCGCTGCGCCGGCCCGTGCATCTGCACGGTGACCGAGAGCAGGCCGTAGTCGCGCGAGCCGGGCTGGGCAACGACGCGGTCGGCCACCTCGCGCTGCACCATGAGCACGGCGCGGTCCAGGGCGGCGTGGCTTGCGGCCAGTTTGAGCAGGATTTGCGAGGTGAGGCCGTAAGGCAGGTTGCCAACCACCAGCAGGTGCTCGTCCGCGGCCGCCGAGGCTGCCGGGAACTCCGCGCGAGCCTTTTCAAAATCAAAGTTCAGCACGTCTTGCTCGATGACAGTGACGCGATCCGGAGGAAACTGCACGCGCAAGTGGAGGGCCAGATCGTGGTCCAGTTCTATAGCCAAGACGTGAGCGGCACGTTCGGCCAGGCCTCCGGTAATAGCTCCGCGCCCGGGGCCGATCTCGATCACTGTGCGGCTGGTTAGGTCGCCAATGGAGGCCGCGATGCGCTGGACGGCCTCAGTGTCTACGAGGAAGTTCTGGCCGAGCTTGGGCTTGGCGGGCATGGGCTGATTTGATGGTAGATGAACAGGGAAGGTTGAAGCGGCTGCGCGACGCAAAGCAAAACCTAGTAAACTGGCCTTTTAGCAGCGAATATGAAGCAAATCCAATGATTTTTCGCTGGCCAGGGAGAGGTTTTCATGCGCGTTGTCATCGCCGCTTCGGAGTGCGTTCCATTTGCCAAGACGGGCGGATTGGCCGACGTGATTGGGGCGCTAGCTCCGGAGCTGGCCAAGCAGGGCCACGCGGTGACGGTTTACCTGCCGCTTTATACGAACATGCGGCGGCAACTCCCGGATAAATTGACTTACGCGGTGCGGTCCATCACGATTCCTTTTCAGCACTACAAGCGCAAGGCTGGCATTGTGGATGGCGGCAAACGAGCCGGAGTTCAGTACTACTTTGTGGATTGTCCGGAACTCTTTGCGCGAGAGGGGCTTTATGGGACATACGCGGGCGATTACCCGGATAACGCCGAGCGCTACGCGTTATTCTGCCGCGCGGTTCTGGAGGCAAGCAAGAAGCTGGGCGTGCCGCAGGTCTTTCATGTGCATGACTGGCAGGCTGCGCTGATTCCTGTTTACCTGCGTACGATTTACGCTTCTGAACCACTCTTGGGCCGCACGGGCGCGGTGCTGACGATTCACAATGCCGCCTACCAGGGCGCGTTTCCTCCTGCGACCACAGAGCAACTGCTCTTTCCCTGGGAGATTTTCACCAATGACAAGTTGGAGCAGTTCGATAAATTCAACTTCCTCAAGGGCGGACTGGTCTACGCGGACATTCTGACCACGGTGAGCCGCAAATATGCCGAGGAGGTTCAGACGCCGGAGTTCGGCGAAGGGCTGGATGGAGTGATGCGAAGGCGAGCGGCGGATCTGCGCGGGATATTGAACGGCGTGAACTATGAGGAATGGAACCCGGCTACAGACCGAAAGCTGGCGGCGAACTACTCACCGGAGAATCTGGACGGCAAAGCGCTGTGCCGCGCTGATCTGCTGGAGACCTGCGGATTGGAGCAGGTGGAAGACTCGACGCCGGTAATAGGAATCGTTTCGAGGCTTGTGGAGCAGAAGGGGTTTGATCTGGTGGAGCAGATTGCCGGCCGGTTATCGGAGTTGAACGTGGCGGTGGTGGCGCTGGGTACGGGTGAGCCGTCCTACGAGAAGTTTTTCCGCGATTGGGCCTTCTGGAGCAAGGCCAATGTGGCCGTGCGAATCGGCTACGACAATGCGCTGGCCCACAAGATCGAGGCTGGGGCCAATATCTTCCTGATGCCGTCTCTCTATGAACCGTGCGGGCTGAACCAAATCTATTCGCTCAAGTACGGCACGGTGCCGGTGGTGCGGGCCACCGGCGGTCTGGACGACACCATCGTGGAATGGAACCCGGTGAAGGGAACCGGTACTGGTTTTAAATTCAAGGGCTTGCGAGCCGAGGGACTGTGGGCGGCCATCGGGCGGGCGCTGGATGCGTTCGAGGATAAGGAAGGCTGGAAGCAGTTGATGCTCAACGGCATGGCGAAGGACTATAGTTGGGCGCAGCCGGCGCGGGAGTATGCGGCGGTTTATGAAGAAGTAGTGCAGAGACGAGCATAGTTTCGAAAAGCCAAATTAATATATTTCGAAACAACGCTTGACAAATGGACTCATTTGTTTCAATATCTAATTGAGCGGGTTTCAATTCGGTCAATGAGGCAAATTAAAATGGACAATCTCCAGTTTTGCCGGTGGGATTCCTCCTGCAATAGAAAGATTGGATTCAGCCACGCTAGTCATGCGCAAAGGCACATACGGCAACTCCTGCGTTCTGGCTGGGACTTGCGGTGGACGCTTTAGCTACCTATCGGTGCGAGTTCTGTGGAGGGTGACACATCGGCCATGAAAGGTGTAATCAGCTAACGCATGGCATAGGGAGGGGATGAAGATGGCTTCTCAATCGGTTTTAATCGATGTTTCTTGCGCCGTCGAGGTTTTCCTTGCAACAGCGCTTCTTCACAAAGAACAACCAGGACGATACGACTTCACGATTCAGGAGATTGTGAACCGGGCAGCAAAGGAAAATATTACTGGCCAGATGCGTCTTGGCGTCAATGTTCATGCTTCGCAGCACTGCGTAGCCAATAAGGCACCGAATCCTGCCAAACATCGGATGCTCTTTGCCACTGGTAGAAGCACTAGACGATTGTTGATGCCTGGCGACGAGGTGCATCCGGGTCGGACGGGCAAAATCTTTCCGGAAACCGGCGAGGTGCCAGAAGATTATCTGTCGTTGTTGGAGTGGACCAAGGAACGGTATAGAAATGCGCGCACAACTGAGGATCTCCACGCCAGCGATCCGGATGAGTGGGTTCGTCATTTGAGGGAATGCTCCTATGCTTCACCTGCCAGAATTGCTGGGGAAAAGGAAGCATATCCACGGCATTTGGATGGACTGCTTCTGGCACGTGGGATTGGAGCGGAGATGGCGGCAGGGATCGACCCTGACGACTATATCCGGGAATTGCGAGAGGGATGGGAATGAGCAAGGTTTTTCTTGATTCCAATCTCTTCATTTACCAACTCGAGGACCTTGGGCCGCGAGGAAATCGCGCTAACTTCATCTTTGAGCGGCTTTCCAGTCGTAAAGACATGGTTTTCACTTCCGCACTTACATTAGGAGAAATGCTTGTGAAGCCTATTCGAACGGGTAATCACGCATTGGAAGCCAAGTACAGAGACCTATTGCGAGAGCCAGAAGTGAGGGTTCTTGCCTTCGACAGGGCGGCAGGTGAAATATTCGCGAGGATTCGTCAAGATCGCGCTATCAAGGCCCCAGACGCCATTCAATTGGCAACAGCGGCGAGCGCAGGCTGTGATCTCTTTATCACGAACGATAATCGGCTGTCCCAGGCGTATGTTCCTGGAATTCAGTTCATCGTCTCGATGGAGCTGGCGCCCATTTGATTTACTCATGAAAGAATATTATTGGAAAAGGCGCTCGTAACTTGAGCGCCCTTTTTATTCGGAGTGGCTCTCCTCAATGGGGACAGAAGCTCCATACTGATGCCGCACCAGCCACAGCACTGGCAGGCCGAGTAGGATCAGAGCGAAGCCAAGCAGCGAGCCTTTCATGTTACCCAGGAAGCAATAAACAAGCACTGGAACTCCGCATACGCAGAAGGTGGCCGGCAGCAGCGGGTAGCCCCAGACCTTGTAGGGGCGCGCCAGTTTTGGCTGCTTGCGGCGGTAGACGAAGATCGTTGTGGCAATTAGCAGATAGAAAATCCACTCGGCAAAGATGGCCATATTAAACTGCATTTCAAACTGGCTGAAGAGTAGTAGCAGCAGCGTGGCCAGCATCCCCTGAATGCCAAGCGAGGTGGAAGGGGACTGAAAGCGCGGGCTGATGCGGGCAAACTGGCGAATGAAGAGCCGGTCGCGGGCCGCGGCAAAGGGGACACGGGCGCCGCTCATCACTGTTCCATTGAGGGTGACGAAGATAGAGAGTGCCATGGCGGCGGCGACAAAGCCGGCTCCGGCATGGCCGGCGACAACTTCCAGCGCAGCCACGGCCGGATGCTCACTGCCGGCTATCTTCGAGGCTGAGAGGATGTACTGCATGGCGGCGTTGGTGGCCATGTAAAGAAAGCCGACGATGCACAGGCCGCCGATCAGCGCGATGGGCAGGCTTCGCCCCGGCCGCTTGATTTCGCCGGACAGAATGGTGAGGTCGGGCCAGCCGTCGTAGGCCCACAGGGTGGCGATAAGCGCCAGCATGAAGCCGCTGAAGCCTCCTTCGGCATGGGGCAGCGTGGTAGAGTAGTTGCTCAGGGAGCCGG